>Ga0126338_10004042_pt1 | contig 10386 bp, 3 predicted proteins | sample OrbCmetagenome_2_FD_92529 | JGI IMG/M metagenome (GOLD analysis project Ga0126338, IMG submission 92529) | Coral microbial communities from Petempiche,Puerto Morelos, Mexico - Orbicella C C metagenome | ecosystem: Host-associated > Invertebrates > Cnidaria > Coral | place: Petempiche,Puerto...
TAAAAGTGAATGGGAGGTTGGCTGATCTGGATGTGAGTGAGAACAACATTGGTGAAAGTGGTGCGGCTCATCTCTCTGAAGCTCTAAAAGTGAATAGAGCGTTGGATTATCTGGATGTGAGTGCGAACACCATTGGCGATAGTGGTGCGGTTCACCTCTCTGAAGCTCAAAAAGTGAATAGAAGGTTGGAACGTCTTTATGTGGCAGGCAACAAAATTGGTGGTTTCTCGAGAAAAGTATTCCCAGAAAATGAAGGAAGGTAACCTTATATGAAAAACACCCAAACAGCAAACAATTTAAGATCAAAGATTGCCAGTTATTCATCGGACGAAAGTTTTGAATTTGATGACTGCCTGTCAGTGTAGTGTTGCCCAATGTAACTTTTAGGCAATCACAGTGCAGTAGATATTGTCGTTAGTCTAGCATTCTATCTATCATTCATGCCGCGGAAGTGTAACACCGGGTAAAACTTCTCAAAAACCAGTATTTTAATTTATCCGTCCCTTGTTGTGATGAAACGATTGAGCAGTTGCGAGCTGTGGTTCCCTCTCGTCTCTCACCGAGCAGAAAGAGAAGGGTACCTCCGTTCCCAGGGTAGAGTGAGGATAATCTCGTAAGCTGTTTCCGACAAACGTTTAACAGAAGAGGTCCCTTCCATTTTTGGGCGACTTGATTTAGTATAAATTTACGGAAAGTTTTGAGTCTTCGGCGATCCAATCGACTCCTCTCGAATGATTCTTTATCTTCAAGTCAGTTTTTAGCAATTTGATATGTCATTTCGTTTTAGAAAGAGTAAACTCTGCAAGTTACAGTCACAAGTTTGACAAAACCTTTCTTCGGCAACTTCAAAGCGCGTGATTCAGTTTTGGTGCAAAGGCTATCTGTACAACCTTGTACGTTCATTCATTGCTAGTGAATATTCATCGTTCGTTCGCGTTGTTGACTGGGTTAACGATGCTTGCTCACCAATGAAATCTCACTGTTCGCACTTCTGTTTGACTAAGTTTTCCCAACCTTTTCCTGGAACAATGTTTAAACTCGGAACCTTTTGCTACCTTGCAAAGAACATGAAAGAAATGTTATCAACAAAAACTGATTCCAATTTCACAGCCCAAAAGATGCCTCGAGACACCCCCTACTTAAGTTGTAAATAGGGTCACAAGTCACAAGTTCACTGTTTAAAAATAAAAGAGACTCAGCCAAACAGAGGAGAAAAAAAGAACGGTTTTTTATAGAGCGTTTTCACATGACGTCACAGCAGCCATATTGGTGTTTCGAAACGATGAAATGGCGGCCATGTTGGTCTACCAAACTAATCCTAAGGCCCCGTCCACACTACCCCAGGTAAATTTGAAGACGCAACAATCACTGGTCATTTTGGATTTGTGTTTGAAGAAAACTCGGCCAAGGAACTCAAATGATTATCGTTATGTCATCGTTTTCGCAAGCCACCGTTTTCAAATGTCTCCGGTTTGAAGAGTGTTTTTGAAAACCTCCGTTTTCGTGACGGATTCGTGTGGACAGTAGGCCTAACCGGAGAAATAAACTGCGTTTTCAAATTTCTTCGGCGTAGTGTGGACAAGGCCTAATGTGAGCGGTTTCTTTTGTTCCAATACATTTGCATGGCTACTGGCCACGTAAATCTAAACGCTCTATAGAGCACAATTATATGATATTATTACAGAATCGATGCCTTTTTCTCACGAATCCTTTAGAACTGCATTGGAATCTCCCAAGTGGAAAAAAAGGGAAAATCCTGACGCGTTTGCTCGCGAAATGGAGAAAGGTATGTGCACCATACAATTTATCATATGGTAGGGCTTTTCTTAGTAATATATAGATTTAGCCAAGCCTAAAAGCGGAGCTCCTGATTGCAATAACTGACAATAAAGGAAAGAGAGAATTATTTTTTCTTGGATCAGAAACTCAAAAAATGATCAATTGTGAGCATGTCATTGTTTAGCGTGTGGTTTTGCTATTTTTTTCCAGTTAAATTTTAACAAACTATATCCAACAATCCTAACCAAGACTGTAGAAATTCCGTACGCAATATATCAGGGACTTTCCAAGAGACGATTGTACAAGAAATATGTCAAAAGAAAAGTCAACAATGCGCCAGGGGTTAGTTTGCGATGAAATTTCGCCTTTCCGAGTACTCCTTTTTTCTCCCTCAGAGAAATAACGTGACTTGAGCCCGCGATCAAATAGGCACACTAGTAACTGGTCAGCGGTAACCTTTAAAAAAACATGCAACCTCAATGAGCTCTTAACCTGAGCCCGCGATATAGTCACGTGATATTGGTCAGCGGATAGCTTGTTGTAACAGCTGTCAATTAACAATGGCGGGGACGCACAAAATCTAAGATGTAGCTATGGTAATGGTGCTACTCTCAGTTTTCAAGGTATCGGCTTACGGACGGACGGACGTACGTACGTACGTACGGACAGTCACGTGACAACCAAAATATTTCAGATCGATGGGTTACCACATTTTCTAAGGTATGGGGCTCCACTCGCCCGCCTTCAGCCCGCAGGAGCTCCGCTATAAAAGTTTCAGTGCAATGAGTTCCAAGCTTTCACTTGCCAATTTCGTGGGACTAATCAAAGACAGGAAAGAGGAGATTAATTCACGAGAGTGAAGCGCGATATGAGACGAGAGATAAAAAAAAGAACTAGAACCTCCGCACAATCTTTTTCTTTTCGGGGGAGGGTGTTGTGGCACGGTCACCCCAAAACGCAGACCATGCAGACTGTGCAGGCCGTGCAAACTGACTACTTTTGTTCTAACAGTTGACTTACACCTTTTCGGTTCTAGTTATAAACTGTGTTCACTGTATCCGACCGTTTGTTATTTACCCAAAGGCTGTACAAATTCACCATCTGACTGTTGATTTAATAGACGACCGCGTTTAATAGACTTTGTACGGGAAATTCCCTTTAGTTCTAAATATACTAAAATAAAGCATAGAAATAAACTTCACTTACCTCAACATAGGGTGTTCTTTTATGTCTTCCATACATTTTGGGCGCAAATTGCGTCTATTTTTAACGTGTGTGTGGTTTGCAGTTTTATTTCTTTAGTTCAATTTGTTTTGTTTTGTTTTGTTTTTTTCAATTTCTGTGGTCTTCGCTCCTCCACATAAATGAAGCAAGGACGGTGAATCGAAGCGACGTCGTCCCACAAATTGCTTTTGCATTACAAAGCAACATACCATACCCATTAGACTACGAGTATTCTCTATTTCTCTTGCTGGTAGCTTAGTGGGTTGAGCCTGACCGTAAATAAACCCCGAGAAAAAAATTTTCCTTACGAAATTATTTCCGCCAGGATTGCTTTCGCGTCACGCACGACGGAGTAGGCGAAAGAGGGACCACTCTTAATTTAAATCGCCATAAAAACCCCACTGTCTTGAGGCCACATAAATTTACCATCACATGAACTCATCACGGCAACCCTACTGCGCTGAGAATTTCAAATGATAGTCGGTTTTCTGTAATCTTTACATGCACTCGGCTTTTTTTTGGCGTGATCGTGGTAACGTTCCAACAGCCATTTGGAATTACATTTGGTACACCAAGAGTAGATAATGTACATCTTACGCGTGACATTACATTACAAGTGAAGTTTATTTCTACTTTTTAAAATAACTTTACTTAAGTATATTTAGAACTAAAGGGAGTTTCCCTTACAAAGTCTATAGCGCGTTTGTTTATTGAATCAACAGTCACTATACCGAGCTTGCGCGGCCTAGCGGAAGTGCATAAATTGTCGTAAGAACAAACACTTTTATATATAATTGAACACTATTTTGCGGCGAGAACCAAAAACAAATGCGAGTCAAAAGTAAATCCAAAAACAAGAATGAGAAAAAAAAAGTACTCATTCTGCATAGTCGGCATGGTCTGCATGGTCCGCAGTCTGCGGTCTGCAGTCTGCATGGTCTGCGTTTTGGGGTGACCGGAGGGTATTTGTTCTCGGCTGTATTTATCCTCTGTCGGCTGGGAGATGACCATTCCACTTGGAATATAAATTCCATTTGACAATAACGTACCTTGGATAGAGAATGGGTCAAAACTGTTAACTGAGAAATGAGGTGTTCTGCTAGCTGAGATCCGAGGCCTGCAAAATTTACTGATATTTGAAAAATGGTCTGCAATTTTAGAAATTGAAGAAATGTAACCGTGATTCAAGCACCCCATGCTTAATTTAAACCAATAAGAATCGGAAAACATTTAGTGGTAAACTGTTAAGGCTGATATTTGGCGAACTCACTGACAGATCTATCAAAAAACAAACACAAATATTATTACTTCAGAAATTTCACGAAACGCGAAGTTAAAGAACTTTAAGTATTAACCAGCCATCGATAATTAGACCACCCGTTGGTAACCAATCACATTGCATGTTTACCTGATAGTCGGTCAGTGGATTATGCTATTAGCTAGCCTGCGTAGCAGGCGTATAAAGGGGAGGGAGTATGGAGGAGAAGAGAATTCGGCGGAAAAAACGGAGGAGTACTATTTTCTTCGGAGACGCCGTAGCTTTACTTCGAGAAAGCTATACGTCGAGTTGCGCTAGTGGCAACTACAGACGTACAGAGCATTCTAGAAATACCGGCAATTGATGAAATCCACGTGGGGGATCGAAACCATGGTCTTGCCTGAACTAAGTCGAGCAATGGCATATACAACACGCAAAGCAGTCAACAGGACTTGCGCGTAAACAGCTTCATTTGAATCATGTGGTGCCAGAACGACCATAGGAAAATAGATTTTCAAATGAAAGTTTGAAGTAAAGAAGTAAATTTTACTCCACAAAATCTGCAGCTGCTGTTTTTTTGAATGTCTATCTTTGGTTTTCTTTCTCTTTTACAAACCTTTGTGGGAGTTGTTGACATTGCACGGCTTGAAGATTTTCTCACAATGCTCGCTGCTATGAATATTTTTTCACACCTTCTCGCGTTAAGTCAGTCATGCAGAAAAACGCGCGCCTTATTCTGATTGGTCATTGAGCTGACAGCTCTGTTAATCCGATCACCGTAAAACAGTAGGCGGAGATGCAAAAGAAGTGGCTTTTGTAGCAGGCGTTCCCTTCCCCGAATTCTCTTCCTCCTCCTCCACCCCCTCCCCTTTATACGCCCGCTCCTAGGCTAGCTAGTTGCTGGTAGTCTGAAAAGAGTCCATCAGAAAACTAGAAATACGATTACTGTCCCAGGCAATTTATTTTAATAAATTTACTCCCTATAGTGCTGCCGCCGCTGGAGGATGCCACCACTATGTCATCCCACATTGATCTTTTGTCAAAGTTCGAATTGATCCAGGACAGGCGTAAGTGGTTCCTCGTATTTTCTTTCTTTATGTTGTTTATTTTTGCTCTCTCGTTGTCATTTTGTCTTTTAAAAGGTCACTCACCAACCGCATCAGTTCATATTACTCTCAATCATTAAAACTTGTTCAAGCCGCAACGGACTGATTTGTTGTGTGGCTTACATGAAGCGTGTAGCCACATTATGGGACGATCGGATTTATTTATTTATTTGTTTGTCCACGAGAGTTGAGCGCCTGTCACGTGGACTAGTGTCGGCGCACTAGTCTGAGTCACCCATTTTGATAGAGTGTGGTCTCTAGTTTCCCCTGCTTTTAGTTTTAAAGGTAAGTCGTTTTAACATTTTGAGCTTATTTTTGAGTTCATTTCTTTTACGTGTCGAGAATCTAGCTTCGTAATTAAGCACAAATAGCGAAACCTGTTTGCAATTGTTGTTTCACGTTCAGGTGTTAATTCAAGTCGACAAATCGAGACAAGCAGGAGTTAATTTCCTCACGAAAGCTAGGACAGACTTCGCATGTGTCCAGTGCAGATTCTACAGGAGCCATTATACTTTTGAAAGCGAATATTCATTGCTTTGAACCGTCAGAAGTTTAAAATGTCTCCTCCGGCGACCACAAATTCAAAGACAGTATCTCTTTGTTCAAATTAGATATTCAAAAGTAAAATGAATTACCAGATTAAAGTTGACTTGCATTTGTTTACTATACTTAGAAATCATAATCACATTGTTCGAATAGTAAGCTTATTATATTGCTGGTTTTCAGTGTCACGCCACTCAAAATAGATCAAAATCAAAATCAAAACCGTTCAATAGATAAAGTCCAGAATCTGGGAAATGAAAGAAGGCAAACATGCGAAGACTCTCGCCAAGATTCTGGTCACAGCAATTTTTCTTATGCAAGATATGCGGAGAAATTTTTTACCCGAATTTATAGAGATTTTTATGGAGACGCCATGCTGGTGCCCATCCGTATGGGCACCAACATGGAGGCCGGAAACCAACAGAAACATATGTCACCGAGTTTTGCTACAAAAGCGTGAATTTATCCCTCGAGGAACTCTAAAACATTAAAATAATACTTTTTCTAAGACATGAACTGTTCAGATAATAGCTAAATTCCCCGCAATAAGTCACTTTTTAACCATCATGACAACTCTCTAGGCGCGCCGTCATGTAAATGCCGCGTCACGCAAAAGCTTAGAAATTCAAGCGTAGTGTAGCACAAAACCAAGAACCCATTCGGAGCGAAAATTTGTATGCATATTAGTTTTCAGCTGCTTTTATACGTCATTAAAGTAAAATCTCGGGAAGATAAATAGTTTTGTAGTTTGAATTTTAGTGACGTCATATGAAAACCAGCCATTTGGAGATTTAGACAATGATTTCTCTGCTATGTTTATTTTTTTAAATTAACAGAGTTGACCATACATTAATGTGATACATGGATTTGTTGCGTTCGACAGAACGCAGTTCTAATCGGGTAATGGAGGAAAATCGAGTTTTCCTGTATGCATCTTTCTGTGGACACCAATTTGGCCCTCCCTCAAAGAATTCTTCAGGGGCGAATGACGTCATCTTCATGTTCGTCCATGTGCTTTTATTCGAGTGTTGTCAGTGCAATATTGTGGACTTTCGAGTGTTGACAAAGCTTACTGTGGACTGTAGGAGATAGGTTGAAGGCAGTGTTAATGGCATTTAAAAACCTTGCAGACATGTCTTCACAAAATGTGTACGACTTTTTGTGCGAACAGAAAGCTGTGGTTTGGCTGCGTGTTGTGTACCCTCTTCTCTTCGACCAAAACCAATGCTGCTTTTGAAATGTGTACTTTTCACTTCGCTGAACAGAATTTCTGTGCGCAAAATATGTAACATAAATCCAACGAAAGTGTTTACATGGGAAAAGAGTTCAACTCGCACAGGATAACTTTGGCACACCAGGGTAACCCTAAAACATGGAATCCGGAACCGGAACCGGAATCTGGAATCCAGAATCTGGAATCCGGAATCCAGATATTATGAATGACAATAGCAATAATTTAGTTCAGCAATGTCTAATAAATATATATAGGGAAAAATTATGTTAATCAGCAATGTTAATCGAACCTTTTTGAAAAGTTTGTTAAATTTTCAGAAACTGTGCGAAGCAGCTATCCCGACCGAGCTAGCACCATGAATAATCACCCGTTCATAGTTGAAATATGTGCCTCTGAAACTTTAAACAATTAACGTCCTAGCTCTGGTTTCCCATGATTCCATTGTTTCTCGTTGGCTGTTCGCTCGTAGAAGCACCAGTAGTGTAATTGCCAATTGTTGAAACGGTTTAGTGAAAAAACAAATATCATTGAATGAATCAATGAATCAATGTATCAATGAATGAATCAATGAATGAATGAATCAGTAAATTAATGAATGAATGAATGAATGAATGACTTTATTAAATTGATCGATTGAGAGGAGTTTTTATACCATTAAGAAAGTGCAAGTGATAAATAAAGAAATCCCCTTTATTTGAACATACGTTACGAGTTGTGTAAAATGCTCAACAGGTCCCTTGCCAATCAGAGCGCAGGATGTTTTGAATCCAGCGATAAGAGAGCCGCGCTTAGGACACGTGCTCTCCTTATACGTCACAGGGCGTGAATGCAACTGGCTTCAATTTTGTGATAAATAAATAAATCTGCTTTATTTAAAGATATATTACGAGCAGTGTAAGACGCTCATGAGTGCCCTAACCAATCAGAGCGCAGGATGTGTTGAACGGACCAAAGAACAAAGTCAAAGCAGAGACAACAAGGGAAAACCCAGGTTCCATTTCAAGACTAATTTGCCATTTTTTTTTTCAATGATTAATAGAAACAACACCGGGAAATATACACTGGAAGTTAGGAAGTCAAGCCGGACAGGTAATTATTGAATTGTTGCAATGATAACATTTCAATTTTTTTCGAAGTTTTATGTTGTAGAGAAACCCAAGGCATTAAAAGACTTCTCGAGTACCGTTTGTGTGTTTTGCATTGTTGTTTCAAGAAAGGTCATCCTTGAAAAGCGAAAACGGGCAGGCAACAATCCCGATAGCTACTATGAGCGGCGATAATTTTCCGTTGCCTCTTCAAAGTTCACGAGGATAACATGAATAGGAGCATTCATAGCTTTGGAACAACGTGAACTTCGATCAAACAATGGTGAACTGTCACTACCCAAAATAACTATTGGGACCGTCGCGTAAGTTTTTACGCTTTCGTAGGACAACTTTCGTCGAAACAGCTGTATACCATTCATTACAGAGAGACATGGACTTGCATCATAAAAGTGGTGAAGAAAAATATGTAAACAACACTTTATTTAGCAAACGAAGCGCGTTTCAAAGAAGAATTTCTTTTGTTATCTAGGGCAGTTATTCTTTATCAGATGGACTCAAGCTCTTTATTGTTCAGTATTTTTCATTTTATTTTGTTTTCCCATGAAACTTTGATTATTGTTATTGTTGTTTTGACTTAGAAAGAAGAGTTTCCTGAACATCAAATGACGGAAACCAATACTCCTACTCGAACAGGTATTATAGTATATTCAAATACAGCCACTGTAGCTAAAAAAAAAAGAAGTCACAAAAGCGTAGTAGGAGCTTTCTAAGAGTAAACTGATGAGCGCACATACACAGCTGCAGATTTGAAATGACAAGGGGTCGCGCTCGATTTCGCCAAAGCTTGAAGTTTATTATAAATGTTTGGAAATAATTCTTTGAATGACATTTATTTAGAGTTTTCAGTTTTGCGGTGCGTGCTCGTAATGTAATTCCATCATCCCAAAATATCACTAGAAATTGTTAATGGAACTGATCCTCAAAATTCGGAGAATGAAAGTTTTATAAAATACTACCTTCTCTCTACCTTCTCAGGAAATGTTGCTACTAATAAATTTACTGAAAAGCAAGGGTCCTGGGCGACCTTGATATATTGTAGAAGCGAGTAGAATTTTATAACCCCGACTATTCTTTCAATTGAACCTCTAGTCCCAATTCCAAGAATGAACTGGATGTGTTCCATGCATTTTGCTTTAGCGAGCAGAATAAACTGAATACTTCGAAATAATCCCGTCACTTCGCGTCAGGTCGCAAACAAAACACGTTGTTACACAAATAACTATACTCCAGGAGTAAGAAGTGTTCCTTCTCTTTTCCTTGTACGGTAAAATAAAAGAATTCTTAACAAAATGCAACTAAAAAAACGTTTGGTGGTTACGTGCGCTTGCTTACATCGATTTACACATCGATACATCTAGTACCTGAACTCTAATTCACTCAATAGCTCCCTGGTTAGCACGTTAATAACAATAGGTCGTTCTTGTTAAATTCGATCTTTCGGCCTATTCTGCTACGCATAAGTTTCCTAGATTTTGCTTTTTTCTGATTAGGAGGACTAATAAGGTTGAAAGGAGGCTTTCAAACTAGACTCGGCTGTGGTCTACCAATTTTTCTGTCAACTCGGTCTGTGAAAACGCTACATCACAGACGAAGATAGGGCATTTGCTGCGAGATGGATAATGACCATCATGCGCGTTACCTTATTTGGTACACGAACTATAAAATTCGCACAGGGTGTTCAACAACAACTTTTCTCTTCTTTTAATAAATTGTGCAAGTGAGAAACAACGTTACATAAGCCATGGCATAAGCGAAATAGTTCTCAACTATTTTTCTCTCCTTTTTGTGGTTTTAGTTATGGTTGAAGAGTTTTCTGGCTCAGCATTGGACATTGACGCTCCAAGTCCACATTCTTCATACAAGGCACTTAGGATCAATACCACCTTGACCACATTAGATTTGAGCGGCGAAATGATTAGTGATCATGATGTGCATTGTCTCTCCGAGGATCTTAAAGTCAACAATACGTCGACTCATCTGGTTTTGAGCAACAACAACATTGGTGATGGTGGTGCGGGTCATCTCTCTGAAGCCCTGAAAGTGAATAGAATGTTGGTTTATCTGGATGTGAGTTTTAGCAACATTGGTGATAGTGGTGCGGGTCATCTCTCTGAAGCCCTAAAAGTGAATGGAACA
>Ga0126338_10004043_pt1 | contig 10386 bp, 10 predicted proteins | sample OrbCmetagenome_2_FD_92529 | JGI IMG/M metagenome (GOLD analysis project Ga0126338, IMG submission 92529) | Coral microbial communities from Petempiche,Puerto Morelos, Mexico - Orbicella C C metagenome | ecosystem: Host-associated > Invertebrates > Cnidaria > Coral | place: Petempiche,Puerto...
ACAACAGACATTAAATTTCTCATATCACGAAAGTTCGAGGTGCCAATTCTCTCAAGAAAATCAGAGGGGATTAAAGGCCTTCCGAACAGATAATTTACCGAACCGATCCGTTGGGTGCCCCTGGAAAGTCAGTTAGAAAAGGGTCCAGGGGCCCGTTTCTCGAAAGCCCTGGAAACATTTCGGGCCCGTAAACCCAGCCTGAAACTTCTTGTATGAAGGGAATCTCTGTTCATATTAAGAATACGTGAATAAAACAGCTCTGTAATCATAAGGTTAGAGATTTTGCTATGGCTTTCCGGGTGCGAAAACTCTTCGGGACCTTAGAGAAACGGGCCCCTGGGCTGTCCAACCTCTGTCAAGTGGTCAACAACCAAAGGTTCAATAACAAACAAACAAACAAACAAACAGCGACTGTACTTAAACCCAAACTGATAATATTCGCAACTTTCACATATAATGTTCCGTTAAAAACATTTCAAGTTTGTCTCTTATATTACTGATGCTATGAAGCGGGTACACGAGATTCTGAAACATTTTAAGTTAGTTGGAATGCACAGGCTTGAGTCATGATAACCCACAATTACTGATAAATTAACTGGAATATAAGAAATTCATTTATTCGAACTGCAGATCAAAGATTTAAATAAAAGAAAGACCATCGCAGTTAACAATACACAGCATATTAAGTAGTCGTGTTAAAGGCTGAAAAAATCGGCTTTACCAAATGTTCTAAATTAGCTTATGTGCTCATCTCACGTACAAAGGTGTCGAGCCTTTCCGTAATGGGCCGGTCCACGAATTCTATGGCTTGAAAGTTAAGCAAATTAGCAAGGTTCATCGTGAACATAACTTGGAAGGCGAGGCAAAAAAAAAGCGATTGGATAAAGAGAATATTGAGCAAAGCAACTTGAATAGTAAATATCTCAGCTTAACTGATTCTTTTATTTGTTTTTATTCAGTTCAATACTTGTAAAGTACGATTTGATATTGCCAGGATATTGCGATACGAGCCCCGATTAAATCCTCTTGGAGCGTTTAGATTAATATACCTTATATTTATTTATTTTTCTGTTGGATAGATTCGAGGTTTGCAAGCAAGCATTGATTCAAAGGAAGACCTCTGTGAGATAGTTAGTCGAATAATCTCGCACGTGATAATCTATCACGCCTCGGTCAACTATGTCGTAAAAGACTACCCTGAATACATTCCCAACCAGCCAACTAAACTGTACGATGACACCAGAGTGGAAGATGGGAAATTCTCTGTTTTCCGCCTTCCTAACAGGCTGGGAAGTGCTGTAAGTAGGACTTTTCAAACTCATTGATAAAGTTTAAAGAAATCATGACCCTTACAGAGTTTGCACACATGATCTTAGAAACCAAGATTTTTACAATGGTATTTCTCCGATTTCCCCTGAATTTTAGTTTTTAATTCGATTGAGAAGATATATCAAACACTAAAGACAGTGTTTGACCACATTTCCAAGCACCTCAAAGTTCGTCAAAAATACTCCGCTGCGCATCGTATTTTCAACTTTCTTCTCAGTGGAAATGTGGTCAAACACGGTCTTTCGTGTTTGATATATTGCGTCACTATTTCTCACATATTGGAAGGGAGATGGGGGTAAGGGAAGGGATGGGGAGGGAGTAATCTTCTAAGCTCCGGTTGGGAGGAAGATTTTTAGGCATAGGGGGCTCCAGGGTAGATCTTGAACATTTTCATGACTGTAATTTGGGCTTCAAGATCTTATGTGGTGTATATTGAAGAATTGGCAAGTTTGAATATAGTTATCTAAAGCATCAAATCAAATGCATGACTAGCAGACAGGACAACTTGAATAAATTCAGTGGAAAAGAATTTTTTGGTAATTGGATGTTTAATGCCATGAAAATTGTTCTGTTCTGTTATTTATATATTTTGATGTTTTTAGACGTTAGATAATTATGATTATTCTAAAAAAGACCATTTCAAAAGTATTCTTCTAGGACACATCTACAACACGTTTTAAATGGAAAACGGGTCGGAACTGCGGAAAATACCGAACGCGCTGCATTAGTGTGCGCATTCATCGTAGATTAGTTGTAGTTGTTTCTATTGTTTACTTGTGCCTCTTGTAACTTTGTTGTAAATTATCATTGCTTTTCTTTTCTTTTTCTTCTCTTTTTTCTTTTCTTGCCCCCGCCTCGATTACTTCTGGATCTAGTTGCGGGGGCATGCAATTCTTGTAACTATATGTAAGAAAATAAAATAAAATGAAATTGAAATTGAATTTTTGAAAATCTTTCAGATCCAATCCTCAGCGTTCTTGACCCTGGGAGAATTTCGTTTCGATTCCCTGTTTGACTACGGGAACGAGCTTCAAGACATTGACGCCGTGAATCTCGTCAATGGTTACTATAGTTACCTCATGACCGTTGTTCAACCTCGTATGCAAGAAGAAAATGAAATGCGGAAGAAGACTGGACATCTGACTTATCCATATTTTATTCCAAGATGGCTGCCGAATAGTGTTCAGACCTAGAAAACCTTGGTTATGTTGGATGGGGACGTGCGCTACAAAGCTTTAACTTACTGTTTTAAGTTCCCTGAATGTGCAAATATTGGAGGGCATGTTGTTAAGGGTGTGGTTTCTTTTTTGATTCCTATGCATGTAGTAATTGTGATTAGTCACCGAAAATTAAAGCCGTAGGTGAAAAACATTGGGTTCATTTTGCCCCGCATACGTACGTTGAAAGCAAATCAACCTTGTGTAATGCGCGCGAGCGTTTGTTGTCGTCATTTTTCTCGTCCTTTATCTTCCGTCTTCACAGCGCAGCCTTGACAAACTTTTAGAGATAGAAAACGTTTGTCGCGTTTCGTAACATAGAGGCATGAGGAGCTGCGGGAAAACGAGCCGAAAGCGAATGTTTCTTTAGTTCTCTCTTTAGCTCTTACAAGAGTGTTTACTGCTCGGTAGAAACACGAGGAAAGTGATTTATATTTTTTTTGTGAAAACACGGCCATTTAGATATTTCTTCTCGTCCTCAAAAAATATTGCCAGTTGAACAAAAACCGCCTTTTATCGCATACGATAATCAGTATAACCCTAATAAGGGGCTTTGAATGGCAAGTTCCACCCTCGTTTCGGAGATATTTGATATTTCTGCTTTAAATGTACCTAGATTTCCGAGTAAATCGTTTTTGTTATTGGGTACCCAATAAGGCCTACAGGGGGGATTAACTCTTATACGCTCGCCTGCAATGCAGGCGTATTTTGGCGAGCGAGCGCATTTTGATCAAGCAAGCGCCATCTTGGATCAAATTCGGAAGGGACATGAGGAGAAACGAAAAGGCGTCCTAGGGAGAAACCTCAAGGCTGAAAGAAGAGCCAACATGGCGGGGAATCTTCTCGATCGCGAGCTAATACCGAATATTCATGGACACACGAAAAATGCCTGCAAGCATTGAATGGGCGTAGGGAGTCCTTACTTTCTTAACATGGCGAAATGCAAGAGTTAAAACAACACCAATGGAAACAAAGTATAATTCCATACACTTATTTATAGGTGTTTTCCAATAAAACCGGCTTAATCTAGATCCTAAATGAAAGAAATTAAAGAAAAAACTGCTTTGCCTTGCTATAGATCTGTGCCGAAACAACGGCGCCCCGCGACTTTTTTAAGTTCTAAGAGCACAGGCTTCAGACAGCTTACTGAAGGTTTACAAAGGTTACATGAATCATCCATGCAAGAGGAGGACAGAGCATTGTCAAGGAAACTAGACAACGTTACCCTTCCCAGCGATACTTGAACTTAAAACTAAGGTGTCGATACATATTGACTCAGTGGGAAGTGTCAACTTGCATATCGCGTTGTCACTGAGCAACTCATTATCAGTTCTCTTTTACGGCTTTGGTGCCTCTCGTTTTTTTGCTTTTCCTGTGGTTTCAAGCCATTAACTTTGAGGTCTTGTGTAAATTTAAGGCTCTAGTCTATGCTAAGAGAATCACTCCCAAAGGAGCACGAACAGGCCTAAAAGCGCCCAGAACAAACTAAAGTGCATCAAGGAACTTCAACTGCACCTGTACATGTATTTCCTCAATTAAGCGTCGGGGTGACTATAGTTCTCTCCTATAAACAGTACAATCTTCATGATTGAAACAACTTTATGTTTCAGGTATGTCATTTCAATTTAGTTCCGAAGTGATTTTGCCCTTTCTTACTTGATACATTCATTCAGACTGGTTTCTAACGTATTTTTACTTTTTTAACCAAGAAAGAAGGGAAAAAAACTTTCATAAAGGCGCTTTTTCAGGGTGTATAAAACTAGGCAAACATACCTCGGCAAACATTTCTCTTTGTTATCAAGCCTTTGTTTTCTTTATTTTATCTGAATGATCGTCGGTCAGTTGTACAGGTTTTTGTGCCGAGGATTAGCCCCAGCGAGGGTGCCTAATCGAGGAAATAATGCACTGTAATCATATCTGTCGTATTGGTACAGTTCTCTTTAGTAACGCATGTCCTCGTCTGATTCACAACATTTTACTCAAAATCGCGCAAATAAATCATATAACTAAAATTACAACATCGTACACAAGACTGTTAAAAAGAAGCAAAAACTATACAAAGGAAGAAACGAGATATCGGCCCATCTTTCCTAACGCAACCGACGGCAGCGATTGTTATGACATCATCAGCTAATGGAACTCTTTTCTTTTTTTTTTTTTTTTCTTTCTAATGAAACTCTTTTCTGTGGTACATCTCTGGGCTGTAGAATGACGTCACTACCACGCGATTGGCAAACTTGCGGCCCGCCAGAGACTGGGCAGCATTCTTTGAGTCGTCAGGTGATCCGAATTCCACGTATATCTGAGAAAAGATGGTACTCAAAAGTTGGTATAAAAAAAAGGGGCGCACGGCTTTTCTGGAGTTCTTTTTTCGATTAAAATTATAATACCATAGATAGAAATAAAGATTTTATAAACAATAAAAAAAGATTTGTTTAGTTTACACACCCTTCCCTCACCAAGCATTCTGTCAGGTTACGATGTAGCCGTTTGGTCTGCTTGTTACCGGACGATGTGAGTGGACGATCAGAGGATGTTCAGAAAACAACACAGTAACCTTGGCTAGCACTTGAAATCGGACCGCATGATCTGTGATAAGGCTTTCACTTCCCATACACTTTCATAATATTAAAATATTACAGTTGTCAGACGTGTCGATGTGGGACAACTGTTACGTGCAACAAAAATAATTTTAAACTGTAATTTTAATATTTCTACTGACGTTTTTCAGCAAACCTTTCAAATATCTTCTCTTCATAAAAGTCCCTGGTTGCCCGTTGGGCTTGGTGATCAAATTAACCAAATTTCATTAGACTTGCACTTACTACTGGAATGGACATTTCGGCGATACGGCGGCCATTTTGAATTCTATTGTTTCAAATAGCTATTATGGGACGCTCAGGGGGCAAATATATACTTATTTGCCCCCTGAGCATCCCATAATAGCTAGTTGAAACAATAAAGTTTAGAATGGCTGCAGTGTCACCGAAAAGGTCCATTGCAATCATGACAATTACCTTTCCACAGCCAGGTGGTTCAAAATCTTCAACGGGTCTTGGTATTTCTAAGCTAACAACTTTGCCATACTTGGAGCATTCCGTACGAACGTCTTCGTAAATTTCTGAGGAAGAAAATGAAAATGTTCTACTAATGTAACCTTATGGTTATGAGCTACAAGCAACCTTTCAGAGATTTCAACCAGATTGATCAAGAAGACCACAATATCTCTTCTTTTTTAAAAATCAATTTTTTGTTACATTTGAAAGCAACTTCTATTAATTTTCTTGTAGATCGAACTTTGCTTCAGGGATACTCGAAAAATACAGAGTACTGTATGTACCTACTTGATTTGCAAAATAGAACCGTGACATTCAGAATTTTTTGTTTTCAAATTTCTCATTTCAAGTGTAAGAGTAGCAAGAACTATTAATCCCTTCAATCTCAACATCAAAATATCACTTCTCCTACTAAACGCTTTACATTTCTTTCAGTGTCAGTTCTGAGAATTTGCTAGTAAATCAGGACAATACCCCCTTATAGACGCTTTCCGTTATTCTCACAACCTGTTCACTTGACAGTTAATTGGAAAAGCGAGGAGAAATCAGCTTTTGATCACAGTTGTTACCTTCGTATTCTTCATCATCCATGAGCTCTTCTATCTCCACCATGTTCATGAGACACAGCACTTCTGTTGCACTGTTGTGAAGGTTAGCAGACATGTCCAGACCAGGAATCTGCATCTGGGCTGGGATCATGTTCATTGCATCCGGCTGCAAGAAAAAAAAGATCATTCCAGATCATGAAGCTTGTACCACTGCAACTGTAGCAGGCAGGTTAACCTACATTGGGTACTGTATGTGGGGAGACTGAGGTATTGACTCCCGTCCACCCTGTATCCAGGTAAACTTAAGAGGTCTTTGAGTTTGTTTGCAATTCAGGCTACTACAGCTGTACTTGCGGGAGAATTGAAAACTCGCTCTGACGCAGACATCCTAAGCAGCAGCTCTAGCTGTCCACTCAAGCAAGGGGCCTGCTTTACAGAGACTGAGTAAAGTTACGTCGAAACAAGTGAAATTCAGCCAAGAACAGCAAGACATTGTTACTTACATTATTCATATTTGTCTTAGCTCCAACACTTGCTCGCTGAACTATTAACTTCTTCTCACCAAGCTGCATTCCATTGAGTCCTGTGATTGCCTGCATTGGAAGAAATAAGACAACTTCAACATCTTGAATAACTTGGACTTCAGTACAGCTCAGGGCCCAAGCAACCATGAAAGCCTTATATTATGCACTGGTCAGCAGATGTACAAAATGTCCAACAGGAAGTGAAGGAGCAAAGGAGTGAAATTTCCACCCACACCTACAACTTGAAACATAGCTATGCTATTTTCCAAGTTAAAACTTCATGTGCATCAGCATGGTCTGCGTGCTACCTCAAGCAATACAAGTATACAGTAGCACTAGGTCAAGATGCAGTCTCTCAAGTGTTCTAAAGACCCATGTACACATGTTCTGTTGTGCAGATGTACAGTAGGGAAATTCAATCTTGAAAATGTGACCAATGGGTACAAAGTAGCACCCTGATTTCACAGGTTTCCAGCTGAGAAAAGGTAGAGCAACAAAATGTGCACTGGTAAACTGAATCTTGAATACCCTTGTTGAAGAATCAAGGTAGAAACAAGTGGAGAAACAATGCATTGCAATAATCATTTACAAGTATTGGATACTATGGTGGAATGTTATCATGAACATTTACACATTGGTTGGTATGCATTGCACTTAAGCCATTAGACCACCACATAAGGTATCTGTAATCAAAGCAACTGTTTGGATGCGTCATTACAATGTAACTTACAACATCTGTAATTGTGAGGTCCACATATTCGCAGAAGGCGTAACCCTTTGAGAGGCCAGTAGCACTGTCTTTCACTAAATTGAAGGCCTTGAGCTCCCCAAATGATGCCAAAAGCTCCTTGACCTGAAAATGAAAAACAAGCACCCACATTACAGTGAGTTGAATCCTGAACACAATACAGACATTTTAAACACACACAAGAGCTCGAAGCCAAGGCTACTTGAATGGGCACAGGCCAGAACAACAACAATAACAAGTTGTCATTCTGTTCTGTCAAATGATAAACCCAGTAGCCAGTTACCTTGGCAACAAGACAGTATTTATGCATGTGCACACCCCAACATAATATCAGTCTTCAAGGTTTTGGGAGCAAGACATCTCCTCAGGGTAGCGATAATTGTCCAAGAAGCAAGCTGATCAAATTGAGGTGTGCAAAGATAAACACAACAGCTTAAGAGTCAGCAAATAAAAATGGCTTTGAAGTTATGAGGCTACTGGACTAAATAAGTTCAGGCATTCAGTTATTTTCTCTGCAACATTGTCCATCCTTTATATATTTCCATGACAAGAAGATGAACACCTTTAAGCAACCAGGGAGATTCCTAACAGCAAATAGGGAACTAACAGGAACACATTCAAATTTGCTGTTTTTTGACTGAGTTTTTTTTTTTTTTAGACGAAAGTTCAGAATTTCAACTCATGCACTTTAGCCAACCAACCCACAAAATCAAAGCCACTTGAAGGAGGACCCGAGGCACCTTTGATAGCATCCAATAGTGATTACAGGCCTTGGATTGGATGATACATCTATATAATTTTTTTATGCCCCTATGAGAAACATTACTCAGTGTAGGTGACTCGTGCCTGCCAATGGAAGTTTTTAAATCAAGTCAGCGTGCATACACCACTCTTGACCAAGCCCTTATTCCACACACTCGATGTAGAGGAACTTGCCTTTAGCCAGATTTGATGACCATTTTAGTCCCCCCTAAGCTAGGGATCAAATGAAGGGGAAATAAAATTGAGACATGTCAGTGTTGCTTTAATCACTACTGATTACTAGGCAGTATCAAGTTTTGCACATTGAAAACACTTGACACACAACACCAAAGGATCAATTTGGGGATAGAGTTAAGTATTGCTTCATTTTTCAATATTGTATGCTCAAAAAAGGGACAACAAAAACAATGCTTATTTTCCACATAGGCTCTTGTTAAACAACAGTACAAAAAAGCCCATATAAAATATACATGTGCACACTGATTGGTTAAAATTAGTGTTTCTCTAACACGATAGAAACACAGACCTAGCACAAGCTGTTGACATAATGATGGTGCGGGCAAAGAGAATTTACATTTTGAAGATCAAAGTAAACAAGTTATTTTCTCTTCTTTTGTCATGGTATTTTCTAAAACAAATCAAAAACGTGTTTTCTGTGTTTCTACTGAATTATAGAAACACTTTTGAAAGTTTGGGAGAGCTCAAAAAAAGCTGTGGAAACACCAGCCTAGGGGCTTGAGTTCCCACAGCATTTACATTTACATTTTCATTTTCTGCTGCTTTCACATGTCCAAAAAATGATATAGCTACATGTAATGTTTTTCACAGATCTTGACTAATATTCTTCTGGGTAAAAAGAAATTAGGGATTAAAATAGTTCATATAGTCCAAAGTTGCAATCTAGTCTAATGGACATTACATGTTGATTTCCTAAAAAGAAAAGCTGAAAAAGAAAAAGATGCCGAGAGCGATGCCTTTCACAGCCAAAGATGGTATGCTGATCTAAAAAAAGAGAATGGCTGAAAAGCAATCGCTGAAAGAACAAAAATAGATTTTTGGTATTAGTCTGGATGCAACTGACATTCCTGTAACAAAAGAAAAGTGTGCCTCTCAGATCATGAACTGTCCTTGGACCTTAAAGCTGTGGAAAAATCTGGACATGAACATTCTCTACACGACAGACAGCAGCGTGCTTTAAATTGAAATACACAATTATTTTCACTTCATGTTTTGCTGGTTATTTCTTACAAATTTTTAGACATTTGCTAATTGATTCCAACACATATTTACTTTCTGGAAATGCAACATTTCTTACAATTTGCAAGTCATAGTTACATGTACATGTATGTAACATTCCATTTTGGTGAGTTTGGTTGATTATTTCCATTCTCACTCTCAAAGACTTGTGACCATATTGCGAATGTTGGCAATGAAGCAAAATCATATCAAAGTACAGTATATTCGCAACTGTATTTTGAAGTTACCATTGTCAGCCTACCAAAGTTCCATGATATCCCTTTCACTTTACCCCTAAACTCATTACCTGATCTTCACTAAGGTAGTTCGGCAATCCTCCAATGAAAATCTTGTGAGGAGAATCTGGGACAACAGTTGATACAACACCTGGGACATGAATAGTGGCCGTTTCTGCAAAAGAAGAATCACCTTCAGCCTTAGACAGAAAACAAGTAGTAATTGACAGGGAAGGTCACTATACTTGTTCAGGCATTTCATCTCAGAGAGACACTCAAACTGGCATACAGGTGTACCAGTGCAGACAATATCCCAAGTATTCTTATGCTTAAAATGCAAAAAGAACCTGCATCTCATCATAAGGGAATTACAATGTACCTGACATTCCTGGGATGGGTTGGTAGTCCTTAGGTCTCCTGATTTTCAATGACTGGCCCTAACATGTATCACATACAAAAAAAACTGTCACATACATACATGAGATGCTGGACAGACATTTCGAATAAACCCTCTATCCACACCCACAAAACAAGTCAAGAACATTGATCAGATTTCTGACTCAAAAAGGACTGATTCTGATGCATAAAAATGCTGTTATCGTGACTCCTGCAGGACAGGTCAAGGCTGTTGCATAAGGAAATTTTTAAGGAGCCCTTTGGGCTCCCTCCACCAAAAGTTAGGAGCCCAAGCCACCTTTTTAGGAGCCCAGATAAAATTCTCTGTGGTCAG
>Ga0126338_10004044_pt1 | contig 10386 bp, 5 predicted proteins | sample OrbCmetagenome_2_FD_92529 | JGI IMG/M metagenome (GOLD analysis project Ga0126338, IMG submission 92529) | Coral microbial communities from Petempiche,Puerto Morelos, Mexico - Orbicella C C metagenome | ecosystem: Host-associated > Invertebrates > Cnidaria > Coral | place: Petempiche,Puerto...
AAGGGACTATGTGGTATCTCATTTATCAACTTGGAATAATAGAATACTTAGTGGTCACATCAGAAACAAGAATTAGACAGTCATACTTGGGTCAAAGTGAGTGAGTGAGTGTGCGAGCGAGCACTCAAGGGAGCGAGTACATGGAATGGTATTGGTTGGGATGGTCACCAAAAATAATTGGTATTTCATAAAAAATGATGGTGATGCAGAAAGATGACCATTAAAACTGAGTTGTAGACTTGGAAAATTATATATATAAAAAAAAAAATTAGCAATCTCTGTGTAGTAGATAAGGTGAACAATGAATCAGTCGTTAAAAATTATCAAAAATCACTGTCTGAAGGCAACTAATAAGTCAGCAACATTAATGTTGTTTAATTTGACTTTTCATTTGCAGTCCCTGATGTTAACGAAAAGAAAAGTGAAGATGAAAAATCCAAGAAGGCCATCAAACTCGTTACGACCCTCATCAAACAAAAGCACAAGAACTATTTTTTATAGTGACTGAGTCAATTTTCACTGACAGGGGTTTCACATGGATGTGTAAATAGTTAGTATGCTTCGTGCCATTCGTACAACTCCCTGTTGAAGGGAATGCTGGTTCATTTCCTCAAGCTAAGCTGATATGCAACAAACTAATTTAGCAGAAAAATAATATTGAATATTAAATTATTTATAATTAGTGTTTTATCCACTTCACCCCTTTTGTAATCAAGTTAATTTAAATTTCTGTTAACTGTTTGGTAGGCTCAGTGGCCTCATTGTTAGTGCACTCAACTTTGAATTGAGCAGTCCAGGTCTGAGCCCTGGCAGGGAACATTGTGTTGTGTTCTTGGGCACTTTACTCTTTCAGCGTCTCTCTCCACCCAGATGTATAAGTAGGTATTGGCAAATTTAATACTGGTGGGGGATAGCCCTGCAATGGATTGGCTTCCCATTCAGGGGTGAGTAAAAATACTCCTAGTCGCTTCTTGCTACACAGCTACAGAAACCAGTGACAAGCACTGACCTGATGGGCCACTTGGCCTGCATGCAGACTGTTTACCTTTTTACCTTAACCATGCAAAGCCCTTTGTGTGTTGACATGCCCAGTGAGGATGGATGAAGTCATGTCAAAATTGCAAGTGCCGGTATTTAAAAAATTATTCTTGATCAAGTATAGCTAAATTTGGTTGATATGGTGTATTTGGGTTTATAGTTAGTTCATACCCATTTATTATCCTGGGTGCGGTTCTGCAGAAGGTGGATAAACTATGTATTATTACCCAGAGGATAAGTATTGAGAAAAAAATATTCTACACCATCCACTGGATAGTGATTTATCCATACCTACCTTTATCATACATCCTTTGAACAACCGGGGCCAAGTCCTAGAGACTGAGAGGCACTTTGAGGGTCAAGTGTGTCTTTCTGCAACACCTCAATTTCACATTTAGAAAATAGCCCAAAGAAAACACAGGCTGATTGATTGGTTTCTGTTGAAACAATTAGATTATGAGCTCGAGATTTCTATCGCGTGATAGTTGATGAGAGTGCAGCCTGAGTCAACTATCTCACATAGAAATCGAGAGCGAATGATCTAATTGTTTTTATTAGTACAAATCTACTAGTCATTCAAAACTGTATTTAAATCCTGTTCACAGACTCTTTGAAAACGCCAAGAAGCCACCGTCATTTTTTTAACAAGGGCACACTGCTACGCTACTCAGTAGCTATCACAGAGTAGATATTGAGTAGCATAGCCAATCAGAGAATGGCAATCATGATAGAATGCTAGTTTATTGGTACTAAACCTCAATAGAAAACACAGCACAAGCACGAGCTGTTCATGTAATAGTGACACAAGAAAGGGGGATAAACATTATTTTGATGAGTAAAGTAAACAAGCTGTTTTCTTTTTTTCGTCAAGGTATTTTCTAAAAGAATAGAAAACATGTTCTCCCTGTTTCTATCAAGTTATAAAGACGCACTTGAAAGTGTAGCTGGAGAACTCCAAAAAGCTGTGGAAACACTCGCCTGTCAGCTCATGTTCCCACAGCATTTCTCATTCTCTCAAACTTTCACTTGGGTTTCTATAACTACATGTAGACAGAAACCCGGAACATGTTTTCTGTTTCTTGAATGGCTGCTTTGCTAATATCTTGTGAGTGAATATTTTGGTTGCTTTCCAAGAAGCACTTGGGTAACAAGCTAGTCTTCATGTAAAACCAAAGTCTCACTTTGTACAAAATGTAACAGAGGCAGTGAAAGGACATTTTGAAGCTTGCTGACGTTAGAATAACAATTTTAAGAATTTTAGATAGCATTTTCAAATGAATGGTTATTAATTCACAAAAAAATAATATGTACAGCACTCAACTGTGGCTCAGCTACAGAGGAATATCAACTCAAAGTTTACATATTAAGTCTTCCATTATTTAATAACCTTTTATAGTTTTGCACCAGCACTAGAAAATAATCATAAATATTGGTGTAAAATGCTCACAGAAAATTAAACTTTTCCAGTCCTTCTGGCTTAATTCTTTGTTTTGAAAGTGTTATCCACTTGTTGATATTAGCCAGTTTGTCCACAGACATTTCTTTTTGCTAGAGTTATTTTCCTTTGAGCATGCAAGCTCATTCATATCCCACATACACTGAGCTTGCAATCTCAATGAACTCAAGACAAAACAGAGGGTCTGTTGTCAGACATAATATTAGCCTAGTAGCTAGCTTTTATGTAAGTAACAAAATAGGCCATTTCCAAATTACCTTTTGTCTCTGTTTGAAAACAAGTCCTTGTGCAAAACCTTTCATATGAAAATGAGTTTGATATGCATGAAAATGAACAAGAAAGCAGCCGGAAAACATTTCCATATAAATGGTTGCGAACAAAGACTGGTTTTGACACAGAGGCGCAAGGCAACTCGGAAATGGCCTATTCATAACACATTTAGTATACAATTCATTTCACGTAGAAACTGAATGACAGAGAAAGGGTCTTATTTCTTTTTATTTTTCTTGCTTGACTTGGCTTCAGCTTTAGTAGGTTCTTTAGATGCCTTTCTATATAGGTAATACAAAATCATTCCAGCCAGTATTGGCCAAAATCCTATTTGTAGCAGCAACTTTGGGTCAAAGAGTGACTTCCTCTTTATGGACATAAGTTCAGTGGTGAATATCAGCACAGAGTTTGCTGCGTGATGAGGAAAGAGAAAGAGTGTATTAGGATTGTGAAGATCTGATGCATCCCAATGCATACATGGCCTGACTGGCTGCATAGAAGAGTGATTTTTGAGCTTTCCCTTTTGGGCAAGCCGTAATTATGATGTACCAGCCTGAAAGTCATTCTTGCTAGTCCCCTGGAAATTTTGTACAGGCATAATTTGTTTTAATAGCCACTCAACAGTGTTCTATTGGAAATCTGCAAATCTGATTGGTTCTCTCATGGTTTTCTATTTGCTGATAAACTGATCGCACATACGCTACTTTTGAAACTGAAAATTATTCTTAATCTGAGGCTTAAAATACACAATTGTAGGTTTTTTGCTGTAATCCTCTAGAACATCTAAAAACAATCAGACTACTCACCCTTGTTTTCTATGAGCGATAGTCGACTTGGCTGCGCCTTGTTGACTATTTGCTGGTAGAAAACTCCGGCTCATAATCTAATTGTTTAACAGGACACGGCTATACCTCTGTAACTGAATGTCCTCAAAGATTTCTCCAAAAAATGTCGCTCTCCCCTCGGGCAAACAAAGGAAAGAATCAACTAGGCTGATTTTAAAATTCCTTAGTCCTAGGCTATCTGACACCACTTGTTTTGCACACTGAGCCCACATCCACAGTTCTAGAACCATTCTGTTCCCAAACTGGACTGTCGTCATGTGAACACCTAGACCGGTTGTTTTTGAGGCTAGACATGTCCACATGGGACCAGAGTGTGGATATTTTCCTGGAATGCGCATTCATTTAATATTGTCTTCTAAAAATACTAGGGCCTTGGTTAATTGGAAGTTAAAGTCTAAGTTTGATCAAAACACATGTACTCACGAGGAATGACATTCTCAACTCCACGTGCCCCATACCCTAGATGTGGAGGTATAATCAACTTCCTTTTTTCACTGAAATGAAACAAGGATGTCATCAACATTTTACTAGTTTCTTTATGAGTTAGAATAATATGCAAAAAAGGGGTTCAAGGCAATAGTTAACTTGCAGACTTGTTCATTGACTCCTACATTATGCTGGCTTTACATTACATATTTACAACCAATCGTCAATTAGTCAGCCACTCAATCAATCAGTGAGTCCATCAGACAGTCAATCATTCAGGCACTGAGGTATTCAGTCAATCAGTCTGTCTGTCTGTCAATCAAACCATTAATCAGTCAGTCAATCAATCCATGTTTACATGTATCTTCTAAATTATAGAAACTTACCCAACGCACATTCCTTTTATGCCCATCTCCCAACCTACCAAAAAGGAAAATTTTAAAATAATTTTATTCTTAAGAAGTCTTAGGCTATAACCAACCAAAGTACTGATACAGATTTGATTGCATTTTGTGGTTGTACATCAAAAAAGGTTTGCAAAAGTTACCTTTTATGACCTTTCCTTTGCCCAGCTGAAATTCAAGGGGTTCTCTTCCTTTTGCAAGAGATGAATCAAACATTTGGCCATTTTCGAGCTTACCCTAAAACAGTCATTGATATTCACATTTAAGTGATTCAATAAAATAATGTTTCTAAAAAATTAAAAGTGAATTTCTAATTGTACTCAGTAGTACCTTATATGGAGTCGGTATGGTCTGATTAGTTTTCGTTATGTTCAAAGCCTCTGTTAATGGATGATTTGATTGAGGCCTTAACATTAATGCCACTGTTACTGTTTCAAAATTAACACGAGAAATACACACCGTGTAGTGAACAGATACAATGTCTCCATTATCTGCTTTGTCTTTGCAGTTGCCAGGCTTGTACTACAAAGTGAAAGAAGAAATTCTTTATAATCATCGGCTTTTTAACTGTTAGTCCTTTCCCCTATTTCATCATTTGACCACATTATGTCATGAGAATCTGAAACATATAACTTAATTAAATGTGAGAAAAGCTAAAAATGCCTGGAAGTCATGATCAGTCATCACATATTTCTTGTGGATCATCTCCAGGTAATAACCTTGACTTTGACACCTTATTTCTCAACATAACGACTTAAATCATTTGATAACAGACTTACTTACTTTGAAAAAAATCTTACGTTATTAAAATTGCAAAATGGAACATTATTGTATATTAATGATTTTAGTAAAAGACAGTGTTTGCGAGAAGTCACATGGAGAGTTTCATGTAATTTTTACTTGACTGTTATTTAAGAAAAATGTAAAAGAGAAAGTAAAAAAGACAATTTCAGGCAGACATACTGAAATTCAACATAATTATAATTGAGGTTTATAAGTCTCTGTTTATTTAGCTGCACTTCCATTTTATCATAAATGATTCACTCCTGAAAATGAAGAGCTATTTAAAAACTTTTGTAATGATAAATTCCTGATTAAATCAGTCTATGCAAACCAGAGTGAACATTTCTTGAGGCATTATGCAGACCAATCTGTAACCACAATAATTATATCATGAATAATTGATTTTAAAAGCTAAGATAAAAATCACTGCTTAGTGATAAGAACTGTCATGCATAATTAATTCTCAGCATCAACTGACATCACCTGCTGTGTCTTAAATATGCAAAGTGCCAACAAAGCAATACACCAGAGACAGCAGAAAGAACTTATTTAGGCAACTTTTCTCAAATGATACTCTAACAATGAGTCAGGAAAGACCAAATAAAAACACAGCAAAACAAATAGCCTCTTTTTTTTCTGTGGTTGCTGTGAATCTGCAAAAATGTTAAACATTTCAGTATTTACAATTAGTTTTCTAAGATTGGTGGACAGGAAGTTTAAGGAACTAAACGAATTACGAGCCTTACCTAAAAATAAACTTAAGTTGTTTTCTGTCAAATTTAAAAATAACATTTAGGGTTTAGGGTTAGTGCTTTATATAATTTTGGGAGATAGATTTCTTAGAGCGTATTTCGGCAGAAAAGCGACTAATCTGCTCAGTTCACCGCAAGAATTACAGGAATACAATTTACAGCTTCTTATCAATATTGCGACAAACTTCAGTTCGTCTCCCCTAATTATGAAAATATCGAATTTCGCGATAGAAACATTTTGCCATCGAGTTGGCCAATACATTGTTATGTACTAGTATTTATTTCGTGTTTTTTTTTTCCTACTGAACACCTTCAGAACGGTTTACGTTGCTTGAAAATTCAGAACGTGTTGAATCAACAGCGGTGATAAATTTGGGAGTGTTAAATTGCGCGCCGGAAAAAACGCAAAGCAGTACATTGCTACAAGACAATAAAACGCGAGTTTTATCTGAAATAAAGTGATTTACCGACATTCTTGATATACGTTGCAGCCTTGAAAGTAACAGATAAGGGAAATAAAAATGTAATCGCACAGCAATTGCCATCAAAATTCGAAAACATGTAAGCTTATGTCAAGTTTTCATGCACTAACTATGGCTGCAGCTAAATTAGCTTTCATAGTAAATACCTACCTCGACAATAGTTTCTAAGTCTTTCTTCTTCTTTGCTCCTGTGGCGCATCCATATAAATACAGAATAAAAAGACTACAAAGCAGTAACCTGGAGATCCTCTCCATTTAAAATCATTATCTAATTAGCGGTATCTTCCTCGAGTATTAATCTTATCTTATCAAGGCAAATCAAACCAGGCGCCGAGCTGCGCAATCTTCACCAGGGCGCTGGGTTCTAGAATCACGAACTGCGAGAGGTCTGGGAAGGAGACAACAAAATGGCGGACGAAGATGGCGAAGTTGAGGAAAATATTGACGGGCTTTCTCATCCCGAGGTTATGTCTCTCTTCAGTGAAAAGCTGGCTGAGATAATGAGTGATCCTTTGCTCATTGGGCTACCAAATGAGCCCACTCTTGATGAAGTGAATTCTCAGATTGCTCTGGAACACGGTCGCGCTATTGTGGTCAATGTTCGACAACAAGATGAGATGAACACTGTTTTACGTAAGGAGCTTTTTATACTGTTAGAATCAGAGTAAAATTAGTGTTCAGTATGGATCTAAGAAAAACAGAAACGGGGGGATAACAGTTGGAGCTCAGCTGGGGGCACTCCCAAATAAATAGGACGGGGTTACTCGTCGTACCTGTCAGGGGTTAAAAGAGGGTCGTGCAGGGGGGAGGGTGGGTGGGGGGGTCTCTGGCACGGTTCACGAACGGGAAAAATTGAGGATCACGGATGTAAAAATTTCGTTTTCCCGAATCACGAAAATAAGCAAGTAAGATACTCTTTTTAACGACCAGTTCTTACACTAGAAGCAATGTTTGAATAAAGTAAAATCGCGAATGGCTAAGTCAAGGCTCCATATTGCAAATCGCATGTCAAAGTCACTCTTGATAGAAGACTCGGAGGACTTGCGTCTGAAAATCACGTAGAATAGAGTGGTAAAATCATGAATATCGGTCAATAATTCAGGTTCTTCACGGGTCACGCAAAACCTTCAGGTCACGAGTCATGAAGAATAATTTCCTAAATTCATGTTTCACAGAAAATAAATTAGCTAATCACGCATTACGAGAATACCCCTGTACGACCCTCTTAAAAACGCAGTTTTGGTGCCTCTTAGGGTGTTCATCCTCAAAAGGTCAACAGCAAGAGTTTTTCTGGCACTTTTTAGGGTATTGAGCTGAAAAAATTTGACAGGAGAGAATGTATTGTTTTGGAATAGTTTGATACTTCTTATGGTTGATAAAAATTTCAAGCCACGCCCACAACACAGGATCTTGGTGCCTCTTAAGGGTTCTTTTCAAAATGTCCAATGAGCAAACCCATCCAATTTATATGAGAGTGCCACCGTGAGTTAAACTGGTATTGAACCACCACAGGATACCCAAGCTCACAAGATGATAAACAAGTGGCTATGTGGTAATTTCATTGCTAACTTGTCGGACAAACAATAATATTGACTGCCTTTTGGAGTCTTGTCACATATTAAATTAATTATGTCGTAACTGGGTTTGTTAAGGTTGTTAAATGATTCGTTTATACAAACCTTGGATTTACACGGTTACTAGCACCTGGCTCAATTTTTAGTGAAAATGAATTTTTTATTGTTTTTAGCTGTTGTTGTCATACAAAATGCAACTGTGCATGACTTGAAGAAGGCAATCCAGAGGCACATCTCACTGAAACTGTCCAGGGAAGGAGGTCCTAACATTGTGTCTTGGTAAGAGGAATATGGTGTTTGCACAACTCAGAGTACATCATCACATATTTTGTGTAATGTGTCATTCAGAAGAAGAAGGAGAAGAAGTTCTAAAGGGAAGGGGGTCTTAAAAGCTAAATTTTTAAAAGAAAGACTATAAATCAAAACAGCTTACTGGAATTTCCAGGGGGGTGGGATTCATACCAAAAACCCCTTCATAGAAGGGGCATTGGTATTTTCTGGAAATGCATTTTTTTCCTTTTCAGTAATCTGACTAATGTTTTTAGCCTAGTAAATAGTATTTATGTCATAAATGAATGTTATAGACCATTTAGTATTTTTGCTATGGATAAATTATTTATTCCTACCTATGTTATTTGTGCATAAAAGGTTTAATTATTTCTGTGTATAATAATATTGTGGTTTAATTTTTCAAACTTATTGCTCTGGAACACATCTAACAGGAAGCATGTATGGAAAACCTACTGGTTGTCATTTCAAGGACAAAAGCTGACAGAGGACCATCAACCTCTCAAGTAGTAAGTTGAACCTTGTAATGATAAAGGAAACATAGCCAACTGTTTGTTATGATAATTTTGAAAATGGTCTTAGGTCGATTTTCCGATAATGGAGTTTCTCACCGTAATCATAAGAACCCTAATTGATACATTCTGAGGAAATGTTAAACCATGCATTGCTCACCCCACCCCACCCCTGTCCACCACCCAGGAACCACACTACCAGGGCACAATCTTCAAATTGTCTGGCATTAAATTAATTAAGGTTAAATAACTAACAGGAATCATGAAATGTCAAGGAAGAGGGACATATTTATGAATGAAAGAAACCAAATGCCACTATGCTGCCTAGCAGGACAATGCTTATCTTTGGTTGCTAAACTGAATGAAGTGATTATGGGATGCTAGTCCATCACAGGGTTAGCCCCCAGCACAAAATTTTGCCAGTACTCATTATAAATTACCTGGGTGGAGAGAGGCACTGTGAGAGTAAGGTTTGGTCCAAGAACACAACATCAATGACCTGGTGACCAGGGCTAAAACCTGATCCGTAGTCCAGTGCACTAATGATTAGTTCACCAGGTCTGTCATGATAAACATTTGTGGTCCAAGGTAAAAATATGTATCTTTTTGGCTCAGTCTGTATTTTGGCTGAGACACCCAATTTTTTTTTTCTACAGCTATGGCATTCAAAGTAAAGATGAGGTCACTTTTGTCAAGAGATTGAGAAGAAAGTGAATGGATAATGGATAATACTGTACAATTATTGCATTAAGCTGTGCTGATTTTTTTGCCAAGAGAATCATGGAAAGGCTGTCATACTTGACTTACTTTCTGACTAAGATCAAGGCAGATGGTAAAGTTGTCCAAAAAGATCTGGAATGACTGTGAATGGTAAATCTACCACCTTTCAAGTTCCAGTTACCCCTTTACTAAGACTACATATGTTTGAAGATTTGATCTGTGTATAGCAGATGTAAGGTACCGGTAGTAGGGTGGTAGCTCATATGGACCTCCCCCCTGGCCGCATTTCTCGTCATGCTCTGCTGCAATGTATATGGAGAGTCTTTGTTTGATTGTGAGGAAAGCAGTTTTCATGGCAAGCACATGTAAAATGTAGGCTGAGGCTTAATTTATATCATCATCTGCCATGGAATCTAATTCATTATAAGGAGTTTTCAAATAATTGGCTAATAAAAATTGATTTTTATTTGATTTTTGATGTTTATTTTGATATTTATTTTGAGCTCTTTAAAGATGATTTCTAGTCCGTACTGCGCAGTCTCGGCACCCTAATGTTTATAAACATTGTAAATCTCACTTGATGGAATGTAAATCAATGTTACTTGTTATGATTCACTTACCTTATCTTTGAGGCCTTTCAAATTCTTTTTCTATTACAGTTTCCTTGATTTTTATAGCTGCAAAGTTGTTTCATCAAGTGATATGAGAAAGAGCGAAGCAAAAAACTTTGACTGCTTTGCATCCATAATGGTGGTTGCTTTGAATTGAATTCATCTGAATCTGGTGGGGGGGGGGGGGGCTTTGGGAATTTTTGGGTGGGAAAGGGGTGCGGGCAC
>Ga0126338_10004045_pt1 | contig 10384 bp, 4 predicted proteins | sample OrbCmetagenome_2_FD_92529 | JGI IMG/M metagenome (GOLD analysis project Ga0126338, IMG submission 92529) | Coral microbial communities from Petempiche,Puerto Morelos, Mexico - Orbicella C C metagenome | ecosystem: Host-associated > Invertebrates > Cnidaria > Coral | place: Petempiche,Puerto...
AATAAATTAACGTACTTGGTGAAAAGCAGGATTGTGTGTAAGAGGAACTCCCAGTCTTCGGAAGCAGTTCCCCAGCCACATGTCATCGGGGGAGTCTGGTTCCCAACACGTACAGCCGCTTTTTAGCAAGGCCTCAATACCAGCGCGACTTAGAATCATACTGAAACCAGAATACAAACGGTAAAATTGGAACGAGAGAGACTGGTAACCCTTAGATAACACTTAGGTTCTGAAGGGAAGATAATAGAAAAGAGCATATCAACGGATTACCTTTCCAAACTGCAGTCAGAGGTTTTGTAGGTTGTATAGATTTCAGAAGACTGAACACAAACAAACGCCCTTGACGCGACCTCTCCCGCGCTAAAGGGGAGAGGGGTGTCGAACGGCTGGCGTTTAACTTAAGCCAACGAGGATTAACTAAAACTAGAACCAACGATGAGGGATTTGTTCCGAGACTCGAAAATGTCTCAGAACCAATCTGGACTTGAAGCAAAAACACGTCAGAGGGGGAAGGGGAGGGGACTTAACGCGAGGAAACCGGTAACCAGTGGCTGGCGTGGAAAATTATGTAACCACTTAACAACTGCGGAAAAGCGCGTTACTTTAAAGTTACTTTAAAGAAATCACGCCTGTGATTGGCTAAGAACAAGAGATTATGATCATAATCTCTTGGTAAGATTGAATGTCCCTCGCTATCATTGGTTTGTGTTATCGTATACCCTTAGGTTTAGGTATCTACAGCTGAAACCGGACGCGCTTCTTCGCTTGGACACGAGACACCTCAAAAGGTATACAGTAACCTTAAATTAAACTGGACGAATTTTAACGAACCAAACAGCTTGGGAATCGCTACAATGAACTGAGCAAAGTCGCTACAATATCACTCAAGCATTCAAATAATTTTAGGCACAGGCACACTGCTCGTAGTTAGCTGGCTAAGGAAAAAAAAAACAAACATTAAAAGTTGCAAAACTGTCAAGACTTACCTTCCTCCCCCAGTAATGTATTCGTACCCATATCCCCCGGTCAGTCCGTAACCGTACCGCTCACCGAGCAGTGTCACTTCCTTCGGATCATAACACGCTAACAGCTTCTGCAATCGGGGCACGCTATGCGAAAGAAGGATTCAAAGAAATAATGTTGTGACACTATGTAAACCTTTAAGGTGGACGACAACAATTTCCAGCTCTTTCCAGCACTTACAATTAGATGAATCAATACTATTTATCTTTATCAGGTGATGCTACAACCGAATGCTCATTCATTGGTGAAAAGTTGTGGTAATCTTCTTTACATGACAGCTTACTGTAGCAGAATGGCACGTTACACTCGAGGTGAAGTGTCTTGTTGACCACTGCATTTGGGAAAGATTACATACTCTTACAATGCATCTCCGTCTTCACATGAATGGGTGCCGACTAATTGTTGGGGCATAACTTGACAAAAATACAAGCTAAAAGTCTAGCAATATATCCGGACAGTAGACTCGATTTCTAGCCGCTGTTCGGGAGAGGAGCCCACGCTCCTCCCCTGAAGGAGAAAAACGTAGACGCGGGAGGCGGAAATCGAGTCTACATATTCAGGGGTAGAGGGGAGTACTATACGCCTGCAGAACTAGCGGATTAGCGGGGCAGAGCTACGCGCTCGTGTATCGCACTTCGCGCTCCGCCGCTGCGCTAATTCGCATGTTCTGCAGGCTAAGAGGGACCGGTTTATTAAATTCATAATTTTCAGCTATTTACCTCATTATTGTGTCGTCATCAAGAACTACTAACCAGGGTTTGTCAGCAGCCCTGGGATCGGAGGCTGATCTGTTGATGATGGCCTGCAGCTTGGCACAGTGTCCTGAAACACCAGTCCAAATTACTCAGCAAAACACCGCAGTGACTATGAACCCTTCCCTCGTGGAAGGCTTATATTCCATCTTCAGCCACATGACCAGAGTAGATATCTAGATATCTACCTTACTGTACGTGCCATAAATTGGCTCGCGTATCCTCGACCCACCGGCATAAAGTACCAACTGACTCTTGCCCGTCGCATTCATACTGGAGCGATTTTCAATTGAGTGTCGTAAAACCAAAACCAAAGTAATCACTCTAACCAATCACAAACGCCATAAACATTACAGTGAGCCAATCAAAACTCAGAGTGATTACAAGCAGCTGACGCAAAGCGCGGGAAAAGGTGTGCGAGTGAGTTACGATTGGTTTTGGTTTTACTTCTGATTGGATGGAAATTGGCGCGAGTTTTTTAAGCCAACTGCGTAGCGTAGAAGGCACAAACCAATTACTTTTCGACACTCAAATGAAAACCACTCTATACCTTGCTTATCGTCTCCATAGCAATATCGAGTCTTCTAAAGCATAATCTATTTCGAATAACTGGCCCGTTAAGAGAGATGCTTCCACGTTGTCCCGAGCGATGGTCACTATGAAGGTGTTCGTTAACTAGACCACTGTTCACTGTTCCCTTACCGGACCACAATTAATTTAGTGTTCACCAGCCAAATCACCCAAGAATTTGTCCCATCACTGGTTCATAACTTACTGCCTCGCTATTGGACTACGCCCCAGAGTTCCTTCAAGGAACCACGATTTAGTGTTTCCTTGCCCGACGACTTAGTGTTCCATTATTTCTTTGAGTCATTATTCCCTCAGTTTATGGCAGGGTTCTCATTAAGGCGGGGGTTAACATGAAGGCCGTATTTTGGCTGGGTATTATGGTTTTAACGCAAATATCTCGTTCACCGCGGTTCGAGTAATCAAAAATCTCTTTGTTCATCCCACATATCTACGTTTTGGGCCGTTTTGTAAATTTTTTAGTGGTCCACCAACCTGGGGTGCCCTTTCGGGGGGCGTTCAACTGTCTGGTGGTGTTCCAAAACTTTTGTTTTCCTTTTAATCCCTCTTTAAACTTCCTAAAACTTCACTTAAATTCGGGTAAAGCCGCTCCTTAAGTTCCGGCCGCCAGCTAAAAAAAAAAACCGGCTACTTCGATTTCTGAGCCGCCTACTTTTCGTGAAATGACACGTGTGTAGGTCTTTTGGAACGTGACTGAACCTTGACTGTCTTTGTCTGCCCGTTGTCTAATAACTGTCAAGGCTGTAGCTAGAGAGGAGGCATAGGGTCAGCGTGTGGCGCACGTTTTCAATTGCGCCAGCGCTGAAGGATAAAAATTTGAAAACAAGTCTTTGTAATTCCGTAATGGTCTTGGCTTTTGAACCTTTTCCAAATTGATTTTTTTGAGGAAATATCTCCAAGGATTTCAGGCCTCTCAACTTCAAACATTTTCTGGGGGAGCAAACCCTCAGACCTCCCTAGAGGCTTGTGCCTTCGGTATCCGAATCATTGTCAGCTGTCGTCTTCATCAAACTAGCACTCTACTCTCTAAATTAATGAGAACCCTGGAAGGGAACACTGACTCATACCAGATCACGTCTTACGATCACAGCATCGAACAACATCTTAGCGTCTCATTTCTAAACCACGCCTCAATCCCAAAGGAAAATTCTTCGACAGTAAAAATAACACCTAGCGAGACGCTAGAAAGATACAATCAATAAAAAACCTGCATGTTCCGGGTTGCTAATTGATCTCGCATTTTTCAAAGCTTAAAGGCTGACCCCAAACTCAAAATAGGCCAAACGACGTTTTCATGTTGTCGCTGCACATTTTCTATAGAAGGGAAGCTAGACGCTTAAGAAAATGCTACATTAACAAGAGTTCTTAACAGGTAACGACTATAGTTCTGAATGCAACGATGTGATAAGAAGCCTCGTTTTATGAAGGTTAGTTCACTGAAAATACATACGGATTTCCTAATACTGTCTGATTGACGCGAAACCGCTTTTAATCGATAACCGTACGTTCTCGATGAAAAGAGAGGTCTACGTGTCAGATTTTTTTTAAAAAGGAAGAAAAAAACAAAAACAAAATAAAAAACCGCCAGGGTGACTGCAAATCAAGGAAATGGTTTAACTGTTTTTTAAGCCCTTGCTGTTCATTTTAAAAAGGGCGTGTTGTGAACAAAACTTGTTTAATTTACCACAGTAAGTTATGCTCGTTAGTCCTCTCACAAATTCCACTGTCAGAAACTCAAGGACAACTGTTCTGAAATGATTCTAAAGTCCATAACGGTCAATAATGGCTCTTTGAGTATTTCCTAAAACTTTGTTCTCATTGTTTTGACAAGAGATGATTTTGCAATCCTGTTTCTTCAATCCTTGGAATTATATTCACATTAAATGGATTCGATTGCTCTTCCGCTCTGAGGAAGTCGAAGGCACGAGTGACCCGCCGTAAGCCTTTTGTTGTTGTTTCATGATTACAAGGTCAAAGATATCACTTGGATCGGATGTCTGTCTCGACGTATTGACGTTGTGAGCAAGACAAGGTCGATCCAAAAGTGTCAGCAAAAAACTTCAGTTTACATATGCGGTTACCACACACGGCGCTAAGGGCCACCCCGAACATTTTGAGAGGGTAGCTTTGAAGGAGCTACGTCACAGTTTCGCATCTTGAAAAGTTTAACTTAAATTTTTAAAGCTTGTCAGTTGTAATCCGTGTTAATCTTCTCCATCCTTAGCCATCCTTGTTCCTTTATGGTTTACTATTATCTCTTTGGTGTTTTTCTATCTTAGTAAACTAGTATCATTTTCAGGTTTTCTTTAATTTAAAGGTAAGTTCATACAAGGCCAAAATAACTCAATATGCTGTGACTGAGCTCCCTTATAGTGGCGAGAAGCAATGAGGCTGCGCACTAAAATTAAATTCTTATTGTAATTATAGAGTTCTTCTGATTTTTTTAAGGTGAAATTCATGGAATTCAAAGCCACAATATTCACTTTTTGACAGCTTCATATATTGCCATTTAAGCTGCTTTCTGTCGCTTAATATGCTGTATGCATGATTATGTCACATGCCGAACATTCACTACTAAGCCTCGTTTGCGAGAAATTTTGTCAAACCTTTAGCATCTTCGTGCTGTTTTCAAGAAGATATTCTTTTCATTTTTGCTGCTTTGGGAACGTACCCACGATAAAATTTGCAATTTGCAATTTAAAAGCGAGGGTTGGTGGAACTGATCTTAAGTTAGCATGCTGCAATTCTAGCAGGTGAAGTTTTATGTACATCTGAACATCGAATTGTTATAAAAGGAACCTTCACAAAAAAGCAAGAGGAAGGGGAACAAAAGCTATCCTATTTTCACGGAAGATTTACCTTTAAGACGCGTGTGAACATGGATATATTGTCAACGGAGGAAAACAAGACTGCTATTGTCTGTGACATGGCTACAGAAAGATTACTTTAAGTAGTTGAAGCCACGCGCTTTCAGATATTCATTGTTTGTTTAGAACCAAGTGACGATGTACATTTTAAAAGAAGCACGCCGATAAAGCTTCTAAGTAATGTAAATTTAGACGTAGAGGCGGATTATCCTTCGAAGAAGATAGGTTACTAGACGAATCAAGCGCGTAGACAGATTACGCGTCCGCTTTTAGTCTAAAAACCGAGTTTATATATTAATTGTCCGCAAGTGTAAACTATAAAAACAGCTTCAAAGCTTACAGAGAAGAGTTCAGTCAAATTCCTACAGAAGAAATTTGCCGTAATGCGGCGAACAGTCAGCTGCGGAAAATTGGTGTTACCGCGAATATACGGCAATGACCCAGAAATTGCCATTGCAGGGACGAATGCGGTTAACCCAAGAGAAGACAAAGATAAAAAGAAAACTGCGGTACAAGGACGATTAATTCGAGGAAATACCAGGGATAGAGTGCTAGATAAAGTCAGCGAGACAGTCGAGATACCCAGGTTAACCCTGCCTGCAATTCCATTGAGAAATGGGCCGGTGAACAACGAAGAAAGAAAAAGACGACGAAGAGTACACTGCTATGATTTTTCGCTTCAAGTTCAACGAGTAATGCCTGAACGAAATAAACCAAGGAAGTCTTCGACATCTACAGCTAGTTCTCAGGGCTCGGACGCTTCCGCCAAACGACTGCCTTATGTCATATACGACCAAAATTACGGAGAGTACCGAGAGGGCGAGAAATCCGATTTGAGAGACAAGAGGAACTTTCTGCCGCTTTCGTTCGGGATTCTAGAAGGTCAGAGAATGCGTTTACTACAGAAAGAACAATTACACAAGCAACAAAAGCGTTATAAACCTTCAGAGAAAGAACGCCGCAAGAAACACAAAGGAGAGCCTCTAATATGGTTCTTTTAACGCCCGAAATACAGGACACGCGACCGGTATTTCCATCATGCCAAAGGCTAATATATACCGTATCAGACTTCTAATAGAATTTACAGAAGTGACAAACTGAAGTTTGACCGGGGTTGAGAACGACGTATACATCTGTCGCAATTTCAACCGAGTTACGTGTGTCTGCCACACCCTGTATCGAGATCAGTTCTGAATTCGTTGATAAGTTCACTGAAACCAGCAACTGAGTTTTTGTGCAATGTAAATAGCCAACTGGTCAGCCTTCTACCAGACGGAAATTATGATTAGTCAAAGCTCTTTATGTTCTTCACAACTGGAAAGATCATTTTCACCTTTAAAATGTCGAGTGCCTGCAATAACCACTAAGGTAGTCAGTTCAGTTCATCGACGCTTTCATTGCACAGCAATGAAGTATTAGTTTCCACGGAGACAAAATGAATTCACAAATTTTGAAATGCTTGTGCAATTTCTGATTGAATGATGTGAATGATCGATATCCACTTTCTCCACACTGCTCATATGAAAATCACTGATCTTTGCAGCTATGAAACAACTTCAACACTTGAAAAGGAAACGAATATCTGCGGCTTCAACAGGGGCAAATTTATGTCTTTTTCTTTCCAAATACCTGTGTAAATCCGCTATGTGGGCTACAAAGCAACTGAGAGTTAGCTAAAAGCTAGCTTCTCTAGATTTTTCTCTCCAGACATTATTGCGAAGCGCAAATTCGCAGTCCATACAACCATAGTTATTAGAGGGAAATGGTAGGAAACATGGCAAAGTTATTTGTTATATGTTTTTGTTTGCTATTTTGGGGGTCGACCCTGGACAAAACCTGGCTGGCAAAATACAAAAAGTGGTTACGTGTTATCATACAATTAACCAATAGAAGCATTGCGATTATGTAGTTCATGCATAGTCAATGAGCATAAAACAAAAGATGTGCAGGGAAAGGACCTTCCAAGATAAATTTCAGCCTGTTTGATTGCTTCTTTGATGTTTACCGGCCTTCCTAGCCATTTCCCTCTATTAACTATGATACAACTCAAAATTTCACTGTCGTTCACATACTTTTTGGAACACTGAACGAATTCTACAGTAGTCTGGAAACACGGTCTACAGGGAGTTATCAGGCTTTTGTTTTCAGTAATACCTATCTCAAAATTCCTTGTACATAGATTGACTGTACATTTTCTAAATTCCCTTGTACAAAGGCCAACTGTATACTGACAGCCTCATATATTGAGTTGAGATAATGTACATAAATTATGAAATAAAACATGTAAACAGTGGGTCACAACACGAGTAAAAGAGATCTTCGCTCTCAAAAAAAATGAGATTGAGTAGTTGAAAAGAATGTCCCAAAAATGAAATTTTAACGGGATTTTGTAGACACAGGTGCAAATGCTTTACTAACTGAGCGGAAGCTGCAAAGTTGTTAAATGTAGGTAACAAAGGGTTCTCTTCACTTCGATTCGTTTTAAGGGCGAGGCGCCGTGAAACCAAACAAAGGTGAACAACCACTTCAACAATGGAAAAAATGGAGCGTTTTGGTTTTATCACGAATTCATCATTGATCCAAGGGGAAGTTTGGTTTCATTTCTGACAGTCATGGTCATTCTAACTGCCCCATTTTAATGAAGGCGCGTTCTGGTTAAAAAAAAAAATTCATAATTAATTCGGAGTCAGGGTTTGGAGGAACGGTCTTGCTTTATTCCGACCAAGATTGGAGGTAAGGTGAAGTAGGAATAAGAAAAACAGGTTTTATTCATGCGTTATTAATTCGATCCCATTCAAGCAGTCGAAAGCCGGTTAACGGTAAACCAAATTAAATGTGCAACGAAGTATTGATTTTTCTTGTATAAAAGTGTTTTTCACTCCTGATGTTTTGTGTAGCCTGCGGCGCAGACAGTCTAAACCGCCGGTATTAACGGCGATTTTGTGACACTTCCGGCTGCAAACAGGCGACAGGTTTTGTGTAGTTTGAGATTATTCAAAATGAAAACAGAAGGCCAAACAATATAAACAGAAAACCTCACCGAAAAGTTACAAAACTCGAATCAAAATTTTCGCTAACCCTGGGTTAGCTTAATCCGGTTTCGAACAACCCGGCCCAGAATGTTGACTTGTTTATTTTCATAACTGTAGTTTATTTTACGAAGAATAAAAATGACAAGCGTATGACTGAACGGATTATGAAAAACTGAAAACAAGTATTTGATGGACATCAGACCTAGCTTCCCCGCATTCCATTTCAGTGGATATGAACAACAACACCAGAACGGCTTTTGGGTGGACATTTTCATACATTTTTCTTGTATTTGTTTTCACCCTGACCTTGACACAGCGCCATTGTTCGCTGGAATTGGGGAGCAGCTTATTGAAACATAGTTGAGAGGCGCGGTGACCTCATGGTTAGTGCGCTCGACTCCGGATCGAGCGGTCCGGGTTCGAGCCCTGGCCGGGGACACTGTGTTGTGTTCTTAGGCAAGACGCTTTACTCTCACAGCGTCTCTCTCCGTCCAGGTGTATAAATGGGTACCGGCGAATTTAATGCTGGGGGTAACCCTGCAATGGACCAGTATCCCATCCACGGGGGAGTAGAAATACTCCTAGTCGCTTCATGCTACAGAAACCGGGATAAGCCCCGGCCTGATGGGCCACTTGGCTCGTATGTAGACTTAACCTTACCTATTGAAACATAATAGACTGTTTCTATTAACTTAAAACGTTCAAAATCACAATATTACCTCTTTCTGTATTAGGGACTCCAATGTTCTCAGTTGGTATGGAGGGATCCTCTGTCTCGCTATAATACACGATATGCTTAGCGAACTTTCCAACTGTTTTCTGCACAATGGGAACTGGAAAAGATACATTCATCAACGTTTGGCATTCCTCAGAGCTTGCAATTGTCTTTGCAATTTGACCACTGAGAAGAATCGCTAATTTAAAAGTTTTTGGTGACTTTTGACATTTGTTTCGATGGTTTTTTGCTCTGCTCAGTCCATGAAAAAACCAAAAGTCGAAAGTGCACCACGTTTGTTTGCTATATAGGGGTACAACTTCTTTAAAATAAAGGTTTTACTGGTATTTATTCGTATTAAAAACCTTAAGTACAGCAAAATTACTGTACCGACGTTAAACAGGGTTTTTGGCGAGCTTTTAGAGTACTGCTATTATTGAAGGAAATTTGCGTTTCGAACAACTGACTGAAAGTGATCTCACGTCTGAAAAAGTCGACCATATAATAACATTAGTTGTAAAAATTGTCAAAAAATAACAATGTGAAACACAACGTAAGCTCTTTCGGAATCAGGTGAACATCGTTAGTAGTCTCTGACATATCACCGGACGTAATACAAAAAAGAACAGCAGTCCCGGGGCTTAATAGTTGGCAGTAATTCTATTTTTTTAAAGAGCTTAAATTAGATACAAGTCCACGGACTTAAATTCGAAGAAGATTACCATTGGAGGATTTTTGTGTCTAAGATTTAGGGGCGCATATTTTCGGGTGAAGGAGGGAAAAGGGTTAGTATTAGAATTTTACGGCATTTATTCAGTATACCTCGGTCCTTATGGTACTTCTTTGTAGTCTTGACAGCGAAGAAAATGTTATCCAAGGATAGATCACCCTGCGAAAAAAGACATAATTTAGGTTTTTTGTTTGCTCAGTATTACTGAAATAATTGAACTCTTATTTTGCATTAGAATGCTCCTGTTTTAAACTCGGTTATATTAAAGTTAAAAACCATGGGATATGCTTATGAAACCGTTAGGATATCCCCATTCTTACACCTGTACACTACTTTCCTACGGGTTATCCCGAACTTCCGCCTTTTCTTGATAGCGAGATCCTGTTGTAATTTCTCTTTACAAACTCAATACAATGTCAAGTACACTGGTTATAAGAATACAGAAAACGACCACCCTGCTTTTACACTTTTTTTTAACCCCTTTGAACAAACAACGATAATGTTTGGTTTTCAGAATAATGAAAATTACACCCTCCTCCAGATTTTACAATCTTCTTTTCCAACCTCTCTCAACAAACAAGGAGAATGTTTAATGCAAACTCACACAATCAGGGCCACCACCTTTCAAAGACGTCACGCATTTCTGTGTGCCGGTCGGTTCGCTGGTGCAAAATTCG
>Ga0126338_10004046_pt1 | contig 10383 bp, 4 predicted proteins | sample OrbCmetagenome_2_FD_92529 | JGI IMG/M metagenome (GOLD analysis project Ga0126338, IMG submission 92529) | Coral microbial communities from Petempiche,Puerto Morelos, Mexico - Orbicella C C metagenome | ecosystem: Host-associated > Invertebrates > Cnidaria > Coral | place: Petempiche,Puerto...
AATAATAATAATAATAATAATAATAATAATAATAATAATAATAACAATAAAAACAGTGCTCAATGGATAGGGTAAGGAATGCGTCATGGAAAGAGAGCACTAAATCGAATCATTACGGTCCCAAAAATAGCTTTAACGTTGTTTAACGTTTTTTTGTCGATTTTTTTAATGGACCATGGTAGCTGGATCTCTTAGGTAACAACCTATCCCAGGATAAATAGGGAGACAATGAAACAAGCTGGTAATAGGAACGGAATTCTTCATCACTGATTTCAAATTGAATTCAATAATAGCAACCACTGGAGATTTGAAACGTACTGTACATACTTTAAATAAGTCGCTTTTATTAGCACGATTGTTATGTCTTAGATGAACTATGAAGTCAACACAATTAAAGTAAAATTAGTTTGCAAATACCTTGCCATTTTTAACGAGCTAAATTTTATAGTATCTTAATTGCGTTTTTGCTCCTCTCTGTCACTGCAAATTGTCGAATACTGCAACTTATTTCATGGCGCAAAAATCCATTACCATAACAGCCACCAATAAGCTGCCACTTAAAATGACTAAAAACCAAGAAAGGATGTTTCATTAGCGACAATTCCTGTTCAATTATCTCAACAAATAAATAATTTAACCTCTGGCAACAAATTGCGTGAGACCACGTGTGTTGCACTCTATTTAGATTCTTCCATAAACAAGGGTCAAACTGATCACCGTTTCACTTTGAGTGGTGCAAACCGGCCAAGAACGTAACTTCGACCACTAACATGAACAAGATCACAGTTTTGGCTGTACTTTTAGCTCTGACTATATTTCATACTGAGGCCAAAAAGACTAAAAAACATGAACTAGAGAAAGCTCAGAAGGAAGTCGAAGAAAACAAAGAACCCGACGAATCCGAAGAGAAGAGCGAGTTCCCGGGCTTCGCGCTCCGAATCCCGATTCCAAATTTCGGTGCCTTGTCTCATATAAGAGAACAGTTGGATAGTCTCTTTACAGGATCGAAGCCGGTCCTTCACGATAAGAGCGGCAAGACTAAAACCACAACCACAACAAACAATTCCACTCACGGTCCGTTCAAGACTTACAGCGTGACGTCGGAGACTGTTTCCACTGATAACAAGACCTCACCACACATTCTGTCCAAGGTTTACAAGTCTATCACAACCCTTGATAAAGATAAGCTACTCAAGGGCAAGGACGGAAAAATCAAGGTACCTTCCGCCCTGGAGTTCGACTTCGGGCCATTCGGACCGCAGTTCCACGATGACTCTGGAGAGGTAGGCTAGAATGCTCTTTTAAAATCTTCATTTGGTGTTTAGATATCGAATAAGGTAATTCGCCTTCATTCATCCCGAAAGGTTTCACTTTGTGAACAGCGACAGCACGTTAAATTAAATTCGTGAACGATAAGTGCGTTGCATTCTCAAATTTTCTGATTTTGAACGCCAGCGCTTGACTCATCACATCTAAATTATGGCACTTGGTATTTTTCTGAAAAACATTATTGTCATCGAGTGATAAAATATCCAGCCGAAAGATGCGTTTTGACGATTATAGTAATAATTACCCTGCACAAATTGCTTTGATTTGATATGTCCATTCCATTTTTAAGCCAATGATTTCAAACGGTCATATTTGCGCGTGGAGAAAGCGCCTCAATTCGTTACGTCACTGCCATATTTATTTACGGTATGTTTATTTGCGGGGCTTCTGTCAGTCATGTAATTGACTTTTCGTAACGAACTCAGTGATGGACGATTACTCAGTTAAATCACGGACAAGAGAAAAAAAAAAAAACATCTGTTCAAGAAAGCAACTCAATCTTTGCTGAGATCAGATCTTTTTTTGGTCTTCGGATGCTGACAGCTTTTTACTGGTACCAGCCAAGAAACCTGTCGTGCAAAAACAGACTGTTAAAATGTCGTTTTCAAGATACAAAAGCTTACTCGATGGCAGGAAAATGTGAAATTAATTTAGAATCAAATGAAGATATTTAAAGCCAATGATTTTCGAACCAGACGCTCTTGTTTCGAACTTACTCCAAATTATTCGACCGCAACCAAGGCTACAGATTGTACTTTCAAGACAATCAAATCGAATAATTTCAATATACATATTTTAAAAACCGTGATGTTTATTTTGTTTTCACGACAGTATATCAAAGTTAATTTCTCAATATTTATAATTTTCAGAAGTATTTCCATGATAAATTGCTTTAAAATGTTTCTTTTTAAACTCGTCAGTTCTCAAATGGGTGTAAGCACTATTCCAAGTTTTTAGATTTTTGGGAAAACGAACGAGGCCTGTTTCTTTTCCTACAGGTCATCCAGCAAAATTGCAGGAGTTTTACCTGTCGTAGTTGGAGGGATTTTCCTATCCTATTGAACCATTTAGTTCTAGATCATTCTCGAAACTGACTTCGTGTTTCTGTATTTCAGAGATGCGAGCAATCTGCTGACTGTAAGAATGCGCAGTATTGTGACGCGTTCCTCAGGGTATGTCGGGAACGATTGGGTGATGGGGCGGCATGTACACAGAAGGACCAGTGCGACAGTAAATACAGGTGTACCTGGGGCCGCTGCATAAAGAACTCTGAGGAAGGAAGTTCAGGTTAGAGTTCATTTGTTTTATTGTCGTCAGCAGATAACATCCGTAGCTTACTGCTTGACGCCTAGAGGACTGTATATACAATAAGATTATAGCACTGAAATCTTTGCAAAAAGCTCACTGGAGCTTGCTTAATTAAGATTTCCTACCCTTATACTTCTTCTATTATCATTGATTTCGCGACTTCAGAGAGTAATGAATGTAAGGAAAAATAAGTTATTACAAAGAGTGAAATAGATTTTTTAAAGTGAACTTTGAGATCATTTTTATTGGCTTTAACAGATTACGAGTGGTAACAAGTGTTGTCTGGTTACATGCAACTTTACACTATTGCTTAAAGAAGCTCAGTCACGGTTTGCGCATATTGAAAAGTTTAGCCTCAATTTTTCAAATTCGTCGTTTGTAATCCGTGTCAATCTTCTCCATCGTTAGCCATCCTTGTTCCTTTATGGTTTATCATTATCTCTTCCTTGTTTTTCTACCTTATTAAACTGTCATTTTCAGGTTTCCTACCATTTCAGGGTAATTTTGTATGTTGCCAAAATAACTCAAAATACCGTGACTGAACTCCTTTAACGTATGCAACGAGAGCGATGATTTAATGGCAAAATTCTTGCTGACTTGTGCCAGTGCTCAGATACTCGAATGTTGATAATTTTTGTCCATCCCCTAATATTGATTTGATCCTGGATTTTCTGGTTTGTAAGAGGATAGTGTATGTATTAAAAAACAAGTATATTCAGTTGCAACTCCGCTGATTACAACTGAGAAACATAATCTAATGGAAAATAATATTAAAAGAATAAATTAATTTCTTCGCATAACTTTTACAACAACAACAAAAAAAATCTGTATTTGGAACTGTTGATACGAACGCAACAAGAGGTCAGCAGGGGGCAAAAGCAAATGAAATTTATATACTGGGAGTAATTGGAAAAGCGCTCTCAGAGCAAGTTCGAATTAGTACCCATTCCTTTTTCTTTAAAAATGTTCCAGACGCCCAACCCTCATAAACCACTGGCGGATCCAGACCTTAAGCTCAGGAGGGGGCCCGGTTTTGTTTTGCTTGCCTTGCTGGCTTTTCTTCCTTCTGGTATTTCTTCTTTTTGTTACCAAAAAGAAGGGGGGGGGGGGCGGTCCCTCCCCTCCCTAGATCCGCCACTGTAAACCGACAAGCTCTGAAATATTCTGAACGCTGACATAGGTAGTGCGAATAACATGACTTATCGTAGCAGTCAAACATTATTACATAATAGCAGTTTTGTTAGCTGTGGCATTTGTTTAGCATTTAAGAAGGCCGGCTTTCAAAAATCACACTGTCGGTTTAGTGTCTCACAATCATTTTTTTCAAGTTGAATAGCAAATGTTCTTTGCACCAAGTACCAGAAGTGCAAATGGTGCGATTTTATCTTGTCTCCGAAAAATGAATACTACAAGCTATAACAATTGATATCACAATTTTCCAGAACTCGAAAACGCTAAAATAATTCCAAATAAGTAGACCAAAGCGAAAGATGGCTTTGAGTTGTTGAAGTCAAAAACTGCATGTTTCGATTCGCCTCGTGTAAGCAGCTGAAAAAAACAAAAAAACAAAAAACAAAAACAAAAAAAACAAAAACAAAAAGACAAAAAAAAAGACAAAAAACAACCATACATACATAACATTCTCAATCAGTAATTTTGCTGGGGAGGATCGAACGATAACTGTGGCAAAACATCTGCTCCGCAACGACACCACACTGACAGAATACGTTTTTAATTTAATCGATCGGTACAACATTGTAGGTGGGCTGCGAGTACCAGTGAATATAATTCTTACTTTACTAACATTTATTTTCTCACGTCCTCCTCTCTACGCTCAACACGAGTCAGAAAATGACCACGAACCCATTGGCCCGGGTTCGTAAATTAAATAACCCACAGCTATCGACAGATGAATTTTGACGATAAAAGCAATAATTAACACATTGTTAACCTGAGGAGCTTAAATAAATAGATTAAAAAACTCCACAATTCATTGGAATAATGTATTCCTCAAAATCCTTTAAGGAAAAAACTCAGTATTACCCATATACCTTGTGACACTGTAAACACTCAAGGACCTCAAGAGCGAGGATACCCGCACACGGTGACAATTCATTGGTATAATCTTGATCTGTTTCTAAAAATCCCTTTTATGGCAAAATCTCAGCGTTACACATATACCTTGCGACACTGCAAACACTCGAGAGCGAGGATGACAAACATAACCGAGAGTAACTATCATCCTGAAACTATTGTGATTATAAACTGCGTGCTTAATACTCCATTGATGATCATATCCGTCATTGGTAACTCTTTGGTGCTGGCTGCCATATTGAAGACTCCCACGCTTCAGTCAGCGTCTATAATGTTCCTCTGCAGTCTGGCTGTATCAGACCTTCTTGTTGGACTTGTCGTACAACCAATTTACATTGCATATGAACTAACAAGATTTAGTTTTTTGTATCAGCCCATGACAACAATGGCCGTTACTGCAGCAGGCGTCTCTCTGAGTACAATGACCGCCGTAAGTGTGGATAGGTTCTTGGCTCTTCACTATCATATGAGATACCCGAACGTGATGACTTTTCATCGTGCTATGTATACCATAGTTAGTCTTTGGTTGTTAAACTTCCTGGTATCGTTTCTAGCTTTTTGGAAAGTAGCTGCTTACTATTTCGCCATAGCTATAAGTATCCCTATCTACCTCTTTATTTCTAGCATTAGTTACATCAAAATTTATAAGATTGTTCGTCTGCACCAGCTACAAATCGTCGCTCAACAACACGCCATGGGAAGTTTAAATAACGAAAACAACGTGCTGCAATCAGCGAAAAGTGCCAAAAACACTTCTATATATTACATCGTGATGATTCTGTGTTATACACCGCTATTTATCGCCATGACAATTTTATTTTTCTTCACCAGTCATTGGACAGTTGCTTGGAACTTAACAGACACTGCAGCATTTATGAATTCTTCCATAAATCCATTTTTATACTGCTGGCGCCTACGTGAGCTTCGAACAGCAGTCGTGAAAATGGCAAGGAAGATAAAATGTAAGAAGACGGGCGAAAACTTGCCAAGCTGAACTCTTCTAATTGCGTGTATTGTTAGTAGCGAGGAACGAGAAGGACTTTTATTTCTTTAGGATTTTTCTTTTCGCACGTTAGGTTTTTTAACTTGTCCAGCTTAAGCCACAGTAAGATGCATGGTATGAATTTCTAAGGCTACTTCTCTTGAAAGCAATTACAGCGTCGTACGTACTTCGCAGTTTTTCTTAGACGAAAAGGAGACTTAAACTAATAATTGAAATAGCGCCAACTTTTGTAATCATAAAGCTTTTTGTTTCTATGCACCTGCTCGTTGAACAAAGCTTTCGAGCAAAGGTGAAATACAGATTCGTAGGGTGTGAAAAATTGTCAATAGAAAAGAGTGGTGTTCATTTGAATAGTTTATGTAAGGCAGAGTGACTTGTCTAAATGCTATTGGCTACAACTGCATGTCGTTTTAGTCGATATACTTGCTGCGTTCTGCCTGTATGAGCGAATGTGTCATTTTTCATGCCATTTTCTGTGATGACTTTGTGATCAATTTGAGTATGAAAAATCTGACCAAAACATAATACTCGTCAATATTAAAAGCAAACGATAATAAACACCTTTCACATAATATATAGACCGATTTCAGTCCTTCTATGTTCTGTATAAAATTTTAGAAAAGCAAAATAATGTGGCAAGACAATATACCTTGATAAACACAACATGCACTTTCACAACAAAAGACAATAAAAAACAAACAAACAAACAAAAACAAAACAAAGACCAAACAACTTTGAAGGTAGTGAGTAAATTGCTGCGATTAATAGATGACAAACAGTACACTTCTGGTTTATTTTCGCGTTTGCTAAGGCGTTTGATTATCATGAATATTTTTTGGGAAAATTTTAGTATTAAGGAACAAGAGCTCCCCCTCTATTCCCCCATAGGGAGGAAGAATTTACCGCCGCTGATCAGCTCTGTGGGTCTAACAAAAATCAATCTCTACTACCAGGAGCCATAATCGGGGATTATGGCTCCTGCTACTATACGATGAAAAGGAATATTATTCACTGAGTAAGGCAGTGCAATTACTATTCCAAGTTGGATATATTCGTGACCGTAATAGACCTTTTCCCCATTGCAACAAACAATAGCGCCGAGTCGAGGTCAGGGTAGACAAAAATGTCCACCCCAACCTCGCTCTGGTGCTATTGTTCGTACGCACTGAAGTGGAGTGCGGGAGAGGTCTATTGGGTGATTTTGACAGAAACAATAACAACATGCCACATGAAGCGGTAATCAAATCTTTCTTTTTTCAGTCGTCCACCCATGGACTGGATTTCCATAGAATCATGATTAACTTTCCCGAAATTTAGTCAGCAGTATACGTTAATAAGGTCGGCACACACGAGGGGACTATTTCCTTGCGACTAGTCACTGCAACAAGTCGCGGGGACAAGTCCCATCGTGTGAACTGGCCATTTTTGCTTCAAAATCTAGTCGCAGGACAAACTTTGGTCCCTTCGACTAGTCCCACGAATTCAAACCAGTTTGGTCCCTGTGACCAGTCCCTTCGTATAAGCTCTTCAGGAGACTAGTTGCAGGGACTAGTCGCAGGGATTAGTCCCCTCGTGTGTGTCGTTGCTCCGCGTATAGGGTGGAGAAATAACCGAGGTCCTCAGAATAGCGGAATCTTTGTTTACAACTTTGTAATTACCAATTTTCAATTACGTTCTAAAGACAAAAAGTAATAAACAAAAACTGAAAACAGAGCAAGCAAACATACAACAAACATACATACAAACAAACAAACAAACAGACAAATAAACAACAAACAAACCAAAAAGCAAATGTTCAAATTTAATGTGATCAAATGGATACATAAATATGGTTCCAAGCCAGATCTTTGCTTTTGTGTCCCAAAACGAGTTTGAGTTACTGCATACCAAGCTCCTGATAATTACCTTACGTGTTAACAGTAAGCAAAGTAGTGTGAGAGACTGAGAAGTGAGACAAATTGAATACGAAGGGAAAACGCCTTTCTCGCCTCACGTCCTTGACCATTGGTGCTATTGTGTCTGGCGGTAATGATGCAAAGGGGCGTTATTCTTACCACAGTCAGTTTTGCTCGCGCAGATAATAAGGTTTGCAAGCAACCCCAAGAAGAAACGAAAACGCGATTCAGCATTAATTAAGATCGCGTGAAACCAACTTTTTAATAGAATTTTTATTTTTCAAGTGTCTCATATGATGGTTATAGACTGTAGCAAAAAGCACCTTGAGAAATAAGAATTTAAAAACATCTGTGTACGTTTTATAAATGAGCTAAAAGTTGTTTTTTTAGACCCTCTAGCATTCTCAAAATTCCTTGGTCATTTTATTGGAACGTCTGATACCTCGAGCATTGATTCTCAGCTGAATTATCGTCTGCAGGTACATTCTGTGACTCAGACAGTGAATGCCATTCCACTGACGAGGAACTCAGCTGCAGGGAACAACCTGACATCAGTCGCTTCAGCCGTGTGTGCATGGCTAAGCTGGGAGAGGGAGCCACGTGCGGCCACTCCAGCCTTTTTGATCTGTTCAGAAGAGCCGAGGACGTGTCCAACTACTGCAAAAAGGGACTGGTGTGCAGGACTGTTGGGTAGGATGCTATTGTAATTCAGTGCAGAGAAAGTTTCAAAAAAATATTTAGGCCCTGGGTCACTTCTTTGGATTACTTTTTCAGGGGTCAAAACACAGGACACAACGATCGAAACAAACGATTCAGATATTTTGTTTTAAGATTTTTATTATTGTGCACTATTTACATATTTTTTTCCTGTCAAAATTACAATACATAACAAGAAAAAATGTAGAAATGAAAAAGAAATTACACAAAAAATAACATATAAGAAGTACTTTTTGACTAACGTAGCTTATTTAGGTTCTCGAGTTGGTCACTGACACGTACAAACAACAGGCAAGACAGATGTTTATTATATGGCTAGCTCCGTGAACAGGCAAGATGAACCGAGTCCTTCGCTGTGATTGGTTTCACGAGCGGGCAAGGTGTCGCTATCTTACTTGCTCGGGAGTACTCCCTGTGTCCCGCAACAAAATAGTTTTCTTCCTCTACTTAATAAATCCTTTATTGACTGTTCTGTCAAGATGGCTGGATATTGGCTTCGTTCTGTTTTTTTTGCGAGCTTATGGATCTCGACTCCGTCTCGGTCCATTCACACGCAAAAAAAAGAGAACTTGGCCTACATCCAGCCATCTTGATCTCATGCTTTGTCAATAACCGATATATAATATACCCCAACCTAAAAAACCAATAGGAAGAAGTGCAAAATGAGTGACATACAGTTTTATACAGTTTTGGTTGTAAAACGTGTGCTTTGATTGAATAGTTCGGTGACGTATGTACTACAATAGCTACTTTACATTTTTGATATCCTGAAGAAAAGGATAGGAGCACCGTAAAATGCTGGTGTAATCCGCAGCTTGGATTCGCACAAGCTTTTGAGTTCTTTGAAACCTTCGTCCAAATCTCAAATATAGAGCGTGGCCACTCACGTGGCCAGCAATGCGCAAATTTATTGGAGCAAAAGAAAGTGTTTACATAAGAAAAGAGTTCAACTCCTACAGGACTGGTTTGGTACACTAACATGGCTGCCGTTTCATTGCTTTGGAACACCAATATGGCTGCCATGACGTCATGTGAAAACGCTCTATGGAGCCATGAACTTAAATAAGTTACTGACGTAGACTGAGAAATGATCTTTCTAGCGTTTAATATGATATGAGAAATTATCTTATGGGGCTTGTTGATAAGCCTTTTTCAGAACTTTGAGGTATGTGATAGGAGTAATGCTGCGCGCACGATTTTTAACATCTACTGGATGAATGAATACCAAATTTAGTTCTGCAGGTTTTTTTTATACGATAAGATGCTGATTAGTCACATTTGTTTCACAGGTTCTTTGGACGAAGGGCCTGCATCCGAGGCTACGAGGACAATTCGGAGGAGGCAAAGCCAGTAAGTGACAAGCCTGCGAAAAAAGAAATCAAATCAAGCAAGAACAAGAAAGAGGAAAAGGATAAAAAAATCAAGTTTTAATAAGTAAAAAGCTGTCGACTTAAATGACGGAACCGTGCGGAACAGTTAATCATACTTTATTGAAGTCAAATTATTTTTAATAACTAATTTGTAAGAAGATTAAACTAAAGAAAATAAAACATAAAATCGTATATGTTACTGTTATTATCATAAAAGTACAGGCGGCAAATCAAGAATCCTCTCTTTTCTTCACTTGCAATTGCCTTTCAAATTGAACCTGACTTGTTGACTGTTGTATACAGTTGCTGTATGCACTTGCTGAACATACTCTAATGATTAGACACTTGTTCGGTCCATTACACTCAGACTCTACTCTCAGTACAGGATCTATGTATCTGTTTCGTTTAGCATAATTGTCTTATCGTGTTCAGTAGTATTTGTTAAGAACATTCAAGAAAAAAAAAAAAAAAAAAAAAAAAAATAAAAAAAAAAAAAAAAAATAATTCAACTAAAAAATTGGTAAAAAAAAAAAATAAAAAAAAAAAAAAAAAAAAAAAAAAAAAAAAAAACGCTTTTATAAAAAAAGCATTAAAATAATTTAAAGAAAATTAAAACCAAGACACAAACAGTTACAGAACGGTACAAAAACGTATAATACACCGCCCT
>Ga0126338_10004047_pt1 | contig 10383 bp, 7 predicted proteins | sample OrbCmetagenome_2_FD_92529 | JGI IMG/M metagenome (GOLD analysis project Ga0126338, IMG submission 92529) | Coral microbial communities from Petempiche,Puerto Morelos, Mexico - Orbicella C C metagenome | ecosystem: Host-associated > Invertebrates > Cnidaria > Coral | place: Petempiche,Puerto...
AAGAATTTAGTAAACTTGGAAAATTTCTGCCTCTCGCAAAGGTGTCAAGATTTAATCAAGACAACTGATAGGCTTTCTAAACGATAAAAAGGTAAGGTTTATCAATAATTAGGCCCCGTCAACACTGCACCGGAGAAATTTGAAAACAACACAGCTTTATTTCTACGATTGGGCCTATCGTCCACACTGATCCGTCACGAAAACGGAGCTTTTCGAAAACGCTCTTAAAACCAGAGGAATTTGAAAATTCCCGCTTTGCGTTCAAGTGTGAACAGAAAACATTTTGAAAACAGCGTGATTTCTCTATCCGAGTTTTCCTCAAAAAGAAATCCAAAATGATCCGTGATTGTTGCGTTTTCAAATTTCTCCGACGTAATGTGAACAGGGCCTTAGAATGCTAACTGATTATTAAAATAATGCACTGAACTGAACAAATTATACTTTTCTTGTGAGAATTGTAGTCAGAGAAATTGTATGCTTTTGCCCTTCTGAATTATCGCGAATTTTAAGGCTTCAATTAGGCTGGTTTTTCAGTGATCATTAATTTCACCGCAAGTCTGAAAGACACGATTAACAAAAATAGCCGCGAGGAAACATGATATTTTTTAACTGTCGCTGGAAGTGGCCAATGATAGTTGTCTTTAATATTAAGACGTGAGTTCTAGAATGTTGAATTTACAGGTTTGCACCAATCTAGGCTACTGTTTTATCTGGATTGTGACAGATAGATGAAACGGATTAGTTGAGAGAGTTTTAGTCGATAAATTAATAATAATTAAACGGTCCATCTCGATCTTTGCTCCTTCCCTGTCACGTTCGATTTGTACATGCGAAAACAAAGCTGCTGAGTTTATCGAAACTGATCTTGCCGCATGTTCTATACAATGTTCTTTTAGGTCCCGTCGACCACACTTCGCGGGAGGAATTTGAAAAAGTAGTTTTTTTTCTACGGTTAGGCCTACCTTCCACACTAAACCATCACCAAAACGAAGCTTTTCGAAAACGCTCTTCAATCCGGAGGAATTTGAAAACCGCCCGGCTTTGCGTTTTAGTGTAGACGGAAAACATTTCGAAAACGGAGCTTTTCGAAAATGATGACGTTACTATAATCATGTGATTTCCCTAACTGGGTTTTCCTCAAACACAAATCCAAAATGACCGGTCGCGTTTTCAAATTTCGACGGCGTATCGTCGACAGAAAACATTTCAAACGTTGTCAGAGTGAATCCTCCGTTTTCAAATTCCTCCAGAGTAGTGTGACGGGGCCTTAGAAACCTTCCTTATGGGAGAGTTTCATTACTTAGGAAAGACGAGGACTTTTGTACGAACCAGTGATTGAAAATTTACATGATTACGGAGTATAATTTCAAAATCATCAACGATATTGCATACATACATTTTACATACATAGATTTTATTTGTTATCAAATTAAAATTACAATTGTAACATGCCCGCGGATAGCTGAGCTAATCTAGGCGGGTCATGTTTGGACGAGTTATTAATATACAACTAGGTACAACTAAACACAACTGAAGGTAACAAGAGAACTAAAGAGACTAGAATTGACAACGATGACTAAAGACAACTAATAAACTAACGATATTATAAATAATAATTAACAACAGTTACGACGAGAGACTACAGATACACTAAAGCGAAATTATTGAGTATTAATGAATACATACTAGGAGGAAAATAAATTCAGCATTGCCTGGTTCTTGAATAGTATTTGTCGAAAGAGCTTTGTGTAAATATTTTAGCATAATACATGCGAAAAGCTCAAAAGTATATATAGGGCACCTTCCATTCGGCCAAAACGTTCGGCTTGTATTTCTGGAATTTTCCAGTGTCGAATGGAACAGCCTTTTCCACAACTTTCGGAAAAGAGGACAGCCTCGCGAGCTATAACCAAAAATTCGAACATTTTTGAGCGGGAATTTTTGTTCCATTTGATTTTCTTCTCAAAATTTCCGGAACTTTCTGTCGAATGGTTCGATTCTCGGAAATTTCACAATTTTCGGGTTTTCCAGAAACTTGCCATTTGCCCCCATGTTGTAAGCTGTGGGTTTTTGGTCGAATAGAATGCACTTATAATGATCTAGATTGGTGGAACATCACTCGAGCAATGAGGTAAAATGAAAGGAAACGTCTCGGCAATGAAGTAAAACTGAGCCAATATTAGAGTCAAATATATAAGTAAGTTCAGAGAAACATTCATTAGCACTAGAGCACTTTTTCCGTGGTTACATAGCCTCGTTTAAACACGAGGGTGGTTGGGAGAATTCGAGACAGTTATGCAACCCGAAACAGAGACGAGGGTTTGCAAAACTGTCCAGAATTTTCCCATCCCTCGAGAGTTTAGATGAGGCTATGTAAACAAGGTCTAGCTCTTATAAAATATTTCTCAAAAATACGCGAGAATCTAAAACGTCACAACCGTGTTTACATACTCTGATCTAAACACAGTAAACACACCTATCGACCAATGAGAGCGCGCGTATAGTATCTCAGTACCAGTTATTTTATATTTAACAAATAAAGAAGCCTCGACTGTGCTCTGTTCTGTTGTAAAGCTGGCTCAGGAAGCGGCAGAGAACGAAAGAAGAGTAGGGGGAAACACGGGACGCAGTCGAGTGTTTCTCCCTACTTCTTGAGTGCTCTATCGCTTCCTAAGTTCTTTACAACAGAACAGAGCACAGTCGAGGCTTCTTTTGATAAAGAATCCATTCAAGACATTGTTCCCCCAAACCATATTTTCATCTCAGCTTCTTTCAAATGATAGGTAAATGATGGGATCGATTTTACAGTTGTCACAAAACTGATAAAAAAAAACTTTAAGAGTTTATATGGTTTTGTGGGACGCTATCTCAACATTAGAGACATTTGTATGGAATTTGAACCATGTTTCAAGGTCTATAACTTTGTCTCTGTTCATTCTAAAAGCATCAAACTTGGTCACATGACTACTCTTAACGTGATCTTTTATGTGTTGGTGTCAGTTTATCGATTGGTTAAAATTTGAAACTAGCACCAGTTCCCTAGGCAATTTCGAAATGGCCTATAAGGAAACTTTATTATAAAATGCATGTGATATATAACAACATATCACGAGTATTTTTCAGCTCGTCGATTATAAGCCTTGACGGGAAACTTTGCGGCCAGATGTACGAGGACGAATCACTGGGAACATAGCACAAGTCTGAATCACTTTTTGATTTTTATCTTCGGACTAAATTTAGAATTGCAGCAGTTGTCTTACTCAGATAAGGATGTCAGCTGTTAGAGGTAAAGAAATTTTTTATGCGCCGGGAAGATGTGAAACGATGTAAGCTTCAATATATAAATTCACTCTAGACGAGATTTTACTCCAGTAAAAATGGAGAACTGGAGGCCCAGTCCACACTAATACGTTTTAAAAATGATGCTTTTTCAGTCCAAAAACCACCAAACGCTTCGTATCCACACCGCCGTTTCTGTGGCGTTTTCGCCATCCACACCAAATTGCTCGAAAACACCGATACCCAATACAACTGTCATTTTCGAATGCGCATGGATGTAAATGACGTTAGCGTATTTGAATTAAGGCATCCACTAGCTGTCCACTTTCATAGGACATTTCAAACTAATGACGAAACCATATGTTTATAAGCTCCGGCCAAACGATCGCAATATTTCAACGCAACATATAGTGTATACATTGTTGGGCGCAACATATAGCACGCGTTTGGCTAACTTGTTGCGACGTGTTGTGACATGTTGGGTGTTGTTGGAGCAAGTTTGACCGTTTTTCAAACTTGAAGCCCCGGCCAAACGATCGCAAAATTTCAGCCGAACACATGGCAACATTGTTGGGCGTAATATGCTGGGCGTTGTTGGCGCAAATTTGACCATTTTTCAAACTTGAAGCCCCAGTCAAACGATCGCAAAATTTCAGCCGAACACATGGCAACATTGTTGGGCGGAACGTGTTGGGTTTTGTTGGCTCAAATTTGACAAATAATGAAATTTGAACCATCATCACCCAACATATCGCAACACATCGCAATAGGGCGGCCAAACGCGCGCAACATTTTGCGCGCGCAATCTGTTGCGTTCAAATGTTGCGATCGTTTGACCGGGGATCAAGACGGCACAAAACTTCGTTTATTTTATCACGGTTCTTAGAAATTCTAGCGATGGCAAGCCCTAATGGTGCTGAAATAGCCCTTATTCTCGTTTGCATTACAAGTATAATCCATCGTGGAGGCGAAACAATTGCGGGCAGAAGCTACAAATTGCCTCACGTACATATTCGATTAATTAGAAAAAATTAACCTTGAAAAGGCTATTGCATCTGGTTGCTGCTTGAGCAATACAGTGAAACTGGCTACAAAAAATGTACCAAAAATTGGCTGAGTAAGAGACATTTCAGATAAACCCATTGTTTAAAAATTACATTAAAGCCTAATATAATTCAAGCTAGCCATAGAAATTGAAATTATTAGATATTTACAAAGTTGTAATTAGCTGGTAAACAATTTTAAAATAAGAAAAACTGGTAGCTATAAATATAACTTTGAGGCACTATTTCCCAATACGTCTTTGTTAAATACAGGATTTACAAGTTAAAAGGAAGCAAATTTCTATCGCGACTGCATTTGCATGTCCGCAAGAGCTTAAGTACTTCGTGTGCGATATTAAACGCAGAATCTTAAGTACTTCCGCTGAATTGCGGAGGAAATCCGCAAAATATAGAGCCTCTTAATAAAATACAAGCTCGACTTCGCTATTATTACAACTTCTCAAAGTGAAAGTATTATCAGCTTAAGGCATAACATAAGCTTGGTGTATATAATCCAAAGTAGAAATGTTAAATACATCCGTATTACGTTTTAACACAATAAATGCTAAGAGGTAATCTAACTGGGTGGGGTCCTATATCCTTGTATGTTTGCTTTCATGCACAGAAGTCGAGTGTGTTATCTAGACTTCTATGTTCACCTGTTTACGGTAAAGGATTTGAGAGCAAGATTATTTTATTCCTATACATATATTACAGCGAATGTTTTTTTTTTGCCTTTTATGTATTACCTGGCTATAAAGGTTGCCCATGAAATCGGTGTGATTATGAAAAAGCTAGCTCTGTGTTATCATAACACATTCGTTGAACGACTTTTACAACAACATGAACAAGATGAGTAGAACCGCCCAATCCGGAGATCGACTGCTGTACAAGAAACCGATTTTAAATTGAAGTAAAAACAAACGTCCCTTTATCAAAGGGAATGTCAGAAACAACTCAGTTTCGACAACCATTTTCTTCCAAAAAGGTGACGTCTTAAAAAGATTAAGAGACATCGAAAAAGGAATTCAATAGCACTGTCTATTTAGCTTCAGAGTACTGTTATCAGGAAATTCTCTATCAATAGCGATCTTTATTACAGACGGCTAGTTTTCAAGGCAATATCTTATCGATTCAAGAACGATTTCTGAAAGAAGCCTGTGTAACTTCATACAAAGAAAATAACCCTGAGGCAAGTGCGAGGAAGGAAATATCTATATGTCGACAGAGCTCTTTTTTTTTTTTTGCCTTTCAGACAGACTGAAACAAGCTTGTTAGTCTTATCGATTTCCAATTTGAGTATGTGCCAATAAAAGTGGAGAGAATTGGTTCCGTGCATGCCTGCAGGCTTGAGAGGATTTGAAAAAGAACAATTGTTTTTTTATGCGGAACCGCGGTTCTTTTTGGAAATACACTGTTTCATGGAAAGTATCCTAATTGAATTTTTCATGCGACATTCTTGTTTCTGAACAACCGGCCGCAAATGTACTTCGAGACGGTTTGTAAGTTACACTCCATGTCGGGAGCATGTCCTTAGTCTCATCTCTGCGTCAGGGTCTAATATGAAATTGTCAGCAATTAATGGCGTACCGATTCCTCTGTTTTAATGTCTAGTCACTCATGTAAAAAAAGCGACTCATTTCGGAAAGAGTAAATTGTCCATGCCGGAAAAACACTCGATTTAACTGATCTTCGTGGTAATCAGTTTAGGCTGACTACCAAGAGGTTTCTGATATAATCTTTTGCGCTTTGCCCTCGGCCGTTCCGAGATTCACTGAAAGACATGCTCTCCGAGATTTTGCAATATGAGATACTCCACAAATTATGAAGTTACGTTGAATGAGAGCTGCCAATAACAGAATAAACTGAAGTTAGTTTTTGGAATCTACACATTATTTTCTTCGATATCGACTGGTTCTTCAACATGCAGATAACCGTTTGTCTGTCTCGTTGTTGACCCGCGGGAGTGATTTGATCCACCGTCAATGTTACTCAAAGCCGTTACGTTCGAGTAACGGTTCGGTGGAGTCTTCTTGCGCTCCAGTCCAAAAAATTTCACGTATGTTTCTTTAAATCGCTTGTTGTGGAAGGTGTACAATGGCGGGTTGAGAGCAGAATTGAGGTAACCCAGAAGCAAGAACGTTGAAAACAGTTCTGTGGGAATCTTACTTGATAACGCTTCCCCGTGAAAAATGGCGACCAAACTTAGAACCGTGTGAGGCATCCAACAGAAAAAGAAAGCGGAAACAATGATTAAAATGTTTTTGGCGGCTTTCATGTTTCGTTTGAACCTCTTCTGCGATCTCTTGGCACGTCGTGTGATTTTCGTAACGTCTTCGGAAGACGTGGGCTCCGAAGGCAACAACTCCGGGGTTTTTCTGCCGTTTCTCTGAGAGAACTTCCTACTGTTGATGTTTCGCGCTATCATGAAGATTTTAAAATAAAGAAAGCACATTACCAGTAGTGGAAAAATAAAGTTAAGGAAAGAGCTGAGAACGGAGTAATCCATTGTTATGTTGAAATGACAAGCGTTGTGTTCGACGCTCATTGGCCTGAATTTCCAGCCCATGACGGGAATCAGGGCGAAGACCACTGAGTAAACCCAAAGGAGCACTATAACAAGGGCCGCTCGCTTTCGTGTCATAAAGGGGCTCTGTCGGTAACGACTCAAGGGATCCTTTAGGCTCTTATACCGGTCCACGCTCACCACAAGGAGGTTCCAAATGGACGAGGGCACGGTGATAAGGTACGCAGTTGTCCATGCCCGACAAAGGCCCTCGCTATGGGTCCATCTGGAGTCTGTTAGCTGTTGATCCACATCAAAAGGCATCGATAGAGAAGCAGTCAATAAATCACTGACGGCCAAGGAAAAAATGAATAACATCGTGGGAGATGATCGAAGTTGGCTGTTGACAAGGATAGCCACGCACACCAATATATTTCCAATGATGGTGACGACAATGATGAGTATTAGCACACTTGCTGTGAAGAGGTAGAAACTGCGCAGCGAACCAGTTGAACCGCCGGTATTGAAACTTGTTGTGCTAACAGTGTTGTTCAAATTCATGCTCTCGATTTCTAACAACTCCGGGCCAGAGCCCATCTATATTAGTCTGAATCAGTGCGAAATCGAATCAGCCCTGTAATTGCAATTATACCACGATAAAATCCTTGCCAAATGCCGTTTGGTAGCCTTCTAACTTTAAATGAACTACTGATGGTGTAGTTTAGAATCCTCAAAGGACAAAAAGGTGTATCTCCCCTATTGCTTCCTTTGTTTGACAAATCCTCCACTTATGTGAAGGAAACAACTGTTTTTCCATTCACCGGATAAACTTACTTTTCTTTCCCTTCTCTGACACCGAAAACAGGTGAATTCCGAAGAAGAGAAATCAATAAACAACGTGGATGAAAAAGTACATCTCTTACCGGAAACAAGCTTCTCGGCAAAGTTAAACCGATAAAAGTAACATTTTCACGGATCTAAGTACACAATATTTTGGTTGCAAAATTAGAGTTTTTACGTTAAGAAGTGAAAGCAGCGATTTCCTCGAGGGCAAAAAAATTTTTTTCAGATCGATGTCGACTGATCAGGCGCTAAATGAGAAGTTGGCGGTAGTTTTTGATGGGTATCTCGCTTTTATTGCGAGTTTTTCCCTCCCACAACCGGACGCAATTAAGTTTGGCTATAGAAATTGTCTCATGTAAACTTTCATCAGTGACTGTTATTGCAAACATAAGCCACTTTCATGGTGGTTTAAGACTCCAGGGTTGTTATCACAAACAATTAACTGTATGACACAAGTGGTCGCTAGTTTGTTTGCTGCTCTTGTTATTAAGCAAAGCTCTTCGAGTGAGGTACAGCGCTAACAATTATTAAAAAAAAAGTGCTTGATTTGATTGCGCCACCGTTGAATCAATCTTTTTCAAATGCCTCATGTTTGATTTGATGTGTGTCTGTACAACATATCAAGTTTACAGGCTATATTTCTCTAGATTAAAGTGAAATTCGCCGGGAATTCCGAACATTTTTGATCCGGGGGTTCTATTGCATCTAGTTTTATTAAAAAAAGTGTCATCGAGTTGACTGCAAAATGAAAAAGGCAATTTGGAAAATTTTCTGGAAGGAAATAAATTGTCGTGGGGAAAACTTGTAATTAATGGAGAGATCATTTAAAACGAGTTAGAAGGCTCTAGATCACAAATGTGACGTGTTTCTCCAAGTTTTTCGGAAAATTTCACGTCTATAGTGGCGCCGCGTCAATCTTTTTTCCATGAGCAGTTTATAGAAGGGTGAATTGAAATCTCTTTTCTTTGATTGTCGGTGAAATATTTGATGTTTGAAGTGACATGTCTTTGTTTATCAGTAAATGAATCTTGTCGGCCTCGCGCCAAGGGTCTCGATTTGTTTTTACAAAAAATTTGATATAATTTGGGCTATAAAATCCTCTCCTTATTAAATCTTCGGAGTAATAAAAAACGTTTTGAATACATTCTGATTTTGAGATCAAAGTTCAATGACAGTTCTTGGCATTACTTTTTGTTGCATGATCGAACAGGCGAATGCAAAATACAATGTGTTTCATGAAACGATCAAATTAAGTTTTCATTCGCTTTTAGCAAGACAGTTTTGCTGTGTTTTTCAGTCTTACTCGTTTTTCTACACCTGAGTCCAATTTTGTGACTGACTATTTGATCTGAATACATGTCCCTAAGTTACGCAATCTAAAATTACAGTTTACCAAGGTGTAAAGTACCAAGGGGGCGATAATCTTACCACTCAACAAGTAAACACTTCATTAATAAAATTTATTAACGGATACGAATGACAAAGCTCACGATTTGTTTCCAATTTTGCGACTAGAGGAAGTTAGTTTTTTTTAGAAAGTGATTTTTTTCTTATTGTTTTGCGCACTTTAACCTGGAAGTTTGACTCACATACAAGCATACAAGGAAGCCAAAACTGTGTATTATACTCTGTCCCAATAATTTGAGGTCACTTAAAGATAAGCCTGCGGCTCAATGTTTTTAATCACAAATTCGGCAATGACTCGACTTATGTCTTTGCACGCTCCTTCCAATAAGCACCCCATTTGAATAAACGCTCCCCACTGAGAAGTGCCCTTATTCCAATAAGCGCAACCTTCTAGTAAGTGCCGCTTTGCGAAAGTGGCATTTAAAACATTGATCTACAGTAAAATAAAATAGGAAGTGTGCTTTCTCATCTTAACGCAATATTGGACATTATTACAGTTCTTGAGTTACATTATCTGTTGTTTTTCATCATAGAATTGTAGTACAATTCTCATTTTTGTTTTGTTTTTTTTTTTGTTTTTTTAGAAAGTATCCCGTCTCCAATAAGCGCTACTCCTTCCCCTTCTCGAGCTTCCAAAGATAAATTAGCGCCCCGGCTTTAAATTGAAAATTACGGTACATGTTTCTCAGTTCTTCAGTTGTTACTGAGTTAGCTAAAAACTGGCTGGATTGGGAAACTGGCAACTGCTCGGCCACGAAGTGTCGCGCGAAGGCTGGCGCTAAGTAAGGACAAGATGGCCGGCGGCTAGCCAATCTTTACCCCATTATGTTTCACTTCTTAATTTCTGTCCATCAAAGAAAGATACCATTTTCTTTCTTGCGCCACGTTAGATGTTTCAAGGTACGTTTTGTCTTGCATTGATTTATGAAGTTTCCAGTTTTAATCATTCTCTGATCACAAGAAAGATGTAGATCGTTACGAGTGTGAAAACTTTCAAAACTCTCCCTGCATGTGTAGCACTTTGTGCTTTTTCGTCCTATAGTAACGGCGGTCATCGTTTTTTCCGTTCAGTCCTTGCATAACTTGGTACTCCTGCTTGTATTTTTACGGGGTGTTCGTGTGCAGTGTTAAGAAAATCCGTGGTCACCTCTATTTACCATTGCAATTTACCACGTTAAGTCAGTTCCATCCCCCCTTTCCCCCTCCTGGCACCATCCCCCCCCTCCCCCCCCCCGCCCCCCTCCCCCCCCCCCCCCCCCCCCCCCCCGGGCTAACCCCCAGGCATTAGCATTTAAAAAAAAAAAA
>Ga0126338_10004048_pt1 | contig 10382 bp, 6 predicted proteins | sample OrbCmetagenome_2_FD_92529 | JGI IMG/M metagenome (GOLD analysis project Ga0126338, IMG submission 92529) | Coral microbial communities from Petempiche,Puerto Morelos, Mexico - Orbicella C C metagenome | ecosystem: Host-associated > Invertebrates > Cnidaria > Coral | place: Petempiche,Puerto...
AGATCGCAACATTTCGACTGCTTACTACTAGTCTTCTTCAGGCAATAAGGTTAACTGATTGCACGGTATCATTTATATCACAAAGGTCGGCTGTGATTGGTGCATTTCGATCCTCCTATTGTTTCATTGTTCCGGTGAGTAGCTGTTCCCTCAGTGGTCCGCTGTTGTACCGTTCTCCTGTTGTTGTGTATTTTGATCGTGGGCATCCATGCTTCAGGAATTTCAATTCCACTATCCCTGTTGATATCATTAGGGTGAAGTCTTACGTGAATAGCTTCCTTGACCCTATGCGTGTACCAGTGAGGATCTCGATCAATAAACTTGAGCTCATTCCAGATAGGATAATGGCCAGTCTCGTGGGTGTGTTCAGAAACGGCAGAGGTCTGGGTATGGGTGAGTCGTATATACCCGTCATGTTCTTTGATCCTCTCCTGCATAGATCTCCCTGTTTCCCAGATGTAGACTTTGCCACACTCACAGGGAATCCTGTACACAACACCACCCTGTTTAGCTGGGTTGACGGTGTCCTTTGGTTGCACCAGTATGACCTGTCTGCTTTCTTGGCTAACACATTATCTCCTCTTGCAGGTAAGTCAAACTTCACAGTGAAAAACTCGACTGACTTCACCTCCACCATCGCCAGTGAAGAGATCCAGGACCATGAGATCATGGTGTCTTTTGACGTAGAGTCACTGTTTACCAACATACCAATCGAGGGTGCCGTAAAGCCATGCTAATAAAAATGGAGACCAACGCAGGCCTGGCTGACCGCACGACACTTACACCAGTTCAAATCGTGGACGTCTTGGATTTTGTATTAAGATCTACGTACTTCCACTACAACGGATCGATTTACAAACAACGAGATAGCGCAGCCATGGGGAGCCCTGTATCCACAGTTATTGTTAATCTCTACATGGAGATATTTGAAGAACAAGCAATAGAGTCTGCACCTTGCAAGCCTAGAAATGCTACGTAGATGATACTTTCACCATCCTGGATCGGGATAGAGTTGACATCTTCCTGCAACACCTAAGCAGTCAACGACCATCAATCCGTTTCACCATGGAGATCGAGAAAAACAGCAAGAGCACCTTTCTCGACACGTCAGTTTAGAGAGAACCTGATGGCCCCCTTACCACCGGTGTCTACCAGAAACCAACACATACTGATCAGTACCTAGCATATGATTCACACCACCCTCAGTCAGTAAAGCGCGATATCATGAAGTGTCTGTACGACCGGGCTAAACGTCTCATGACCAAACCATCAGTAATCGCTGGAGAGAAGAAACATCTGTCATCTGTACTTGTTTCTAATGGATATCCCTCCTCTTTTGTACAGAAGATCACAAGGGTACAAATTGACTTAGTTTAACTTCACAAGAATAAGGTAGTTCGATACCCGTAATTTTAGGATTTTGATGTATTTTTTGTGCCAGAATTTCTACACATAGGATGAATAATAAGGGACTCACCGGGAATCCTTGCCTTACGCCTCTAGACACCCGGAAATAGTTAGTCATGTATCCTCCATTGTTAACCCCACTCTCAACATCACTATAAAGTACCGAGATCCATTTCCGAATGTTTGGGCCAAAATTGAAAAATTTTAGTGTGTGTTGGATAAAGGACCATTCCAACATATCAAAGGCTTTTTCAAAGTCTATGAACAGCAATATACCAGGAGGTTTACTTGATTCAGTGAATTTCATTAGGTAATTTAAAGCCTCACGCTTTGACGGATAGATCGTCCTTTTACAAAGCCCTTTTGATCTGAGTGAACCAATTTTGGCAGCTTCAGTTCTATTCTTTTCGCAATGGCTCTAGCAAGCATTTTGTAGTCAACATGAAGCAATGTTATCGGCCGCCAGTTACTGAAAAGCATAAGATTATTTTCATCCTTTGGTATAAGCGATATAATTCCTCGCCTCTGAGATATAGATAGCTTGCCTGTTTGAAAGCCTTCATTAAAAGAGTCAATGAGATTTCTCCATAAAAGTTCAAAGAAAGTTTCTTAAAATTCTTTTGTAAAACCACTGTCACCTGGAGTTTTGCTGGGTTGGAAGCCTTTTAAGGCATTTAACAATGCGTCTTTCATCAGGTCATGTTCAAGTTCACTTACTTCGTCTTGGCAAAGTTTGGATTTTGTAGGTTCAAGGTGAATAAAGCAAACTGATCCTCACAGTCATTATTTTCTTCTTGCGGGATTCTAGAGGTCAGGAAATTTTTGTAACAATTTTCTATTTCCTTGTTTATCTTAGTCATATCAGAGATAATTTCACCATCTGTTGTTTTAAGCTGGGTTATAATCTTGTTCTCATAATTCTGTTTTTCCAAATTGAAGAAGTATTTCGTCAGTTTCTCACCATTTTCGATCCACCTGGTTCTTGATCTGAACATTGCCTCTTTTCCCTTTATAGAATAGATTTCAGTCAGTTCTTTTTTAAGGTTTTCAAACTCCATTAGAATATCGTCATCTCAATTTTCATTATTACAAATTTCTTTACCTAGCTCTTCTAATTGGCGTTGAATGATAGTTTCGCGGTTTCTCAAATTGAACTTTTTATTTTTGGAACAGGTAATTGTCGTGCTTCTTATTTCCATTTTCAGTAGTTCCCAGTACAATCGACAGTTCTCGACGTTTTGGTATTTTTCTTGAAAGGAAGGGCAGTTACTTTTAATTAAGTTAATATACTCATTGTCTTTTAGTAGCATGTTATTAAATTTCCAATTTCTGGGCCCGCGTGCTGGTGCTTGGTCAATCTCAATACTAAGGAATATAGTCTTATGATCGGGGGCGATTGAGGTTCGTGTTTCTATTCTCCTTACTTGATTGATTAATTGTTTTGTAATTATAAAGAAATCTATCCTGGACTTAAGGTTTCTATTTTTAGTTTCATAGGTATATGTTTTTGAATTTGGGTGAAGTCTTCTGTAAACCTTAACCAAATTAAGCTCTTTCATCAGGCTCAATAGACCGTTGCTATAACTTGCCTCTCTCCATGGAAGCCCACCAGTCTTATCTAAGTGGCCAAGTGTAGTATTCCAATCTCCTACCATAATGACCTAGCTTAGAGATACACGTTTAAGATAGTAGAAGATGGGTGAGTTCTTGCAAGAAAGGAATTTGCAATCGGCAGTCAGTCGGTGCATAAACAATTACTACAAACAATTTCTCTGTTGTTAATTTCAAATTAGCAAAAATATACCGCCCCTCTTCGTCACTTTCTATGGTTTCTAAAGGATAACCGTTTGGTTTTACTAGTATACTTACACCTCTGGAATGTTCTGAGCCGTGAGAGAATATAACCTGTCCACCCCATTCAGCACGCCAAATTGTTTCATCTTCCTTTTTAGAAAATGTTTTTTGAAGGCAAAAGATTGATGCTTTTTGTTTCTTTAGATAACAGAAAATGGCTCTTCATTTTTCTTGTTTATGAAGACCACGGACATTCAGTGACAAAATCTTCAATTGTGACATGAATTTGCATACAACAATAAAGCATAAGTTATTCTAAAGGGAACAAAAGTAACACAGATTGCAAAACAACATTATACCAAGACAAAAACAAAAACCAAAAAAAACAAAAGCACAGTAACACTTAAACCTTACTCTTCTGGGATTTACCTGCGTCCTTCTGAAAACTCAACACAAATAACCAAGGTCAAGTGAAAATTATCAACAAAATCCTGAAAACGCCTAAGTTGTTGAAGCAAAATTAGTATAATGATGACGATTATGTAACATTGAATTCTATGAAAAAATAAAATGCCATTTACCATTTGCAAATATCTGCATTAGTTCTGGAAATATATAAGTTTGAAAAATGTGTAAAATATGCAAATAAGATGACTGATGATGTCATACACTCAACCCAATTTTCTATCAAGCATATAAATAGAGAGCTATCTTGGCCAATTGGCAGCACAGACCAGTGAAACTTGGGGGCTAATAGTTCTACAGGAAACACACATACAGAATGGCTATAAAAAATTATGTTCCCATGGCAACTTGCTCTTTTCCAGTCCCCACCCACTTGATTTCAACATGTTAGTGATTTCGATCACAAACTTGAGCTTACATATTTATATGCTTGCTGGATCATGCATCTGTGGCACCATTAGCAAATATCAAAATGGAATGTCAAAGGTGGCCAGAAAAACCTTCAATATTGGGGAGGTCTGGAACCCAGTAATATTGGGGAGGTCTGGAACCCATGGTAACAAAACCGTTGAGCTTGTATTGTGGAGCACATTTAGTAGAATCTTACTCCAAAGAATCAGTATTTCTGATACAAATTGGCTGAGATATCCTTCTTCATCTTATTTGATCCCAATTTGGTTGAATGTACGATGTCATCACTTCCAAGGCAAATTTGCATATTTTGAAAACTTGAATATCTCTGGAACAAAAAGAGAGATTTGAAAACAGTTAATAGCATTTTTCTTCTAATACAGACTACTAGTCTTAAAATGGCTTAGATAAGACAGATGCAATTTTCATCATAGTTATACCACTTTAAGTAGGATGGTATAGCATGTCTGAGACCTGCCCATACCAAAATGTTTGCTTTTTTCATCTTTTTTTTGTAATAATATTATAAGACTCTGTAATATTTAAATCAAACCAAAGATCAGTTACATACCTAATACCGGACTTGAAAAACGTTTCATAGAACATTGGTTTATTATCTGTACGAATATCTTTGTCATTCCATATATTATATTGTGCCACGGTTTCTCTGCAGAAAACTTGTCTCGAAAATCCGCTCTCCACTGAAGCAGCTCGGTATAAAATTGAGAAGAGATTGTGAGATTCTTTATATTATAATTACAATGAAACAAGAAAGTAGGTGATCTAAGTAATTTTTCCATGTGCCGTCATTTTCAATGAAAATTCTCTTTAGCCAGGCTAGTCTTAAGGATTTAACCTCAATGATTGTTTCTAGATTAATCACTTTCAACCCATTCTTTTGATAATCCTTTATTGCTGACAAACCCGTGTCTTTGTCTACACCTTTCCATAGAACTTAAAAATCAATCGGTTCAGTTCTTGAATAACTCCCTTGGGGGTAGTTAATAATGACGATACATAAACATAAATCTGGCGACAATCAGGATATTATTACTCTTACCTTCCCATAGAGAGAGAGACCTCCTGCAGACCAAATATTTATGAGTTTCTTAACACTGTCCAGGTTTTCTATGAAGTTTTCCTCGTGTAGTAATTTTTGATCCTGAGAGTAATAAACCCCTACGGCTTTAATTAGTTCATTTGGCCATTTAATACCAAAGGCTTTTGTTTTATTTTCTCTTGAAGATCCAATCCACATTCCTTCAGTTTTGGTTGGATTAACCTCTAAACCTGAAAGCTTCTTAAAATTGTCAAGCAGCCTGAAAAGAGTTTGAGCTGAGTTAATGCCCCGGGCAAGAGGACTGCCATTGTGTCGTCTGCATATTGGTCAGAGTAACTTTGTTTCTACCTTTCCAATAGTGATGCCTTTTATCGTTGAATATTGTCTAATTGCAATAACCAAGGTTTCAATGGCCACCATATTAAGATATGGAAAAAGTGGATCTCCTTGCAGCCTAACTTCTCGTTCAATTGTGAAGTGATTAGAGGTGATAACATTGTTAATAATGCAGCTTTGTATGTTTTTATAGAAAGTCACTACCCAACGAAAAAAATTTGGACCAAAATTAAATGGTTATAAACATCTTTGAAGAAAATTACGTTCCAAACTATCAAAGGCCTTCCAGAAATCAGTGAAGATCAATAAACCAGGAATATTATTTTCCTTTGGCTGTAAAGTCCATTACATCGAAAATTGATCATACTGTTTCAACGCTATAGTGGTCTTCTATAGAACCAGTTTGATTGTGATGGATAATGTTTGGCAGGACATTTTTTATTCTAGTGGCTATAACTTAAGACATAATTTTTGCATCCACATAATTTACAAGGGAGATTGGTCGCCAGTTATCCAGAAAAGAGTGGTCCTTTCCATTCTTTTCAATAAGTGTAATGACTGCTTGTTTCTGCGAGCATGACATTTTGTCTTTTTCAAAGAATTTATTTGTACATTGAATAAAAGGTTCACTAATTTATGGCCAGAATTTTTTTTAGAATTCAATGGGAATTCCATCGTTCCCAAGGGTTTTGTTATTTTGAAAACTTTCTAAAAGCAAGGTGCATTCTTCTGAAGTAATTTTACCTTCACAAGACATCTTTTGTTCTTCCAAAAGTTTGGAAATTAATGGATCTTTTAAGAAATATTAGATCACTTTATTGTTCTTGTTTCTGTTTATGTACAATTGTTGAAAAAGCATCATTGTTCAGACAAGATACTGTATCAAATGGATCTGTGGTAATCAAACCATTGATATTTGATTTTCTCATGTGCTTTTTAATATTTCTCTTTTCTAGATTCTGGAAATATTTGGTACTTTTCCCACCATATTCATGCCAGGGGGCTCATCCACAGATAATTATTCCTTTGGCTTTTTCTTCATAAAACAATTCTAAAGTATCTATAGCAGAATTAAGAATAATTGCATTTACTGTAGGTTGCTGGGATCTGTTTCAAAAATATACTTCACTTTAGCGCATTCTTCTTGAAGATTTTTTCTCTTTCAATTCTCTTCCATGCTTTTCTTTTCAAATACCAAATTGTGTGTGCTCAGTTCCAGATCCTTCAACTGTCCCAGTGTTTCAGCCAGAAAATTTAACTTGGGGCCAAAGTGGCCCCTGAAGAGCTTTTAGGAAAGGGGTAATACTGGTAAATTGAAAGCTACAGATGGAAAAAAATGCATCAGGGTACCAAGGAAAATAAAGCAGTTTGTTAGTTTGCATTTAAGTGGTTTTTGAAGTGTTTCTACTCAATAAAGTTTCTTTTGAATCAGATACTAGTATCAAGGATTCATGCATTGCAAGAGAACAATCCATAGGCATACATGACGTAGTCAATGATTAAGGGTTTGCAACGCATCATAGGGTGATTTCAAGCTTAGAAGTTTTCCAATGTGAGAGAATCAATACAGCATTGAGCAGAGCAAACGGATGGATTGACTCCTTTTCTTATCTTCAATGTTTTAGAAGCAGAGTTCTTTCAATAAAATTTTCTACAAGAACATATGTGACAAAATGACCGTTATTAATCGTCAACTAAATGTGACTAAACCAGAATTTTTGGTTGACAAAGATGAATGTTAGTTGCATTGGCAACCGTATGGGTCGCAATTTCAAACCCTGAGATGGCTTTTAAAATACTACATGTATGCCTGTGTTAAGGACCTTCACACAAAAATTTTCCAGTTGACAGATTTTTTTTAAATTTTTAATGCAGTCAGATAATGAGTTATTTGTGTCAGAAAAGCATAAAAAAATCAGGGTCACCGACTTCATTGCAAAGATAAGCGTGTGGAAAACTACCCTGATTTGGAAAAATTGGCGCACATAATTCTGCATGGTCTACAGGGGTTTATAGTTAAAAATATTGACAGTGAGTCGATGGAGGCAAACGATCTTAGTCGTATTTCGTAGAAGTGGATCTGTTGCGTAAATATTTCCACATTTTACCAACGTTTTCACAAAACGTAACCCTTCAAGAGGCATTTCAAACCATCACACAGATAAACAAAGAGCTTAAAAGAACAGAATTTGATGGTGCATTTTGCAAAAAAATCAAACTTCTTCAAACTTCTCGATAGATTTTCTTCATTTTTGCAGTAAATGTAGAAAATAGGTAGAGAAAATGATCCATCAAAAGAAAAATAGGGGTCACAGAACATCCAAGATCGTTAAATCCAGGCAAAGCTATAGCAATGGCCATCTGCCTTATCATTTTTCATTTTATTACTAGCGTGCGTTCTCATGCATGATGTGGCGTGTGAATTTGCATGCGCAGAAACAATTAGTGTGAACGTCCGTAAGCCTGCATCCTTGTAAAAGGAAAGGGCCAAATTGGCCTTTCTTTTATATTTCTGGGGGCCATCTCTGATTGCAACACAGGATTCCTGCAATGGCGTGGTCTAGTGGAAACACTCCTGTCTGACAATGTTCTTTACAGCCTTCTGCTAACCAAAAATTGGTATCTTCTCTGTGATATCATTACATGTAATATAGTCTTCACCATATAATAGAAGACAATTCATTTTCCAGAGACCAGGTCCTTTGATAACATTAGAATCGTCTACAAGTTCCAAGGAAATTGCAGCATGATCTGTTTTAAGGTGGCTGAACACAGTTTTTGATACCTGTGTTTCATTCACCTTTTTCTCTAAAACCCTTGACCCCTCAGTTGTCAAAAATGGCAGCAAGCAAGTTAACAACACAAACCTTGGTTTTTCGATGGTTAAGCTGACATATGTGCTGTTTCCATGGCAACACGAGTAAATATAAACAGGCCTTTAAAATCGGTTTTGTTTATTTGTAGAAAATCTAGTCATTAGATTTTCTTTATAATTGCATGCAACAAGCTTGTAACGATTCTCACAAGTTAACACCATTTTTCTAATAATTTAACAGAGAGATCTTTAATTATCCCTTGTTGAAGGTTCAGTGGAATATCTAGAATTTCCTTTGTTAAAGTTCAATTATTTTCAATACTCCAGTTACTTATTTCCTAAAGTATTTTCCTGCAAATTTTGTGAAATTCTAATGAGTGGTTCTTGAGAAATAGGCGTATTTCCAAGAGTGCAATTTTTCATTCAGTCGCAATTTTTTGACTTACTACACATGCACTGCATTTAACTGGGTTCTTTCAGTAACAAAGAATAAGCTGAGAATTGCTGGGTTCTTTGCATCATTACCTTTTCTAACATATTTTTATAATAAAAGACTAGAGCCATTAATATGCTGCGTTGAGAAAAATAGCACAGATAGAGCGGGTGTTGAGTGAATAAAATGATCGCTCTATTGACGGCATGTTTGTTTTTTGCAATCATTGTGCGCACACTAAATTGCATCAGCAAAAGCATGTGTGAAAACTGTGTTTGGCCACCTTTATGGATGGAATTGTATCTGATGTTTTAACTACATGTAAATCCAATAAGGTATTTGAAATCAGTCAGTAATCTAAACAACAAAAAATCATTGGAGAATTTTGGCTCCATGTAAAAGTTTTTTTCAGGGTTCTTGACTCTCCATAATTTATATCAACAAGATCAAGCTTCTTCTTGCATATTTTCAATTGTTACCACAGATTTTCTTGGATTTAATAGACCTCCTTTCTTATCAAGAATTGGATTAGAAGGGCAGTTAAAATCTCCACCTAAAATAATGTTTTCTTCTTTACCAAAGTTATTTTTTTGCAGAGTTGTAAGTAGATTGTTAAGAAAGTTACCAATATTTGTGTCCTTGTTAGGAGCATAAACATTGATCAAAACATACATTTTACTATTAATCTCTGCTTTTAGTACGACATGCTGTCCCAAGGGATCTAGAATTTTAGAGTGGACAGTACAATTAACACCCTTTTTGACAAGAATTGCCACCCCAAATGAATTGGAGCTGCCTTATGCCATGATAATCTTACTTCCCCATTCATTTTTCCAACGAGTTTCTGAGCCTTTTTTGAGTGGTCAAGTTTCTTGAAAGAAAATAAAATCTCCTTTCTGTTTTCAACACCAAGTAAATACCATTTTCCTTGTCTTAAAGTTGCATATGCTCCTCACATTTAACAAAATTAATTTACCCATACTATCGCTTATTCCATAGAAATATGATAACTCTAGGATTGCAGAAGAAAACAAGAAAATATAATTTGTATATGTTAATTAGAAAATGCTTCAATGGGCCTCTGCTGCATTTAATTACTAATGAACTAAAGATTCTATTCAGGTTATTGGCACAACATACTTCGGCAATATGTATCTGTCTGGATGCGTAAAAACATAGCCACAGAATTTGACTCGTCACTGATAATCTTGACACAATTCCGTACTAGAGCTACAATCATGGACAAAAGTCTTGGGCTTCTGCTGCATTTAATTACTAATCAACTAAAGATTCCATTTGGGTTATCGGCACAACATACTTCGTCAATATATATCTGTCTGGATGCATAAAAACATAGCCACAGAATTTGGCTCGTCACTGGTAATCTGGACACAATTCTGTACTAGAGCTTCAATCATGGACAAAAGTCTTGGGACAAATTTGCACTTTTAGTGCCTTTGCACACACGCCAGATGCGAATACTACTTCACCTACCTAACCTTGCCCCCCACCCCCCATACCATGTTAAAAACTACTACCTGCAATTTCTTCTGATTGTCAACATTGTATGGGGGGAAGGGGGAACAGTAACGCAGTTTTAAAAGGAAAGCAGCGCTTTTTTCGAACTCAGTAGTAAAACACAGATAATTTGTTAAATTACG
>Ga0126338_10004049_pt1 | contig 10381 bp, 5 predicted proteins | sample OrbCmetagenome_2_FD_92529 | JGI IMG/M metagenome (GOLD analysis project Ga0126338, IMG submission 92529) | Coral microbial communities from Petempiche,Puerto Morelos, Mexico - Orbicella C C metagenome | ecosystem: Host-associated > Invertebrates > Cnidaria > Coral | place: Petempiche,Puerto...
AACTATGGTCCGTTTCTATTCTTACTAGGACCTATCTATGGACAAAATACAAGCGAAACCAATTTTTCGACTTGTGCCATTGATAGGCGATTTAGGTCCATTTTTATAGGCATTCACTCTTAATAGTTGCTTCATGGTTAGATTTTAGTTTAAAACTTTAGACGGGTGGCGTTAATGGCTGATAAAAGAGGGTGGTAAAGAGTATTTTTGTGACCCGTGATCGGCCCTTTTTATTTCCTGTGAAATGTGAAATAGCCATTTTTTCCCTCGTGAATCGTGATTTCCATAGTCACCGTGAACCGTGATTTTCCAAAACGTTCTCTTTTATTTTCCGTGAAGCGTGAAATGCCAATGTTGTAGTTTTCGTGAATTGTGAAAGGGCTACTTGATATTCCGTGAAACGTGATCTATACTCTCCTTTACCACCCTCATAAAATGTGATTTAACTATAACACCGAAATATCAATCTCTAACAAAGGAGGATATGTAGCGTATGTTGCACTGATCATAATTGTACTGAGAGTTGCAAAGAAATGAAAGCCAAGTCGTGTTTTGATGATTGAGTGGAGATATTCATAACATCGTAGGTAGCAACAAAATTTAGTCGAAAGTATGAAAAAAAAAAAAAGGCAAGTTGTAAGCCATTATAATTATAAGATGGCTTTAATAAAAACATCGGTATTCACGTACGCCAATTCCCTATCTACACCATCCTACCGTCCATGCCATTCCTTATTTTTTAGTCGGGATCATTTGCGGTCTCTATCGGGGATCATTTCCGGTCCGGGATCATTTGCGGCCCAATTTGGGGATCATTTGCGGTCCGGGATCATTTGCGGTCCGGGATCATTTGCGGTCCTGGGATCATTTGCGGACCCGTACAGGTCTTTGCCCACTTTGGCGAACACGAAAAAAGCCATTTGACGTAATCTGTTGTCTACACAAAATGAAGCAATCTCATTGGTTGCCATGTGTAGCAAAGTGTGATTGGTCCAGGAAAATCGCGCCACTGTCAAACTTGACTCGAGCGTCGCTTCTCATGGAATGAAAACTTGCAGCGAAAGCAGAATTGAGCTGCGAAATCTACAAATCTTAAAGAAAATGCTGGAAAAGTCAAGTCAGTTTTTGTCATCAGAGCAGCTCTGAGAGCCGGAAAGCTTGGACGTTGCCTTGAATATTGCAGGAGCTGAAAAATACGCTGGGAAAACTTGCGGTTGCGGCAGGGGCGGGCCCGCCCCTGGGTTGCGGTCAATCTGGAGGGGTAACCCGAAAACACTGACCCCCGGTCCGCGGACCACCTATGGACCGGTCCACGGACTACCCCTACGGATCCCTCTACGGACCACCCCCAAGTTAGAATGAAAAAACAAAAACAAAAACAAAAAAAAACAAAAGAAAGAAATATTTCAGTTATGGGTTGTCTAATAGATTGTGTCGGTTGAAATTTCAAACTTTACATTTTGCAAATTCAACGTTCTTGGGGTTCAAGCTCGGGCGCAAGTTGTATCATTGCACATTGCCATTTCCTTTGCTGTGGCCATACTGTATATGAAAGGCAGTGAAAGTCTCCAGGAAGCCTCCAGGAAGCCTCGGAATTTGTGCTCTTTCCCCTCCACCATTTTGTTCAGCCCATTCTCACGTGGATTCGTGAACTCGTTCCAGGCTTCACAATTTGCTCAGCGTAGTTACGGATACAAACAAGCTTGAACTACCTAAAAACTCATCTTCCATAGTCAGATGGGGCCACGAATGCAATGTAACAATTTTCCGTCTTTTCGCCATCGGCATCTCCTTACGCTGAATAAAGCTTATAGGCTTTTTTTTCGGGGGGGCGGGGGGAAGAAGGGTGTCAATTACATTTGCACAGTGTAATACTCGAAAATTCGCCGAGACGAGTAATCTATTAGACAACCCATGAGTGAAGTATTTATTTCTAATTTTTATTATATTTTTGGGGGTTGGCCCGTAGAGGGGGTCTGTAGGGGCAGTCCGTGGACCGGTCCATAGGTAGTCCGCGGACCCGGTCCGTAGTGGGGGTCCGCGGACCGGGGATCAGTGTTTTCGGGTTACCCCAATCTGGAGGCCATTCGATTCTAGTTTTGAATGAAAGGAGCGTTAATGACGGTGGAAATTTGTGTCCTCCGTGGTTGGTGATTCTCAAATCCGTTTGAAATAGTGTCGGAGATACCTTTTAGGTGCGATACAGTTGGCCGTGAGCTGTAGTGAGCTTTACTGTGCTCACTGCTGTGCCCTGAAACGGACTGGAACATTCGTATCGGAAAGCAAGGTTATGTGTTTACTTTAACTGATTTTAAGAAGTGATGTTTTGATGTGTCATTCCTGACATCAATCAGTGTTTCAACAATTATTTTGAGACTGAGAAAAGTTGAATTTTTTAAATAAATTAATCTCGCAAACATTTTGTTCATTGGGTTTGTTAAATTCGAGATAAGCCGCAATGGTTCTCGGCTTACCAAGACCAATTTTGTGCTTGGTTTAGTCTCGCTCTACTGTCACTGAGACTGCTCGAGTATTTTTTCTGAGTCATTTTCTAAGAAACGGCTATATCTTTCTTCCTCCTGCTTGTCGTACCTGTTCAATGCCTCGGCAAGACTCGCTCTTCTCGGAAGACAATGAGAAACCAGAAACTGCAAGGGACCGCATACGTAAAACGCTGCCAACGTAGGATCTACAAGAGATCTGACCAGCCAAAAGAAATAATGACAAACAATAGACTGCAAGGCTGATACTACGTGAAAGACGTTTCGAGACACCAATATCACAAGAACCGATAGAGCAGGGTCGCAACTGTGGACAGCTGTTTTCGTCCAAGTTCACATATACAATGCTGGCAGCTGGTCTTTCCCGTAGGGTGGGAAGATTGTGCACCCGTGAAACGCTTCACGTCTCGTCCAAATCCCTTGTCGTTGAACGAGATATGGAAACCTGTGTGCTATATAAAAATCTTTTATTGACCAAGCCTGCTTGGTCAGTTTGGCTAAACATTGGCCGAAATATATTTTATACGGGAGCATTTTAGTATGGTAATTGTTTAGGTCACGTGAATAGACGTTTTAATGCGTGGCAACATTTGGAGAAACTTGGAGAAGTACAAAGAGACCAGCCCCCGCCTTTCCCCCCAACCAAGGGAATTATAAAAGCACAGGCTAGCTAAAAGCACAGGCGACCAAACTTAACTAGGGTTAAGTTTGGTCGCTGAAAGTCTGCATTCAAGCCAAGTGGCCAATTAGGCCCGAGCTTAGCCCGGTTTCTGTTGCACGAAGCGACTAGGAGTATTTCTACTTCCCCCTGGATGGGATGCCGGTCCATCGCAGGGTACCCATTTATGCAACTGGGTGGAGAGAGGCACTGTTAGATTAAAGTGTCTTGCCCAAGAACACAACCCAGTGTCCCGGCCAAGGCTCGAACCCGGACCGCTCGATCCGAAGACGAGCGCACTAACCATGAAGCCATCGTGCCTTCCGACACTGTTCTAAGTCCATGAAGAATGATAAGCATAATGTGTCTACATAAAACTCCTCTTCTTCAAACATATTGCATTATATCCTCGCTAGTGAGAATCAAATTGATGACGTCTTTCCCGCTTTTTGACGGTTTTTTGCGAAAACAGTCGGTTTGTCTATATCATAAAAAGAAAATAACATGGAGTCTTGAAGATGCGAGTTTTACTCGTGTTAAAAACAATATTTTACTCACTTGATACGCTCGTTCGTAAAATATTGTTTTTACCGCTTGGAAATAAATTCATATCTTCATGCCGTATTCTGCTGTATGTTTCATACAGACTATACATGTATATTTTGGGAGGCTTTTGAAAATGCTGAAAGTCGGCTATTAAGCAGGAGCGTAACATTAGGAAAAAACTCGAATTACAATTATTAAAGAGCGGTATTAAAAGCCACAGTGTAAATTGTCCTTGGAGAAGTTGAGAAAAGCTATCTGATGTTTTGAAATTTAAAAAATGTAAATGTAAATCTTATTTATATTTACGAAACTTAAAATACATCAAACGAGGTAAAACGTTAACATTAAGTCAGTCCAATTCCAAACTATTTAGACTGCCTTACTAATGCCTGACAACTAAAGCTCGACTCTATTTAAGGTCGTTTGATGAAGAATTTTTCCTTTCGCTCCAAATCTGGTCTAATTACCAGTATGTCGTAATAAGTAGTTTAAATTTTTTTACAGTAATGTAATGGTGACCTGACCATGGCCAGCTGTTTTGTAGCAGCAATCATTTTCCTGATTTGTTCCAGCGTTATAGGATCCTCCCCCTCCCCCGCAGGAATCACCTTTATTATCTCCACTGCTTCCACCAGAGTACCCTCCAGCGCCTCCACCACCACCTCCCGATCCATGCGCACCACCACCACCACCAAATCCTCCCATGACATTTCCATGGGCTCTTCCACCCACTCCTCCCCGGAGAAATCCCTTACCTCCCTCTCCACCATTTCCTTCGGTACCACCAAAATCAATTCCACTTCTTCCACTGGAGTAAAAGCCACCACCACCGCCACCTAAAAAAAGGAAAATAGACTCCATCCTGTATCTAATGAGGTATTATACTTTGAAAGCACGTTTTTGATACGTTTTAGAGTACTATTACCGTGTTATGATCTCTTTGTAACGTTTTATACAATTGAAAAATAACGTCATTGGTTCACAGTTGAATGTACAATAAATAAAGAAGTAGAAAAGAATGTAGAATTAGTGAATCTGAACTAATTATGGTAAAATAAAGACCAATGGAGTCTCGTGTTTGTTTTTATTATTCTTTTAGAATTGTTGATCTCCACTTACCGAAAATATTTTCACTATATTTTGATTACTCGTGCTCTCCCGGTATGGCGAAGCAACGTGACGTCACAAAAAAAATCCTCATCTTGCTTTTGTGACCAACAAGTTTGATTCGGGCAAAGCCCCTCCTTCCCCCTCCCCCCCACCCACTCAACAAATTTTTACCCTTGCATTCCTTTGTTAATATTTTGACTTTGCTTTGAAAGGTTAGGTTAGATGATAATACTTATCCTCAGATTAATCAAAATATTAAACGTTAGAGAGGATGTAAAGCAATAAAATATTGGAAACAGAGCTGACGTTTTCGACTACCGGAGAATTCCGAAAGTAACGGACCCCATTTTCGAATTTAGCAGGCAAAAGGGGCTGTTACTTACAGGTAGCCGTAACTTTCGGATGGTTAAAAAACGTTTGTACGGTAACCGTCGTTTCAGACAAAGCGGGCGCGTAACACACGAATTTAAAAGTTCCGTTTATGTATGTTCCTAACTACCCACATAATCAAAGCAGCCTGTATCAACAAAAAAGGCCCTAAACGTTGGTACTGTAGGCCAAAAGTATAATGGTCGCAATATATCGCAGTACGACTGATTACACTACAGTACATCATTTGAGTCTGCTGCTAGACAAATACGGTTTGTAATCATAGTTCAAGAAAATTCAGTTAAGTGCGAAATAAAATCGCAAATAACTCTTCAAGTTGTTCAGTCAGTCCTGCAGTCAGGCTGCCCCATCTGCATTGCGCTTAAGAACAGAGACTTTCTCCTTTGGTGTCTTCTTTAAAGGGACGGTGCTTTCGGAATTCCACGGTATTTTACCCTAATACATGACTAGATGGATTATAAGGAGTAAAAGTGTTTAACGTTATCTTTTAATGAGTTCAACGATAAGATTCCTGTTGAAACTGATGTTGCTTAAGTAAAATTAATGACATAATATTTTCTTACCTGAATAATACCGACCATCAGAAGTTTTTGCTCCATGTCCATTGCTCCCCCCTGACCATGACTTGTACCCAGGGTTCCCTGTTGTGCTCGTGCTGGCATCACACCCTGGATGTCTTGAGCGTACCTTTGATACACCTCCACCACCTCCAGCTATTATCAAAGGCGAGTTGCTTCCTCTCACTACAAAGGTTCCACCACCGCCACCAGAACTAATCTGATTATTGTTGATTCCTCCTTCTTGACCAACCAGTATTTGAATGATTTCACTTTTAGAGAGGCTGAAAGTTCCGCTCATTCTTGCACCTCTGCCGCGGTACTGAGCACTCTTTTCAGCGCTATCGTACCCCCCTGCTGCTCCTACTGCTTCTATTCTGTAATCACGAGTGTACGGCACAGTCCACTGTTGAATACCGCTAGACAGTGTAACTTGACCGTCATGATGCTGACCTGTGTAGTGACTCCCAAGTGTTGTTGGACCATTTCTTCCACTCGCACCGAGATTTGTAAAGATCGCACTGAAAGCTAAGTAATAAAGGGAGCAAAGTATGAAGATATGATTGATCATCACAGTTATACACACAACTTAAGCAGTTGTGAAATTAAAACCTGAAAAAAATTCAGGTCTGAACGGGACTCGAACCCATGACCTCTGCGGTGCTGGTGCAGCACTCTACCAACTGAGCTATTAAGCCAACTGGGAGCTGGTCATATTGTGATCATGAGTTCGTAATATACCCGTAGATGATGAAGAATGCAAATGAACATATGAAAGATCATATAATTGAACTGCGGAGAAAGATCTGTAGATATGATTGATCATCGCAGTTATACACACTAGTTAAGCAGTTGTGAAATTAAAGCCTGAAGGCTTTAATTTCACAACTGCTTAAGTTGTGTATATAACCGAGATTATCAATCAATCATATCTTCATATCTTTCTCCGCAGTTGAAATATATAATCTTTCATAGCTGCGGATCCACTCGGCTATCGCCTCGTGGATCCACAGCTACTTTGACAGTGTTATGACGAAATTCATGATTAATAACAGGACAGACGCATGAAAAACTGACCTAAATTTCTTTAAATGGTCTTAAATTGTGGAGGCTGTCGCAATAGTTAAGACAAAATATTTGCTGTACAAAAAAGTAGTGGGTATTCTTAGCTTTCAGTGGAATATATATTTAGATACCCCTAGCTCTTCATAAAAGTCCTCGCAAAATGAGCCAACCAGGTATCAGCTGTACCATTAAGGTTACGACCGACCATATCCTCAAGTCTCTGAGTAACTTTAACCTGCGAACGGGCTGCTTTTCCACATTCGTACTTGTACATCACGACTGTTCATTGGGGGGAAGAATTCGCGGTCTGAGGTTGACATTACAGATAATTTAAAATATTAAAAACTGAGTCACTGGATAATGCAATTCGAGAGTTTTCATTGGCTTAGCCATCATGGGCTATGAGCCATTATACCATGCTCTACAAATATGGTAATCGTACGTGTGAATTTTTGGGGCGTTTTTATTTTTATTTTAGTCTATTTTTCTATATTTTAGGGGCGTTTTTAACAAAACAATTATTCCACTCGTGCTTGTTGGCTATCTACCATCTCATATCCAACGCGCGCTCGTGGAATAATGTTTTAAAATATGTAGGTATGTCTTGGTCACCGGTAACGTAGGTTATTTTGCACTCCTGAACAGATGTGCTTCCTTATCGTTATCAATTTCGTCATCAGCAATCTGGGCAACAGGCACAAAATGGACAGACGCCATTACAAATGCCTTCGCGGCTTAGGCTGAAACGAGAAACGTCAACCCAAGTGCACTGAACCCTGTTGTTTGAAAAAACTGTTCTAGACGACATATATCTCTCTGGACTATAAAAAAAGAAATGGCAATGCAGCTCATTGATCAAGCAAAAAATAACCTCTTCACGGTCAAATTAATTGATGGTTCAGTCCAGAGTTAAGTTGCTATTTTCCAGCTGGCCGATTTACTTCGGTACAGAATACTTCATTATCGTTATCAATTTCGTTATCATTTAACAAATGAATCAGTTGTGCTCAAATAGATGGAAACGAAATTTATAGTTACCAGCACAATTGATGCCATCTCCGCCAAATCCGTCCTTGCAGCTACAGTTGAAGGATCCTTCAGTGTTTTTACAGATTGCATGGAGGCTGCAGTTGTCTGTTTTGATGGCACACTCGTTGATATCTAAACAAACAAAAGTAACGTGAACTGAAGTTAAGTAGGTCTTATTTGCAACTCTACGCAAAATACTTCTTTATCATTATCATTTTCGTCATGATTTTAACAAATGACAGTATTTAGAAATTTATCAAAAAGAAGTTTATAGTTACCAGTACAAATGATGCCATCTCCACTAAATCCATCCTTGCAGCTACAGTTGAAGTATCCCTCAGTGTTTTTACAGATTGCATGGAGGCTGCAGTTGTCTGTTTTGATGGCACACTCGTTGATATCTGAACAAAGATAATGAATTACTTGGGCAACTGGGAAATAAACAATGAACTCTGGACCCAGCCTCAGATATCAGTTAAAACCGATGCAGAACTATTAGCAAACAAGCAACATTTTTGTAACGCAGATTCGTCCACGCTGCTTACACAGAAGGTGATTCTGAAAGTCCTGAAACAAATTTCAAGTCATCAATTTTAACTATTCGGGTTATATGCGTCTTGCAAAGTAAGTCCTAATTATCTTCATGAAACATTTATAGTGTTCATAAAGTTTGCGTGAATCAGCAAACGCAGTAATATTAGTCGTTAGTTCTGTTAGCCTCACCTTCTTCGCATTGTTCCCCAGTGTAACCAGACTGGCATTCACAGAGATACTGTTTGTCCGTATATCCGTCCAGGCAAATTGAATCATGAAGACATGGGTTACTGAAGCACGGGTTCTGATAAGAATAAAGTACTCCCATTCAGTTTGTTAATTCTTTTTCAGAAGTGTTTTTACATCTATGCCTAAAATTTACGTGCGTTTCTGGGGTCAAAATTAAAAAAAAAACACGAAAATATATCTTATGTTCAGATTAATGTCTTCACCTCAGTGCCTATGTACAGAGAGCCTTCCCTCTTTTTAAGATCTTCAGGGTGTTTCATATGGTCTGAATCGCTAAGTTCGCAGATAAACTTCTCGTGAGTTGGTGGACCGATGTTGACGGATACACACACGGGGTCCATTATACATCGATGAGTACAGGCACTATGCACTGATGGTCCCACATGAATGGAAAGATCAAATTTTTTTATGACGTGAAATTGAAGAGCATATCCATCAATCTTGGTGGAGAATTTCAGACGACGGCAGAGACCTGCAAATAATAAGGAAGACATTCATAACGATTTTCCATTTGATTGTCGTAAAACCATAAAACCAAAATGTCGTCGATGCCATGCAAGGCGCAGGAAAACGCGTGCGAGCGAGCCACGATTGGTTTTTGGTTTTACTTTTTACTTTACGAATTTGTTGACAAAGTATATTGGCGCGAATTTTTTAAGCCACTCGCGCAGCGCATTTAGGCAAGACCAGAGCAGTGGCTGATTACTGCTCTAATGAGAGTAACGGTTAAATGAAACCTTATTTCGATTCAGTACTACTTTTTTTTTTTAAAAAAAAAAATTAGAGGTTATTTAGGGCACAGTTGTGAAAACCGACGGCTTTTGGTCATGCCCCCGACAAGTAAATGATATGTTCCTCTAGGCTTGTAACTTCAATGTTTATCCACTGTTTAATTGAGCATTTGCATTTTTCAGTGTACATATTGTTTGAGTTTTGCCGGCTTTTGTCGAGCGCGCAGGGCGGTAGGTCAGAACACAGCAGTACTCGAAAACTATACAATGCAGTAAATGCGATACGATCAAAACCGATTAAAAATCTTCATAACAAGAAAAATAAGAAATGCCCTCGTTTACGTTTCCAAGGAAATTTTTCATTTTTGGAGCTAACGGTGGCTCAAAACGGTTTCCAGCACTTAGATTTTGGTGGGTTATTATAACCAATCTTTTATCACTCAATGCTACAATCATGGTACCAAGAAAACTGCCCAATCAGTGGTGAATACGTTGTTAGCATTTTCGTGACACATTGAGTTACCATAGCAACATAATGACCTGCTAAAAACACCCTTAATTACAGCTTTAAGGGCTTATAATTAATGGCATGGTGAAATTTATTTATATTATCAAATTGTAATAAGCAGAATAAGACGCAACTTTTGGCAAATTTAAAGTGGTACCATGATCAAATTTTTACGCCTTGATTTTTTAGGTGTATCACAAAGAATACCATGAAAGAATAAAAATGCTGTTTACCGTTTGCAAATACTGCATTAGTTCCGAAGATATTTAAGTTTGAAAAATGTGTAAAATATGCAAATGAGATGACTGATGATGTCATACACTCAACCCAATATTATATCAAGTATATAAATAGAGCTATCTTGGCCAATTTGCAACACGGATCATTGAAACTTGGTAGGCTAATAGTTCTACAGGAAACACGTTTACGGTTATATAAAATTCTGTTCCCATGGCAACTCACTCTTTTCCAGTCCCCACCCACTTGATTTCAATATGTTAGTG
>Ga0126338_10004050_pt1 | contig 10378 bp, 5 predicted proteins | sample OrbCmetagenome_2_FD_92529 | JGI IMG/M metagenome (GOLD analysis project Ga0126338, IMG submission 92529) | Coral microbial communities from Petempiche,Puerto Morelos, Mexico - Orbicella C C metagenome | ecosystem: Host-associated > Invertebrates > Cnidaria > Coral | place: Petempiche,Puerto...
TCACTCACTCACTCACTCACTCACTCACTCACTCACTCACTCACTCATGCCCTTTACGCCTAAGTGGCATGTAGGGCAGCAATATGTTCCCTCCACATCTGTCGGTCCCTTGCCATAAACTTGATGCCTTCCCATGAGTACCTACGAATCTCGCGGTACTCTAAAGTCATTTACTTTGTTTATCACTGTCAAAACTATCAAGAAACTGAATCTGGAAAACAGCGATAAATTTGAAATAGGTCGTGGTTCACGTTCTCTGGACAACGCAGAATTTGGTCGTTTCACGTTGTTGTTTTGCGGAGGACGGCAAAGAAATGTACTAAGAGTTATAACGCACGTGCACAGCCATTGTTCTGCTCATTAAACCTTTTGTTTGGCGACGTTCCCGTTGCCGTTGTGGTTTTCTTAAGCTCCCTAGTTGAGACCAAATTTCACAGTCAATTTATCCGGACATTTTCCTTTCATATTTCTCTCACCTTGAAGGAAGAATTCGCAGCATTGAGTATGGCAGACATAATGCGAAATGTGGGTGTTAAATCGCACTGTGAAAGAAAACAAGAAATGAAAATGGAACTTTGCTCAACTGACAACAAGTCTATCTTATCAGATAAACACGGCATCCTCTTTGTCCCAAATATTGTGACACCATCAAAATAAATCACTTTATTTAAGTGTCACATGTGGTATTTAGTGATTGCAAATAGAACTGAAAACTTGTTTTAACAAGTTTCCAACTGGTTGAAGCCGAACCACTTGGCTATTTACAAGACCTGGTTGAGCTGAATTCACGACCACCAAACAAAAATCCATCTAGCAGCAGGGAGCAGGATTTGAACTATTTTTAGTATGAACATGAAACTGACATAAAAAACAAAAAAAGTTCGATAAGGAAACACAGCTCCAGAATAAAGACCTATAAAGGTTTGATTTTGAAGAAATGTTCTTGACAAATGACAGGAACCCTGAACAAAAGCGGCAGCCTCAGTCTCTCCTTTTCAAGGACATATATTATCTATACGAAATGAAGTCATGTTACTGGTTTCTGCATCAAGCCAACATTTTGCAATGCAGTAATGATTCTTTTCATGTAGTGTTAACTTACATTTTCTGGCAAAACTGAAGGCAGCTTCCTAAAGAATGCTTCAAAATGAGACAGCTGACTCTCCCAAGCACTCGTGGGCTCACGCGAGGCGAACCGAAAGTACGTGTCCACGTTACTTAGCAACACCAACACGCGGTCACCGAGAGTCCTGGACCCAAGAACATCCTGAGACAGAAAGCAAATACTGAACGCAGCAGCTCAAAATATTAACTCTCCTTACTTATTGTGACCCATTTCTTTTAAAGGTAGTTCTGAGAACTTGGTGCTACATCAGGACATTGTTGTCCCTAGTTGATGATTTCCTTATTGTCGTCACATGTCTGTTGAACATTGTAGTGACATTGTAGTGAGAAATCAGATGCTGACCGCTCTTAAGAATTAAAAAGCCAAAAACAGATTTATCTTTATGGAAAACTTACGGAAAGCGTATTTAACTAAAACAATGTAAATGTTACAATTTCTTAGTTAAATATATAAAGAAAGAACTATTTCCGAGTCTAGATATACGTAATTAACAAACAAACAAATCTACCACTTGTCTTTAAAATGAATTGTACTTAGAGCGGTTTTCACTTGAGTACCGAAAGGAAATTACGGTTGCGGGTCTATGCTTAGCGATTGGTTAAATAAACTCGAACCACTTCCTCGACTAATCAGAAGTGAAAACAACACCAAATGTGACTCGCTCCCATGCATGTATCTGTTTCGAGTTTTGGTTGTCTGACTGGATTGTCTATGTCCTTTGTGACTGGTTACAAAAATCGAAGAGAAGTGTGTATAATCTTAGAGTACCTCTAATAAGTAAGCTATCGGGGACATCTGATCGAACGACGAGAAATCATTCAAAGAAGTGGCCAGAGCTTTTAAAAGAGTATCATCTACAAAGGAAAAATAGAACAAGGAAAACAGTGAATGGTGACATGTAAACAGCTCACAATTAATATTTTCACTGTATAACGTTACCTTGAAGTTATAGGAAAAGTAGTAGTGATTTACACTAAACAGCTAATGAAACCACCCCTGTCTGCCTTTCAACTTCGTCTACTAACTGACAAAAAGCAACAAGTAACGTGATTTTCATCTGTTACTGTTGGTTACCTTTCAAAGAGCTACGGAAGAGCTCGGAGAAGATACCATTAGGAGCAAGCTTGATCAGGACACATCTTAGAAACTGTTTAGATACCTCTCTTATTGAGCCAGGAATAAGCACATTACTGAAAACAAAGATAAAACAATAAATAAATGTTCAGTAGTAATCATAGTGTGATTTGTTCCTTACCTATTGGCCCGTGATGTTCCAAGCTACAGAACTTCACAATACAAGTTCATATAAAGTGTTGGTTTTCACAGAGACTTACCTTTTTTCTTCCCAAGCAAACAAAGGGCGTACACATTTCCTACAAAAGAATCGAGAACCTCAGATCAATCACAGAACTACACAGCGTACGATGTTGAGTATGATGCCGGCGAGGGGTTGAATCAATATCGGACAAATTTGTATCAAGCTTATAATCCCAAAGAAATTTCTTCCAAGTTAGACAGAATTCGACTACGATAAGAGTACAACAACACAGAACAAGAGAGGTATCGCATTCAAAGAATTTTGGGCGTAAAACAACGAGATGTTTCGGATACGGAGAACAATAACAACTGAAGCTTTGGCTTTCTCTGCTTTTTAATCCACATCCTCTAATGTGAAGATGCTGCTTATCTAGCAGACTGACAAAAACCTTCAAATTTACCTGCAATAATATATATTAAAATATTTTTTCATTACGGCTATAGTTACTATTAATGGAATTTGACGTCCATCATAACCTCTAAACGGAAATTTGCTTCAAGTACATTTAAGCAAGCTTAGCAAGGATGGGACAGATTCCACAAGTTTCTGAGCACTTACCTCGCAACGCACTCCAGCATTCGAAGTAGAAAGGGCATTGCCATGGAGGGGCTCTGATGTACAAACGTGGAAAGCACCACAATGCAGAGGTTAAGAGTCTCCTCGTCAAACTGTTCGAGCGAGGTCCCACACTCGGGGCATGAGTCGAGCCCCAGGTCCCCATCAAAAGGCTCCTTATCGGTGTTGCCGTCCAGCACCTTATCAAAAGACCGCGTTGAGGTTCCACGGAACAGTTTGGGTTTTGAGCCCCTTCGATGCTCGCCATTGCTGATCGATAGCGAGCCCTCCACGCTTCCTGGCCTACTGATGTCCATTTCGCGCGCGTCACGGCTGCTGGTTGAGTCTATGGAGACTACAGAGTTAAGGAAAAAGAAAGACGTTAATGGACTCTTTACCAGCCTCTTTGCTCCGAAGAAGGGCTGATGCTCGATACTTCAGCTTCAACAACTCGCTACAGCGGTTAACTTACCTGTTATTAACCTCATGTTGATAACCAGCTAAGTTTTTCACGTGCTCGCCGACACAGCCCAACTGCTACTTTAGAAACTAATACCTTTGTCTTTACCAACCTTCTCTCATTCGTAAAATCCGAGATGGAGACCAGCCGCCATCTTGGATTTAAATGACGCGGAGAGCCTACGTAAGGTAATGAGTACATATCTTGCAAATCTGCCATAAAATCTAAACCACTTTGTAAAAATTATATTTTTTTCTTATGTTTCATCAGTTATGATAAGTGGCCTTAAAAAGTCGATGATGTTTTAGATGTTCCAAGGCCCAAAAAGAGGAAAATCGCTTCCTTTCAATCACCAGGTAGAATTATGAACACATACCTTTGTAAATCTCTGTAAATCAACTGAGCCCACAGTTTGGATCAAAGCAGTAGCTAAGCAACGTGACGTATCATTATGACGTCAAGCTTTCGCCACTGCTTTTGTATTTAAGGCTGCTTACGCAATTTTCAGATTGGTGACAGGAATCGAAAACTCTTTGGCTGCTATCGGGAGGCACCAGTTTACAAACTTACATAATTATCGAATTGACATACAATTTACGTTTATCGTCAAGGAAATGTTATAATTATGTCGTTTAAATTTATATCATGATTGCAACAATTCATTTCATGCTATGTTTTTCTTATAATACAAGAAATGCTGTGCTTTTAATCTACCACTTTCTTCGACAAATACCAGACCACTGTTATTGAGAACCTAACTGTTTAAACTCTTTAGTTCACGATTTGGTTAATCTCTCCCGCAAATTCTTAAAGGTCAAATTAAATACACGTCTGCGGTAACATTAGACTTGTGTAAAACATTTTAATCCTTACCTTAGCTAATCGTCTATTGCTGAACTTGTATTGTATTATTTCCAGCAATGTTAACTTATTGTTCTAACGCGGAAGCTTAATGTTTTAACCCTTTTATGTTTCCTGTAAGGCTTCCTCGCCAGTCTTTAATATTATAATATTAGCTAGTTTATAATATTATTTTGTGTGGTAAAAAAACGATCACTGTTTCAAAGAGTGGTTTTCTAAAGCAATATTTCGGGGGCACACTAAAACTAAAGTAATCAGTGAACCAATCAAAGCGAGAGACACCCTCATACAACGAATGCCAAGCGCGGGGAAAAAATGCAACTGTGTTGAGCGCGAGATACATGTAAACGTCACAAGCGCTGGGAAACGTAACAAAGCAAAGTGACCATTCTTTTGCTTCTAATTAGTTCCTAATTGGTTAGTGGCACACCAGTGTTTGGACCAATCAGAGAGCTGAGCAAAAAACAGCACTATGAATTTCCAGAGCTTGAAAACCGCTCCAAATTAGTTAGGATTAATTCAATTTAAATTCATTTTACGATATTAAAATTTAATTTACGCGGTTGTTACTAACCAGTTAGCCGCGGCGGCCTCTTAAAGCGTAAAGAAAGGTTGAAAGACCTATGTTTACTCCCTGCACTGGAGACGCGCCACGAAAGAGGACGAGCTGAAACAACAGTGGAAAAACCATAAAAATGTTTAAACGTAAAGTAAGTCAATGATAACCACGGTGTATTTATGTTTAGCTTCGTGTAATCAGATTAATTAACGTTACCTGTTCTGAAAAAGTAACGACTTTGTCAAAAATTCTTTAACGTGAAAATTTTGATAAACATTAAATGCCTCTATGATTAAGTTTAGTGTCTAATTGTTGAAAGCCGTGAGCCGTGTTTCTCAATATTCAACCCTATATGTCTCACATTATATGTTTTGTCTTTTAAGTTAATCATTGTCTGTTTTTTAAGCAGCAAAGCTCAAAAACGAAGCTATGACACAGAACAATACAACTATTTGATTTCTTCACTGGAACAAATCAGTTACTTTACCTTATCGTTACCAGTTTCTCTCATACCTTTTCGTCCCTTATTGTCGGTCCCAGGCGCTCCCTCCGCACCAGTCCTTTCCACAGGCTTATCTTCTTCACGGCTAGTACTCGGGATCACTCGCCGCGCGCCACTTGGAAAGGCCGGCAGGTCCTGGATCGGAGTACTAGAGGGCAATAGTTGCTCTGAAGAACTAACAACCGCGACGTCAGTCAATGGAGTCTCGGAAACCTTTCTCGAGTTATCGATCGTCTCCGACTGCTTTTCGTCTTTTTCTTTCTCCTCTTCACTTTTTTCTAGAGTCCCTCCAGTGCTAAACGCCGATGGAGACGAGATTTGCCTTTCTGGAAGGCGCTTCTCTTTTTCTTCGTCACGTGATTTGTTGATAGTCCCGGATGTAGGAAGTGACAGCTGTCTGTCTGTGTTAGAACGACGATAGAGTGGGCTTCCTGGAGTTTCTAGTGAAAGATGAAAACAATGTAGTTTTTGTTTAACAGATATTCAAAAATCGTGATAAGCGACCTCTCCCCCTGCAAAATGATGATTGCAGCAGTTTAGTTCAGTGGTCAGCTGGAGAAATTCCTCGCGAGACTGGGCTAAAAAAAATTGGAGGAATTCTCAAATAATCGAAATGTGAACTTTTAACGAAAGACTACATGCTTAGTAAAGAAGAACAGTGGGAAAAGAAAGGGCGGAGTTTGGTTTCAAAGACTGGTGCACCACTGCGGTTTGTGTGAGGAACCGAGAAACATGGTGAGAGAGATTGCAAGACCCTAATGCATGATCCCATTTTGAAAGAAATTTACGAACGTTTTAATCGCCCGTACATCTTCAAGCGGCCGCCCTTGGCATACAATGCATACTGTACAGTTTCCACTCAAATAGCAGTTTTAAAATTGCCAGAGTGACAAGGTAGATTCTTTGACACACCAACCAACTCTCAGAACCAACATTTAAGGAAATGCCTGGAGTCCGGTAATGAGATTTCGTATTTTGACGTTGGCTCTGTTACCTGATCGAGTGGATGCATCTCCTGGGCCTGAAGTCAATGAGTCCCCAAATAGCGACGCCACACTGGCCCTCTTTGGTAGACCCTCTTTGGGCCTCTTGCAAATGTGATCCTGGGCCTCCAGCGTGTTAACAACAACGTGAATGAGGTTCTTTGTGTCTCGTTTATGAGCATCCGCGTGGAAAGGATACTGTAAAGAGAAGAATCGGTATATAAAAAACAAATCAATTACAATATTTAGAGAGGAAGCCCCATCAGCCTTAGCTGGTTTTCATGCAGGTCCTCTATCCTGGTTGAATTGGAATTTGGAGATGCTGGTTTTTGTGGAGGGAGGAAAACCGGAGAACCCGGAGAAAAACCCTCAGAGCAAGGCGAGAACCAACAACAAACTCAACCCACACATGGCACCAGGCAGGAATCAAACTCGGGCCACATTGCTGGGAGGCGAGCTCTCTGACCACTGCGCCAACCCTGCTCCCCTAAATTTAGGCTTATTGCAAGCACTCGTCTTGTGTATTGATTTCCTTGTAGTTAAAACATAACCAGCACGAGCTGAACCGCCAAGTAAGTATTGTGCCACACCCACGTCTCGTCTCAATCCCTTCCTTGCTGAAATGCGATATCGTCTGATAATCCCTGCCTGAGTTGAGGGGAAAACAGACTGCCAGTAGTCTATCTACAATTTGAGAAGTTCAAACATTGTTCACTAAGTGAACCTTCCTCGGAGTCAAGTGTGAAAGCAGGCCAGCGCTTTCTCTGGTTTTCACGGCATGAAGCGACTGTTAGTATTGCTATACCCCCTTCCCCAATGCATGCTAGTCCATGGAGGGTGACCCTCCCCTCCCCCAGCCAGCTTTTCATCAGGTTGCCCGAACATTTCGTCGGTAGTCATGTGACCTCGTTGATGGAGAACGTCACTCTGACAGTAAGCTTCCTCACAGCACAATAACTCTGGTCAGCGGACCGCTCGTTCTGAGGTTTATGGTACTAAACATCCGCCCAACCCATCTCCCACGAAAAATCTAACGTTACACGTCAAAACATCCTTACATCCTAATAGAAAAAAACTACTCCATTCCCTAAGGCAACAACAACTTAGGAATAGCAATCGCAAGTGATGTGTTGCGTCTTTTCATCGAGGAAAATTCGCTCGTGATGTTGTTGTTGTGATGATGATGATGCATGAAACAAAAGTTTATTTTTCAGTTGGCGCTAAAACAAAGTACTAAAAAGGAGTTTGTTCCCAGAGACCCGCAATGTTCCATGATGCGTTGAAATATCGAAGGAGTGTTTGGGGAACATCGTGATCGGGTTTATTTAAATGCATTTGAAAGAAAACTCATTACCTTGTACAGTATTATGAGGCAGGCCATGAGCCAGGTCTGTCGCATATCCAGCGGTATTCTCACCAGCGAAAATTCCGGGATATGAGTTCGTTTCTGTGGCTTAGGAGCCGCGCAGAACAGCAGAAGCTGTAGAGTGAGGTTTAACAGCTCTCCTCCCCATTCTTGATTCTGATCCAGGACTTGCACGATTCCAGCCATGTACGCGTGAAAGACTGGGAACAACCTGGTAATGAAAATGTTGAGTGAATTCTGTTAGCTCGAGCATAAATCTTAATTTCCTTAGCATAACAAACACAGAGGACTTCTCAAATTATAGAACACGTTTTCGACAAGAAGGAAGAACCTAGAAGGAATACTTTTCGGGAACGCATGATCTACCTTCAATCGATTTTAATTGGATGTGATACGATTCTGAGAAACATTTGGTGAACACTCGCCAGGTTAATGGACAAAGTGAAGTCCACCGATATCCAACAATTAACCAGAAAACCGACTTTACATTAGTTCTCATGAAACAGGTCCCCTAAAATACTGTAGTATCACTTGGCCCTTTTTAATAAATCCTTGATATGAATTCATATATTGGAAAAGAAAACAAAGGACAATTGTACCTTAGTCTCCGAGGATTCCCAGTAAATTCGCCGACCTTGATATCATATCCCATGAGAACACCAAGGTAATGGCTCATCTGTATGATCTCATAACTCTCTGTCTTGACAAAACTTGAATTCTGCACTCCTTTGTTGGCTCCAGGGTAACTCAGAAAGTCCATGACTAGGGTGACCAACTGATGAGTGGCTTCAGCCTCCAGACTGCCGCCCTCTTGCACACCAGCAAGCATCTGACTGAACGAGGAATCACTGGAGGACACCGAATGACGAGAGCTTTCATTGTCCTCCTCCTGGACAGTGGGAAGGTTAGACTGGATGCGGCCCCCCAGAAACATACGGTCTGAGATGTCGATAGAGCCAGTCTGGCTGACGAAACCTCCTGTACGACGCTGCCGACTGCCACTAGACGACCTCTTAGCTGAGAAGTACAAAAATAGCGAGATCAGACAGGACATCAGTACCGCTTTTCTTCAATATGATATAAACCCGAGTTCAAACACCTTCACTGTAAGGAACTGAATCGTAAGTTTGTCGCTGCCGTATCAATGAGGGAGCTTTAGCAAACCACGACAGAGACGCCAACGAAAACAAACAAACAAAAGGTTTAATGAGCAGAACAATGGTTCCGCACGTGCGTTTTGAATCTCACTACGTTTCGAAACCGTCATCTGCGAAAGAACAACGTGAAATGACCAAGTTGTACGTGTTTTGGAGAACGTGAACCGAAACTGGCTCATGTTTCATATCTTCCTTTGGAATTGAACGCCGTCACTGCATATGATAGGCGCACTGAACAGATCCAGACAACTGCGACGTTCGAAGGTAAAACATACATCCACTTTTTACAAAGCGTCGTCCTCGGCGTCGACGTCGTCATTGCTAAAGCTCCCTTTTTGCTTACTTCACGGTTTAGTTAAGCGGTGTCTTCCATTCTCTCGTATAAATAGCATTGTGAGAATTTTCCACGGAATATTGCCCGGTGTTTTTAAAGAACATTTTCCCGCAGAACCTAAAGTGGTGTTGTATTTTTCCTTTCCGAAACAAAGAAAAAGAAAAAAAAAAACAAAGGAATAAGATTATTTTGATGACGAAGAGTCCTCCATGAGGCAGTTAAGACTCCATCACGGTGTTAGAAACCTTCCACGGAGAGGAAACAACCCAGGGGCCCGTTTCTCGAAAGCCCCGGAAACTTTTCGGGCCCGAAAAGCTGTTTTTAGTTAATTTTAGTTAATCAGTATTTAAAGACATAGAGGTGTACACGCCTGAAACTTCTTGTATGAAGGGAACTCTGTTTGTATTAAGAATAGGTGGAAAAAACCGCTCTGTAATCATAAGGTTTGAGATTTTCCTACGACTTTTCGGGTGCGAAAACTTTTCGGGACCTTCGAGAAACGGGCCCCAGGACTGACTTCCACAAATTCAAGGAGTCGTACGCACTCTTGAAACGGATTCGCTAACATAATGAAATATACGTCAAAAAATGTCAGATCAGGCCATCAACGAAAGAGAATCTGAAATCATCACCCTGCCCAGCGAATTTCGTCACATTTGAAATTCTATAATCACAGAGGCGTTGAATACCTTCTGAGCTTGAAGACACCTGTCTGTTGTATGTGACTCTCTCGCCCGGAAAACGAAATGTATAACTGCAACGAAACGAAGAAGAGGTCCTGCGAAGCTGGGTACCCAGGCCACTCCGAGCCATAAGAGACCTTGTGATGGGCTGAGAACGAGGAGCGGGAGCTTCAAGGAAGAGAAATAATGCACCAAGGTTAAGAAATGACCTTTACGCGTTATTCACTCTGCTAATAAGGGAATTAAAACCCACCCTAAAACCCACCCTAAATGATAATGTAAGCAGCGAAAAGCTTTATCTTTGTTAGTTTGCATTGTTTATATGCAAATTTTTCTCAGCTTCTGTCATTTTAATTGTTAATTAGTTACTTATTTTAAATTGTAATTTAGTTGTTACTTCTATTCCTAACGGTCACTTCTGAAGATGTATGTTGAAACATACGAAACGTCAAGTAAATGAACTTTGTTTTTTAA
>Ga0126338_10004052_pt1 | contig 10370 bp, 2 predicted proteins | sample OrbCmetagenome_2_FD_92529 | JGI IMG/M metagenome (GOLD analysis project Ga0126338, IMG submission 92529) | Coral microbial communities from Petempiche,Puerto Morelos, Mexico - Orbicella C C metagenome | ecosystem: Host-associated > Invertebrates > Cnidaria > Coral | place: Petempiche,Puerto...
AAAAAATAACAAAAAGGCCAAAGGTTTGTAATGTTAAAAAACCCGGGACCTTTAGTTTTCCCCCCCCAATAAGCCACTCCCCCCCCCCCCCCCGCCCCCCCCCCCCCCACCCTCCTTGTTCCCAAAGCTTTTTCAAGGATACAGTCCAGTGTGAGGCTTGTCAAGCACTGATGAGCTGAAAGATCCGGAAGGATTTCTATTTTGTTATAGGACATAATCACTTCCTGTGTAAAAAAGTTAATCATACTGGTAGATCATAAGGTTATTATAACATCACTACTGACAAGAGAAAAAAATGTTGCTGTTTATAGTGGTGAAAATGCTTAGCTACACCTACACCTATCTAGTTCTCAGCCATGCCACTTTGGTCACTGTACAGAATTAAATATTGTTTCTTCTAGTTAATTTCTTTCTGTATTTATTTTTCCTATATCATTGAAAACCATCTTATGTTAAGTTGTTTTTCTGTAAATAGTGTGCAATAATAAAAAAACTGAAACTGAAAACTCAAACTTTAAACTGACAGAAACAAATATATCAACTAAACATAATAGGCTTAAAAATCCCAACTGGAAGGAGGAAGACCAGTTGGCCTGATATTACAAGCATGACCAAGGAGTTGAACTAGGGTCTACCAAGAAACAACTCCAGTTAAGTGGTCAGAGTGGAACTTGAATCCCCAACCTCTGGATCTCAAGTCCACCACCCAGTAAACACTTGGCCACACTGTCTTCTGTGAACAATAATCCTAGACTTGCTTGGATGATGCATTGAGATACAATTACAGCAATTAGGAAATAACTGCCCAGGGACTTTATAAATAGTTAAAATTGGTTAACATTCTTGCATTTCTCCTACCCTTAGACCAAGAGGAGGCTTGAAGTCTAAAACAGTGGTGAGTTCATTGTGTGAGACATCAAGTGTCACCAGATAAGGCATACAGCCCAATGGACTTAAATCTGTTAGCGCAATGAGATCCGTTAATTTACCTCAAACTATTTATAAATAAGTAAATGAAATAAAACAAAAGAACCAAAACAAAAAATACAAGTAGAACAAAACTTTCATGTTCTTGAAGGAAGTTTTCACACACCTGTGAGTGAATTATGTGAAATAATTACAGTTTGCAAGTGGATGTACTCCTGTAAGCATGTGATATCTGTCAGTTCACAACCCTGTGAAAAGAGAAAAACAATCAATAAATAATTTACATGCAGACTGAAGGTGGGGCTCCACTGTAAAGATTACAGGTACATCAACATAATAATTTAACCCTCGCACTTCACAATGTTGCATGCATGCATATTAATTAGTTACCACCACGACTAACAAAACAGATATTAAACCAATCCAACCTGATTTAGGATTTCCAGATTTGATGTATCACCCCACACTCCCAAGCTCTATTTTAAATTCTGCAAATGCCTGCAAGTTGTAATTGCTAATAATACTGCTGGCAACAACAAAACCTTAATACCGCTAAGAAGAGATTGAGATAAACTTGAAGGGTTCCATCAGCAGACCGTCCTAACTGTGATAAACCATCAGCTATCATGTCTTCAATCTCTTCTGCCTCCTGAAAAAAAAAATAGATACAAACAGGTGTGTAATCAATTTTTTGAAATCATCTATTTAACTTTATCACTGTTGCTGTCTACATGTACATGTATTTTACAAGTTTGGTACGTTTATCTCATATAACGAAAATGTATTTTTCTCGCGAGCATCAACAGTAATGACTTGTTTTTGATGAGGCATTGAGGAAAGTCTTATACATGCATGTATAAACTTAAGCAACATGCAGGTTTAAAATGTAGCTACAAGCACAAAAAAAAGCACCGTACATCAGTCGTCAAGTCAACTCAAGCACCGTGCAAGTAGTCCTTACCTGATCATCCACTTCTTCTCCCTCTAAACTCTGATTTTCACGAGGATTGGCTTCTCCGTTAGTCTCTGATTCATCAATATTAAAACTTTCTTTTAGCAGCGCTTCATTGTCCGTAGTATCTGTCATTTCAATCTTCGAGAGTTCAGTATCTGTCATTTCAATCTTCGAGAGTTCAGTTGAATTGTCCATACTGTTTTCTTCATTTCTGACAGACCCAGTGACGCTACCACCTTTTGCACTCATTTGTGTTTTCTTAACGGTCAAATGCAACAGGACAAGCTTGATTCAACGAAGTATTTCAAGAGTACATATCCAGGTTAAAAATTCCATGTTTGTCCGCCATTTTGTATGTGTCTCGTTTCTAAGTAACAATACTAGAACCTAGTCTTCCAACCAAACATAGATACTCGTGCCAGTCTCGCGCGAACAGTAAACATCCAGAAATTCTCGCGCGCTCATTGACTAATTTTCATTGTCAATAAGCGGACAGACGCATGAATTTGCAATTTGTGCGATGCGTCAACGAGTGAGAACGGACAATTTGGCAATTTGTTATTGTAAAAAACAAATTGACGTCTGTCATGCTATTGACAATGAATTTCGTAACAGCATTGTCAAAGTAGTCTGCGGACCCACTCGGTTACCGCCGCGTGGATCCACAGCTACTTTGAGAATGTTGTGAAAAAATTCATGATCAATAACAGGACAGACGCATGAAAAACTGACGTAAATTTGTTAAACTGCCAGTGAGCAGAGTAGTTTCAACAAATTTGTTTCCTGACATTGTTTTCAATGAGATTGACTGACCTTCAGTTTTGTTAAAGGAAAGCTTTGTAAATGATTCCGCTGCTCCAATATGATGATCTGTAGAAACTGTCGCCATTTTTGCTTGATTATAGATACGGGGCACGAGTACTTTATCCTGGTACACTTTGTTCTACGTACATGAGCTGATAACCACTGAATTATATGAATCCAGGACTGGTCAAGCACTGACGTCACACGAGTTTCGGGGACCGGTTGTAGAGCGATGATTAATTTCTAAATTGCTGTAAATATTCAAGACAGCATCAGCGGATAACTTTATGAAATACTCTGTTTACCTCGTAAACATCGTCTTCTCCCGTAAAAATTGTCTGGGCGCTTATCTTCACTGACAGTTGCGAGAAAAATAGGCAAAAATGTATTCACACAAATGAAACAGATCTCTATAGACATTTCAAGACACACGGTAAATCAGATATTTATGACTTGAGATCATTTATTTAGATTCGAGTGCTTTCTCTTATTTAACAATTGCAACGAAAAGCACTTCGCTCCAGTCAAGGTTAGAAATTAACACTGCGTGAGTGTCAAATGAACAGCGTTATTATTATTACCACATGCTAGATCTTCAAAACACTGAGACAATTTCGAAACGTTCCGAACAGACTGAGCGCTTCTTCTACATGAACATTAACTTGCCGTGGGCATCTGCACAAGTGATGCCATCATTGTCCTCCTCATAGTATTCGTCCCAGTCCTCGCTGTACCAGAGACCGCAACTCTTGGCCCGAAGTCAACAGCAATAGAGTGAGTAAATCAGGAAAAACAAACTCGGAGGAATTGGCGTGATATCCGGGAATTCTCTAGGAGAGTTGCTTGTTTTCTGGGAGCAGGATATGGTGTGATGAATTAGTGATTACTGTCATCACATCCAAGTTGCTGATGTAGGGATATTCAGTTATCTTTACTTTACAGAAATAACGGTGAAAGTGATCTGACTTGTGCATGAACTGGCGAAAAGAATGAGGGATAGAGCAGAGCGTTTTCTGTTGGGAAAATGGGTAATGGTAAAAAGTTTTCACGGGAAATGTTTGAGGCATAAGCTCTCCAAGAATTCCCACGGTGACATGTACAGTTGTATATAGGTTGGAGAACTATTCTTGCGGTACGAAAGGTATTTTTATTGATTTGATAACATAGTAATATCAGGCAGAAAATTCTCTTGTTAGTTGACCAAGATTCAAAGTATTAACAGCTCCTTTTGTTTCTTCAATGGCGCTTATATAACCAGCCAAATCGTCTTCTAAACAGTCCTGGTTTCTCCTTTTTTGGTAAAATCTGAAGAAAACAAAGAAAGAACACAAATCAAGCTTTATTGGTTAGAAAGCTACAGAATGGTAATACCGACCAAGACTACTTCACACGTACTGTTCAATCCCCTGCCTGTCCCATGCGTTTTCTGTTATATATAGAGACGTGTAAAACAGTTGCTTAAGGTGATTCCTTAGTATTGCACTGCGCATCCCTACTGCGCACGATTTTCGCGTCATTAGCGCGCACACTTAAGCGCGTGCGCGTACAAAACGTAAGAGATTTCCCTCAAACTAACTCGATAGCGAAATAAACGCTTCTTTTCTCTCAAAGCCAAGCTAAAAACTCACCTTCTCCGTCATGCATTTTTATCATAGCTGTTTTTTTTATTGTAAGTTTACTTTTAATTGTAATTTAAACTTTTTAAAATCATTGTAAGTTTACCTTTAATAGTAATTTTAGCTTTTTAGCCTTTTTATTCCGTTTTTAATCTTGTCATGCGGATTTGAAAATTTTATGGAATTGGCGCATTATAAATGTTATTATTATTATTATTTATTATTATTATTATTAAACGAGCACGGTGACCCCCACTTTTTATTTTATAATTTCAATGAGAACAATATCCTCAATAACTGAGAAAAAAATTAAGAGAAATCTATGGCTACTTTTTTGGCAAATGAAATCTGAAATTCTACAGAGGGAGATCCATAACGGGCCCAACAGCGCATGTCCAAATTATGTTTCCTTTAAAAGATAAAAAAAATGCAGGGTATTTGAAGACATTTTTTCTGGGACGTAGATGAATAAACAATCAAAGAAAGTCAAACTCTGCGTGATATAACACGCTCCATTGAAAAATAATCGAGCCTATTTTTGCGCACGGAGATCACCAAAAGTCAGCTAAATAGCCGTATTTGTCAGCATCGTGGCGTGAAAACAAGCGCGGTGACCCGCTCTTTTTACTACGTTTTTAATATCTCCTTGACCTGTAACAACAGCATACCAAGTTTCATTGAAAATCTATTGCGAGTTCTTTTACTAGGGAATCACCTTAAAAGCCAGCGAAGACGTCCAAGATTTTAATTTCGCGGTCAGGTACTGTCACGCAACAACTGTCCCCCACTAAGCAGCCTGGAGCATTGGTTAATTACTCAAACTGAGGTTGCGTACGAAAGTATTAACGAGAAACAGCTGCTTTGTATAAATTCTAGGTCTTCTGGTATTCTTTCCACAAAAAGTGTGCCCAATACGATCAAAGATAACTTTGAGCCAGGAATTCTCGTAGACGATGTTCGCCAAGGAAGGTTCTGTATCCTACAACGTAATAAAGTTGTAGAGAAGCGAGCTAATGGATTGAACCTGGGTACCAAACAAGGGTGTAACATTTTTCTGAACATTCTATATCTATTAACTGTAAAAACGGCGTAAAATATATTTTTTTCTCGTTTACTTCAAACTCAAAGCAAATTTGTGCTTGAACTTACTTGGGCATCTGTGGCAGCCTGGAAATCTGCGATTTGCTTCTTGACATAATCAATTTCACTAGAGAATTGAAAAAGAACGGTGAACGTTTTGGTTTGAATAATTAGAATAGCAAAAAGTCTATTTCTGCCTCGTATCGTTAATATAACGTATGCGAATTGTATAATAAGAAATAAAAAATCTACAGCTGTAGACACGGTGACATGAATTTAGCTTAACGAAAACAAGGAATAGTTACATGAATAGAAAGAAACTCTTAATTTTTTTGCTATGTTGCTACAATGACATCAAATGGCAGACTGCACTAACCGCGCGTTGCATGCTAGGCATTGCATCTCTCTGAGCTAATAATATGACAACACGTGACATCAACCGTCATAACCCGACGACGGTTGCCATACTGTCCGTACCGTCGACAATTTTGGTTTCCGGAAATGCTACTTAACATTCAGATTTAATAAACTTGATGTTATCAGCTTAAACAAAGCAGAAACCACATTTCCTGGACTAGAATTTTGACGGCAGTATTAAGTGAAATACTACGTTTATGGATTAATTGTTTGGAATTAATTGAGTTACTTACGTTTGCCTCTCTTTCATTACCATCTTATACTGCAAGAGTAAGACAACGTAAATGAGAAGATATAGCATGTATTGACATAATATTTTAAATGGCATTAATATTCTTGCCGTTTTCTTAGGTTCAGTAATGTCATTTCATGCGGTCTCAAATTCTCGTTCAATTAATTCGCTTCTTTTGTTTGTGTAATCTATCATTTTCATTATCAGTAGCTTACTATGTGTTATTTTGGCTTAGGACATTTCTTGGTTATTCATTGCCGTCAGTTTTAAAATTTGATTAGTCGCTTGTGCTCTTACATTTCAGAAAACATAAGAAAGTTATGCAATATTGACCAAGAGAGTCTGAACTGACCTAATTAATTGCTTTTTACCTCCAACCGTGCAACTTTAAAATCCTTCACTATCTGTATTAATTTCCTGAAAATCAAACGTATTAAAGGTGATATATGATAATTTTTTAGATGTAAGTCTCTTGCCATACTTTTGGCGCTTCTTCACTAGCCTCAGAGTCACAATCTGTTTCGCTTTTGCAGAAAAAACCGAAGTAAAGGTAAAAAACTTTGTTTAGAGAAACATAAATCGAACAAAATATATATGGGAATAGTATAGAACGGAACGGATTACAGTGAAGGAGAGTGCAGTACAGTACATTGGAGTGGAGTAGAGTGGAGTGACGTGTAAAAGGCAAGGCGCTGGTGAGAAAGACTATATTTACCTTTTATGTTCATCTCGTTTTGCTTGAACGACCTGAGGAAACAAGTTAGGTCTTATCTCCAATATGTTTGGTTTTACTGGACGGCTACAGTTATTTTTGATAGATTAGAAAAGTATCAAGTTGAGTCGAACCTGTATATAACGGCCCTGTTTTAAGCGGCCACCCTCTTATACAATTAAGCGGCCAGTTTTCAAAGTCCCGATTTTTCGCTCATACAAACGCTGTATTTGTTACCTATATTTGGAGGCCGCTTCCATTAAGCGGCGGCGGCCACCCTGAAGCGGTCCTATGTTTGCCTTTCTTTGTTATTTTTACCTGTATTAAGCGGCCTCCCTGAACGTAACAACTATGAAATTGAACGTAACAACCATGAAATGGCGGAATGAGATATTTTGCGTTGAACTGTAAGTCTTAGAAATACAGTACTGTACACCGTAAAAGAATAGAGGACAATTCATTCCACAGTACTTTTACACAATGTTACGTATATTATACCGTTAAGTTACAAGTTGGCACTGAACCGTGTTTAAAGTATTGATCGCTTGAAAGAGTGTACATTTTCCCATTGTTTCCTTGCATGAAGTGTTTTTGTAGGTACGGCATTAAAATTGACATTAGACCACGCCCAGTGAGTAGTTTTAGTGATCCTGTATTAAGCGGCCAGTTCCTCAAGTCCCAAGGGTGGCCGTTATATACAGGTTCGACTGTAATATAATATTGTCAATGAATTACGTGGACTTGTTTGTCGATCCCTTTGATGGTGTCCTCCAAACAGGAAATCTAAAAAGAAAATAAGAAACGCCATCAATAAAAATCCTTCTATTCGTAGCGCGTAAAGATAATAAGATAAGGTACTTTATTTAACGTGGAGCACTTAAAAATACTATTAATCAATGAATTAAATATAAAATCTACAGCCTTTGACGAACCTCAGCGTCTTTCTTCTTGTGTTCAGCAATTTGTCTGAAAAGAAAATAAAGAAAAAAACGAAAACTCTTTGGATACAATTTGGCTGGCATCTTTAGAGTTTTAACAGTTCAGCAATTATTGTCTATTGTGAATATCATAATTCGTTTAAGTTATTGGATCAATTCGTAAAACTCTTTTTCATGGTAGAAATTGCTTGTTTATTTGTTTGACATTCACCTCTTGACATCGACTTTCATCATCTGCAAAAAACGCAGCAACATTCATATTAAAACAAGATAAATGGAACATCAGTATGTGTATGGATTTATATGTATGCGTTTAAGACTATTGGGGTGTGGAACATTTCTGTCTGGGGAGTAAAATTAAGGTTTTTCTATGTAAAATTGACTCTAAGTAATAGGACAGACATTGTAGATAGTCACTGCCAATGGAGGTAAAATTAATGTAGAGATAAATAAGTCAGTGTAAAAACCGCTATTACCTTTTGAATCCCTCTGATTTTAGCCTCCTGTGATGCTTTCTACAGTAGTAAAAAAGACCAGTTAGTTTAGTAATAGGAGATGCTTTGGTATAATTGGTCAATAAATTTCACCATACATTAATAATAACATAATAATGATAATAAATTAATACTTTAAGAGGAGGCCTCCAATCACTTGGGGAAGGTTTTAATTTAGGAGGGTGCTATAAGAAATTAAAGTCTAAAATACACATTAAATGTCTAAACAGACATAGACATTTGGCCAACTGGTCTGCCTCCTGCCAGTTGGGATTTTTAAGTATGTTACGTTTATTTGAAATATTTGTTTCCTTTGTTTCAGTGGCATGCCTGTAAACTAGCTAAGCTTAGTGCTTGTATAGCTAAGTGCATGGCCACTATAAATAAGATTTACATTTTTTTACATTTACATTGATTACATTGCCGTTGGCACAAACTGAAAATGCCGGTTACAAGTGACTAATGAATTTAAAAATTTATGCTTCCGAAGCATCAAAACGTTGACTTTGAAATCAATATTTTCACTTACTGTCTGTTCGGCCATATTCAATTCCTTCCTTTGGTTCAGCAATTTACTGAAGACAATGAATGATAATTAATTTATGAATTAGTAGCCGTGTAAATGACAATGAAATGAGAATGTTGTTAGTTGCATAGCTGTTCAAAGTTTAACCATGCAGTTGCAATTTACTTACCTTTTGTACTCTTCGTTTATCTTAACTATCATCTGCAAATTGAAGGTTCAAAACAAAATATTATTGTTCATAAAACAATGCCTGATAGATTGTCTGAAGAGGAAACTCAATCCAAAATGCTTAAGTCAAAATATTGATGAGATTTAGTGCTCAATCAACAAGTCAGTTAACTAGTAGACCTAGTAAAAGTCTCAAGCGTTGAACAGCGAAGAATACCTTCTTACTTTCTTACGTCCCATGTTGTGCCACGTTATCAGGATACATTTAATGATATCACTGATATACAAAACTCTATCACGTTGAGGAGATACCAAAATGACCTAAACAAACCTTTGTGGCTGTTGTAATGGCTGCTAGGTTTGTTTTCAATTCTTCTTTCTAATAAAGTACATCATAAAAAAATATTAATACACAATAAATATATAAATAAAAGGATATTTTTTATCTGTACGACGATATAATTATCTAATGTGAGTGTATACGAGCCACTAGGAGAGCGAACACACCATCGTATAACATGGAAACGAGTGTGAGTTCTAGAAATAATAACGTCACTTACTTCCTTTAATTCTAAGCCTTCCAATTCTTTGGTGGCCATCTGAACTATTCTACAGTGAAGCAAAATAAATATCCAGCAGTTAGTGTTGCTGGCGCTAAATCCAGAATTTGACACTCGATACCATCTGGAACTCGGATTTTGTTTTTTTCCGAGTTGATGTCATTTCTACATTCGATACCAGTTGCTTGACGAAAAATACTCACCCTAAAATTACTATGCAAGAAACATATAAATCAATGCCATTCAACTTATTTAATCGGCGGGTTAAAACCTTGACCAAATTGTTGAGAACGAATTATTTATCTGATTTTGGTTTGATGCTGAATCTTTGAATGGTAAATTATACAATTTTCCCAATATCCATTACCTTTCCACTTCTTCCACATCAGAATCGCTGATAACCTCCTGTAAAAAAAGGAACAAGTGGCCAATATTTACCCATCGTCTGTAGTACTTAAGACCTGGCCAAACATACTCGCAAGTGGTCGCAATTAGCCGCAAGTCGAGACTTGCGTAGAGACTTGCTTTGGGTGGCGGACTCGCAGGTTTCCTCGTCAGTACACGCAAGTCGTAAAAACCCCTTTCAAGGCAAACATATCCTGTATTTCATTGGCTAATAATAGGTTAATGGACATCACTCAACTTGCGTTGACTTAAGTTGGGTGGCCAAACGAGGAAAAACTTGCGTGTAAATTTGATCTTTACCAAAGAGGGCACAAGCCATCGCTAGTCAACGCAGCAAGTGAACGCAAGGCCTAGCCAAACGGAGAACTAAGTAGACCCAGGTTTTCAACTTGCGTCTACTTGCGAGTCCATTTGGCCAGGGCTTTATAATTAAGCAGAATGTAAACATTCAAAAATAATTAAAAATATAAACACCTTCCAGGAGTCAGAAAAACACACGCTTCTGTTGATCGACATTTTTGTCTCCAAGAAATTAC
>Ga0126338_10004053_pt1 | contig 10368 bp, 5 predicted proteins | sample OrbCmetagenome_2_FD_92529 | JGI IMG/M metagenome (GOLD analysis project Ga0126338, IMG submission 92529) | Coral microbial communities from Petempiche,Puerto Morelos, Mexico - Orbicella C C metagenome | ecosystem: Host-associated > Invertebrates > Cnidaria > Coral | place: Petempiche,Puerto...
AGGACTTCTGTTGTTCCAATGTCTCAATGTTATGTTATAAAACAAATGGTAAACGCCATAGCGTGCACTATTGAGTTATGGATGCACTTGGGAGGTTTGCTAAGCACTCAAGAAGCTAGACTCGCACGAGGCGATAGCCTCGTGCGACTCTTACGTTTCTTTCATGCTTGGCAACCTCCCGCGTGCATCCATAACTCAATAGTGCACGCTATGACGTTTACCATTTGTTAAATAAGTGTACCAGTCTTACACTAGGAACAAAAATTTAAGACTTTCTACAGCACAAGTTCACAATCCAGGCTTTTTTTTTAAGGGGATTGCACTCTAGCCCATGTTAAATTCTAGCCAAGAAAATTGAGTCAATTCATCACCTTCTCAACTGATGATGGTTAACAGAAATTTAGTTCCAGAGGTTACATTAAATGAATGTAAAATTTCAAGAGTGCAAAGCAGTATAACTAGAAAACCAACTAAACTAAGTCATGTCCCCTCACACTTAAGTGACAATCAGTTCTCAGTACTTACATGTTTACAAAGAGCAAGAATTCAGTCACATCACCAACAAGATAATCGGGAAGAGATGCAAGCTCCATGGAAATCTTTTCTGGCAGAGGTGTACTAAGCCTGAAGAGACAAATAAACACTAAGGATAAAGGTGCAGAATGTCATATTAAGTAAAACATTTGTCAGAAAACTTTCATCAACACACAGCGATAGTAATCAATTTCTTCGAAACACATTTAGGATAAAAACTAGACATGAATTAAAGTGGCTGTCAGCCACTCAACCTGGAAAATGGATCCTCTGTAAACAGTGGAAACTGTAATGCCACTAAACAGAGTTTTTAATCCATAGGTCATATATCATTTATATATCGAGCTAACTAACTGTTCCCTTTGTGCCATGTGGCACATAGGACACATATCGAGCAAGAAAGGCAAACTAGTGAGAAAAACCCAGATAGTGCAGAGTGTAATGTATAGGTCTGACACAGTACTCATAACACAGTTCCCGTATAACCCCTACCATTCACTCCTGGTCTGTATTGACCTAGCTAGTTTTGATGAGACATGATCTTAGCATTGTATATGTTTGATGTGTGTAGTTTCATTCACAGTCCATGGATAGCTTACAATTAATTACTGTTTGTCAAGACAGCTCTTAAATTTTACTGTAGTGTTTTACGTTGATTTTTGCTCATTTTAAATTAAATAATACATTTAAGTAGCGAACGTGACAATTTTACTCTTCACGCAAACGTTTGTAACTTGAAACTTTTGTTTTCCTCACAAAGGTATGTAACCTGAAACTCTTGTTTTCTCGAAAACACACGGAAGATGTGCTTGCATTCTTTTCACAGCTGTAGATAGATGGAAGAAAGCTGAATTTCGGAAGAAATGGAAGAGGAATGATTTGCTTTATTTAACATGCAAATTTTCTTTTGACCGATAAAGAACTAATCTAATGATCAAATTGTTGTGGAAGAACAGGTCCTGTTGCCACCTTTGGCATTAACAATAAAATCACTTAAATTTAAAATACACACTGATATTGATTGATACAACTGAGAAGCGTTTCAACGAGAGGTATTGAAAGTAAACAGTGCTCCTTGACCGAGATTATATCCTTCATCGGTGAAAGACTCCCATGAGAGACTGATAAATATGCTTTCAGTAGATACCATGGAGTCTGCAGCAACATTTGAGCAGTTTCCTGGGTTTTTGTACAATTTGACAAGTTTTAATGCCACTTACTCGGGAGAGTTTTGGCTGCGGGTACAATGTATGAACGTTTTGCTCTCTTTGATAGAGACAATTAAAGAATGAAATAAACGCACTAGTGTAGTTTGGAAACAGCAGATGATATTTCTTGAACCGAGTTAGGTGTAATCCCAAAAGACACACAGTAACAGTAGCATTCTAGTATTGTGCTAACGATGCTAGAACACATGCGTATGACTTATTAGGGTTCTACCACATGGAAAAGGGCTCAGTGTTAGTGTGTGATCTTGTATGAAATGTATTTTCCATCTGATATGTGGTTGACACTACTGCTTATTAATCTATGCATGCATTTAGAGCAAATACTGATTTTGTTCTAAAGAGAAAAGTACAGTACCGGTCAAACGTAAGTTGACAGTCACTCAAAACTTGAACGACTCGACTCGATCCTTGATCCTCGAAACTCGAAAACTTCGAGTATCGAGTCTCGAGTCGAGTCCTCCAAGTTTTGAGTTGAGTCATTTGAGTTTCGAGTTGAAAAGACAAAGAATTTATCGCGCAATTAATTTTTCCAAATACAGGTACTTGTCAATCTTGCTGGTTTACTTTTGGAGACAGAAATTTTCGAGTCGCGACTCCAGAGGTGGTAGGCGACTCCACATTTGTAAATTGGTTGCCTTCATTAAATCGATTGTTTTGTCCCTCGGTTGAACTTCTTTCGATCTGGAGTTAATTATCATTCAATTCAGAGTAACAACAGAGTAACAATTCTGATGATGACGCTGAGTTTCGTTGAAATCAACTGTACGAAGGGCTCGATAGAAATCAGAAACGTTAACTCTCGAAGCGCATACGGAACTCGAAATCATCAGCTTCTTCCAATCGGTTGTTTGTTTTGAAACTTGGTATGAACACATTCCTTTTGATTCAGAGCTATCTTTAATTCATTCGCTGATGATTTCAGAGTAACTTTTCCCGTCAGTTGTCAATTCAATGCTAGGTTTTGTTTTTATGGCTCGATAGAAGTTAGAAACTCTTGAAGCAGGCTGTTTCCTGCAGACAAGAAAATACATGTCAAAATTGAAAGATCTTATCTTCCGCTGAAGTTAAGATCACTAGTGGAGGTTACTAGACGTGGGAAGCAACGATTCTGATTGTCCAGCCTGTCATTGTAAGTCATAAAAAAAGTCAACACAGTCGTTTTGTCTGAGATCTGTCTAGGTTTTTTACAAAGGCACAGGAAGTTTCATTTGTAGCTTAAAACAAGTTGCTTTGTTAAACATGCCTTAATGTAACAGAAGTTGACATGACATGAGTAATTTAATGCTGCCAAGCAAGTTTTGCAGTTTGATCGAGTTGCACACAAACATAATCCGCGAAAAACATGACATCATGCAATCCTAATTAATTAATTGAAATTGATTAATTATACAAACATGAAAGTTTACACCTTATGGCCATAGTGCCATAGTGCCATAGTACCTTATTGCCATAGTGCCTTATTACCATAGTGCTTTAGCGATGTCAACCCCCAAACCATCCCAATAGTGCACTCTGCACTAAAAATGAAGTCACAGGCTACTGACACTGTTAAGAAATAGTGCAAAGTGCAACTGTAAGAGAATACAGAAGGAGACGTGACACTGCAAATCCTTGTCCATCCAAGACGGTTACCACAATGAAAGTACTGCTTCTTCTCCGATCACCAATGCTAAGCTTACCGAAGGTGTGACCACGTAATAAAATCCCAGTATTTCAGGTTCTCATTTTCTTTCCTATTCTTCTTTTTTTTATTGTTCTTCATTTTCCCCACCAATGTAAACAATGTAAGTGATTTCATCCCCTTACATTTACTTTCTGACGGCTTCTTCATCTTTGGTGTAGCCCATCCATTGCCCTGTATGGTAAAGTTTGACTGCTCCATCGATATAAAGTTGCATATAATTTATATCTTTGATGAGATCTAAAACTGATCATCAGTTAAACATTTATGATCATAGGTTCTGGGTTCAGTTTCAAGTGTGGGATTTGTAATCTTTGATTTTGGAAATAAACTACTCTGTTCAGCATGGAATCCAGCAATACCACAAGGACAGCACCACATCTCATCCAATCAACAAAGCTGAGCCCCGCTCGGCAGGGTTAGTACTTGGTTGGGTGACCAAATTATAAGTGAAATGTATAATTCAGCTCTCCTCAATTGTCCTGTCCGTTACTCACCTTAGAATAGTAAACACGGCTATACTGAATTTGATTTCAAACTTACTTGAGCCTGATGTCCGAAATACATTTCAGTACATACATGTACATGTGTATAATTATTATTAACATTTTCACTTCTTGACTAGTGGATTGTACAAGTGGCAAAGTGGGATAGTTGTTGCACTGTGAGTGGGAACAAGTGACTTCAAATCTCATAGGAAGCAAAAATTCTTTTTTCTTTTAATGTATAGGTTTACACTAAGAAACCATTATTTTACCAAAAGGCCACATTTGTCTTTCCATTTCTTGTGTTTAAAAATTGTCTGGAGCTTTTAATCATTGATCTCGATTACTATGCAACTGACAACACTCCAGGCATAGTCAATTGATTAACTGATAATTGATATTAATCGATAACAATCAATATCAATCTTTGATTGATATGGATTGCTGATAGCAATCGAAGAAAATCGATGAAGAAAAAAGTTGTGAGTTATCAAGTAAGAAATGGTGAGAATGCAGCATGCAACTATCAAGTTATGGATGCATGCAGGAGGTTGCTAAGCATCAAAGAAGTGTAAGAGTTGCAAGAGGCGATAGCCAAGTGCGACTCTAACCTCTTGAGTGCTTAGCAAACTTCCCAAGTGCATCCATAACTCAATAGTTGCGTGCACGCTGCATGCTACATGCTTACCATTTCTTTTATAACATTGAGACTTTTAACATCTTTCCTCGGATGGAAGTATTTATTGAATGTCCTCCTGCTTACATGAAGTCAAAAGCACAATCAACTGCATGAAAATGTTCGTTCAAAAATCTGCCAAAGCAACACATCAACATTTTTCTTGGATTGCAGTGAGTTAGTTTGTTTTCTCGATCTGGGACAAACAAACAATTTCAAACTGCTCAGTTAACCTAAATATCAAGCTAACAACAAACAAAACTTGCTGTCAATAAAAACTGAAAGCCAGGCAAACTGTAAATAATTCATCAGAGGCTACCAATGTTCCAAACTTTCAAACTTCCTTTACTAAAGCTCGGTAAAACTATTATCTTTAATGTTTTTGGAACAGAAGAATTTTGTATGTAAGGCTTCACTTAAAACAGAAATTTGTTAAAACTCTCATGTACAAGTTTTGCTCGCCGAAAGCTTTCGACGCCAGAAATGTTTACAATGAAAGCTAGCTTGTGCTGAATTTTATTGTTGCCTATCGCTGAAAAATTATTTCTAAAATTGCTGCTATGCATTACTAACCTCGAAAGGTTGATACAGACCAGTTTGTTGTTTTTTGGTAAGTCCATCTCAAAGTGTCTTTGTTCAACCAGCTGTTTCAACTCCTACTCGCTTAAATTAGCAAACATCTTAGGTGGAGGCCCAGTAAAAAACTAGAGCTCAAAATTTGGTCTCTTACAGGAATAATCTTCTTCATATCCAGAAGAATTATTAGATTTTGCCATATTTTAGGAGAAGAAAAAAAGAAGAATTATGTTTTGAAAAGTGCCAAAATCGATGAAAAAAATTGCAGAGAAAAAGTACAAATAAACAAACTGATTTGAGCATGCAACCCACCAGCAAATGGTTGGGCATATGTGACCTTCCACAGGAAAACGTACATTAATGCTTTTCCGTTTAATGGTTCTAAGCGTTTGATAGTCATTTGTTTACTGTTAGAACGGTTTAGAAAATCGTTAGAAGTGTTAGAACGTCCACTAAAATTTTCACTCTAGCCGTTTATGGCATTGGAAAAGTTGTAAAAAGCGTTTTCACCGTCCATTAAAAGCGTTAGTAAAAACCGTTCAAATTTCCCTTCAGTGGCATTAAAAGATCTTGAAAGCGTTCGAAAAGTCATTAAATTGAAACGTTGACTGTTTAAGTTAAACACTCAACTGGTTAAGTGTTGAATTAAATCTAAAACAATTGTGAGTAAGCTGTTTTTCATTCATGTGGCGTACTTTATCTACGAGGCGAGAGGTGAAATATCTGATTTTTTGAAAGAAGAGTTTCTATAAAATTAATTCTATGCAATTGGAGTTTCAACATATTCCGAGCAAGCAAACAAGCAGACAGCACTTCATGAGTTGTTTTGTTCAGATCCAGCTTATTTTTGATGAATAATTACAAGCATACCTTGTTTCCCCTGGAATGGCCACTCACCGAAACTTCTCGCACGTTTGTACTCGAGCCATTTGCACATGGATGGAAAATCATTCATAAGAAACTGGCTTGATACACTCAAGATCAAGCTTACCCCTTTTTGCTGGGATCCACAAGCTTCAATATCCATGTAGCCATGAACCCAAAGAATTTTAAACATCCACGTAGTAGTTCCTCATCAAGTAATCCAACTTCAGAACAAGCCTTACCATTTTCAAGTTTCTGCCAATAAATACAAGAAATTAATGCTAAAGAGAGTCTTTCACACATTTATTATCAAACCACTGAAGCATTATACCCCCAAGAGACTACGATCTGAGTTATACTCTTGACACCCAAAATGAAGTACTGTAAACACTGGTGGATAAGCCACACCTTTTTACTCAAAATTTTCCTTAAACATTGGGGATGTGGCTTATCTGCAAGAACATCTGGACAACGTGCCATAAATTTGCATAAATAAACACTTTTCATCGAGACTTTATAAGCTTGTATAGCAAACTAATAAGAACTTCATAAAACTACTACTATCAGAGCTAATAACAGAGTATGTATTGATCATTGCTTTTTCACAAGTTTGGTCGTCCCTAAAACAGTCGTTTTTGTTCATAAACATAAGCTTATATTTCTTGCTGTTAAACGGCATTAAACCTTTGTTAAAAAATCTTTTAACCAGTTTAAGATCGCCATTCTAGAGCAGCTAAACGTCATGCAGCAGGGAATTTCCATTCTCCCAAAAACCTGTTTACATCATGGAACTGAGTTCAAAGCCATTTGTGTCCAGTACTATGTCTCCTGGTGAAATGCCTGGCTACATGTGCTAAGCTAAGAATGAACAAATGAAAGTGTTCTTCCAAGGTTGTTGTTAAATGAAAAATTCAATTAAAAACTGACAGGAATAAAAAAAAATTGGTTGAAAAATACCAGAGAAAGATCCAACACATGTCAAAGTCCGTAGACATAATGCCCATGCTATTGAGAACTAAAATTATAGGTAAGGGTTTCAGTTTGAAGTCAGTTCTCTGTTTTCAGTGTTTGTGAGTTTATGTGGGTTTACATTCAACAAATCAAGAAATGCACATGCAAAGAATCGTTCTAAGATTCCACTAGTGAATTATTTTGATATCTTTCCAAAAACTTGCTGGGATCTGCCAACAAAATCAATACCATGTAATAACAAGAAATGTAAAAGCAATGAAGCAAACAATAAAATTGAAAATTGAATTGAATTGAAATTGAAAATTGAAAAACTTTTTTCCGAAATTTGAGTTGCCAGACTTGGGGGTGGCTTATCTGCGAGTGCAGCTTACCTGCAAGTGCGGCTTATCCCTTGGTGCTCATGGTAATCATTTTGTTATTGCACATTTGATTTTACTCCTCATTTTTAACTTTCACTATTCAAGTAGGACAAATAGAGAATTCAAAAGTATTCAAAATGAGACACTAGATGGATTAAGGTGACTCACTATAAAAGGGAAATGAACAAACATGGCCAGTTGCTAATCAAATAATTATAATGCAAACTAGTGCCTATGAAGTAAAAAATAATTCCTACTTATTTGAAAGGCTTTTTAAAGTAAAGAAGAATGGCGTTTTCCTTTTTGGAATATCTTTTTTCGTTTTAGAGATATTCATGTTTTTGTATTATGCAAACGAGGAAAGTGATGACGTCATAGGTGGTTCCTCTAAAACAGCACAATACTCAATCGAGAATATCCACCAAATATCCCCATTTGCAACCTTTTCAAGTGGGACAGAGGGTCTTGCTCGGAACACACATGGTTCCTATATTGTCTTAACTATCCGCATTAGATTGGCGGGAGTGGATGATCCTTGTTTACGATAAAATCTGGGAATTTTAGTCTTAATTAAAACAGAGCCAGTGGCATAACTGTTGTCATGGCAATGGCACGACAGGTGTCATTATGTTTCTTTTGTGATGTACATTTCTGGTGCCAAGTTTAAAGAACACTGCTTTAATATTTCTAGAGTTATTCTCGATTGAGTGTTGTGCTGTTTTAGTGAAACCACCTATGACATCATCCCTTTCCTAACAAAAACGTAAATATCTCTAAAACGAAAAAAGATGTTCCAAAAAGGAAAGGGCATTCTTCTTTACTTTGAAAAGCCTTTCAAACAAGCAGGAATTATTTTTTACTTCATAGGCACTTTAAAGATTGGTGACTGATCGTGCCAGTGGCTATTTGAACAACATGAAGAAACTAGGAGTAACTGACAGTTTGATCAAGAATTCAGCATTCTAACCATAAGGCATGAACCTGTTCAAAGGTTACCTTGATCTGCTCTCTCCATTTCTTTAACAAGCCTTTGTTTCGTGAAGCCATAGGTGTTTCTATCCATTCACTCTCATGGGACTCTAAATGTTCAATCATGCGAGTTAGGTCACGATGAGCTCTTTGTCTGCGCAAATGCCTCCTGCAAGCTGGTAAAACCGCCAAATGATGGACTTGAATGGCCATAAAGAAACACTCAGTAGGAAATTTGGGCTCCAACCAGGCATTTTTACTATCTGTCAGAAATAAACAAAAATACTCTTCAGAGCATTATACAATTTGTTATGATAATATTGAATAATTAATTTTGTATTATATAATAAGTCAATAATTCTCGCATTTTGATTGGTTCTCACCTATGATCTATTAGAGGATAGACACAGATGACATCACTATAACAAATATTTTCCCTTTGTTTTTTTAAAATGACGGAAAGTTTTAAGAATTTAGATAATATTTGACACAACTAGGCAAAGAAAAATGTAGAAAAATGTCTTGTTGAGGTGGTGGAAAAGTACAAGAGCAGAGAGATGAAAGACAAAGACATTTCTCCCCAGAAAATGACACTATTGTCTTAAAAAATACTCGAGCAGTCTCAGTTGTGCACGACCAAACTAAACAAAATTGGTCTTGGAATGATTTCAAGGAATAAGAAACCATTACTTTGCCTTGAAAATGACATGACATGACATTAATTTATTTAAAAAATTCAACTTTTCTCAGTCTCAAAATAATTGTTTACACAGATTGCCAGGAAAGAAATATTACAACACCATGTCTTAAAATAAACACATAACCTTGCTTTCTGACATGAATGTTCCAGTTCATTTCAGGGCACAGCAGTTGGAAAAGTATAGCTCACAACAGCTCATGGCTGTCTGTATCTCAGCTAAACAATCTCAAAATTAATGCACTTGAGAATTACCAACCACAGAGGACACAAAATTTCTGCTGTCACTAATGTTCTCTTCATTCAAAGTTCAAATTGAATGGCCTCCAACATGTCGATGTTGACTGCAACTGCAAGTTTTCTGAGCGGCTTTTTCAACTCCTGCAATATTCGAGGCAACATCCGGGTTTTTTGGGCCCACAGGGGTGCTCTGATGATAAAAACTAACTTGACTTTTTCAGCATTTTGTATAAGATCTTGCAAAATTGCATTAAGATTCTGCTTTTGCTGTTAGTTTTCTGTTCCATGACAAGTGACACTTGATTGAAGTTTGACAGTGGCATGATTTCCCTGAACCGATCACAATACTTTTCCTTGCATAGCAACCAATGAGTCTGCTTCATTTTGTATAGAAAATAGATCATGTCAAATTGCTATTTTATTGTTGTGCTTGTCAAAGTGGGCAAAGGTCCATCTTTCAAGGCATGTTCAAAGATTTTGAAATAAACAGGCATTTTAGTATAGTTTTTTCTTTATCATATAGAACAAATAGGTTCCATGTTGCCATGCCTCTGTTCAGTAGTAGATCACAGAAGATGTCAAAATGTGGTAAGAACATCAGTGACACACTCAAACGGTAAATTACTTACTTATTCCTCTTCGTTCCTGATGGAACATAGGTCCTCAACTAGAACGCACCACCTAACCCTATTTTGTGCAGTGCACTTTGCCTCATTCTGGCCCTATACCTGTTGCATATGTAGTAATATGCATGTGTAATCAGATGCATCAGCACATTCTATCACATCGGCACGCACTATGTATGCATAATGAGTATGTATAATGTAGTTTCTTGAATAATAAATCATTCGATCATTTACACAGCAACGTGTAATATGGTGGCAGTGGGTTAAACCGTTCTAAAGCATTTTAAAGCATCATGGCTTCGCCTACCTCTCCATTCCCATCTCTGAAAACGATGGACGACGATAAACATGACATGGAAGTGTACATCGAAGATTTAGTGGATTATTGTGTTATGCAGAACTGGTACGACCCAGCGAAGGAAAGTGACGAACAGAAATGGACTAAACCGGACAAAGCGAT
>Ga0126338_10004054_pt1 | contig 10366 bp, 6 predicted proteins | sample OrbCmetagenome_2_FD_92529 | JGI IMG/M metagenome (GOLD analysis project Ga0126338, IMG submission 92529) | Coral microbial communities from Petempiche,Puerto Morelos, Mexico - Orbicella C C metagenome | ecosystem: Host-associated > Invertebrates > Cnidaria > Coral | place: Petempiche,Puerto...
CCCTGAGTTTTTAAGGGTAATTTTTTTATAATAGTAAAAATATTGTTCCCGTTGTTTTTCTCGTTTTTTTTTTTTTGTTTTTTTTTTTTTTTTTTTTTTGATCTTTCGGAGCATTTGTTGTACTAACGGAACTTGGTATGGGCTTGTTTTTCTGTCCATTATTGAGCAGCATAGAAGATGGAATAGGTCAAAACGATGGAGTACTAATGATGTTTTCTTAGAGAATAATATGTTCCATGCAAAGTACCGTCAATAAAAAATATTCAGATTTCAATCTCTCTAGTCACTGTAGCACGGTTTATTATTATTGCCCGTAAGTTATTACTTAGGAGCTTTAAGAAGGAACATTGTAGTTAGCCCCATCTGAACTGCTGGGTAATCTTCGAATGTCCCCTATAGGCCAAAAAATTGCCAGCGACATTTGAGGAAGATTTAAATGAAGGCGAGGTTACAGAAGAAGATTCCGCTGACGAGATGGAGGAATACTTTAAGTGCAAAAGTAGTGAGGTAAGAATAGGAAGCATTGTAGCAATATCTTTTTCTTTCATTTGATCATCAATTTTGATCACCCTCTATTCGTCAAATTGTATGTTCAACGTTAAATAATCTTAATCAGTAGTGAAATCTACAACCAAGGATTTATTGAAATTTTACTCACTGCTTAACAGTAACTATTTATAAAATCACCCCGGGATGATCACTGTGGGTTCGCTCAACTGTGTAGTAACAAGAAAATTTACACCCACCTGAGGAGATGAGATAAGTTTGAATGATCTGATCGATCTGACAAAGAAATGATCCCGTAATACAGTAATTAAGTCTCATTTTTATACCCCTACCCCTCAAGATGGTTTCAATTCAATCCCAGAATCCACTAGAACAGAAAGCAAAAGAGCGCAAATGGCGTCGCACCTTGGCTTCCTTACAACGACTCCGTTTAAACAAAGAAGACGAGGAGAGTGACGCCCGTGGTGATCTTAGTTCAGCAATTGTTACGTCTGTGGCTTTGGAAGAACCAGGCCAAACAGAGGCTTCAAAGACTGTGCCAAAGGTGGGTAATTAATTCTTTGAATTTATTCAGTGACGCGGGGTATCTCTGGTAGTGGTAAGTAGCTCTAAGTCCGTGGAGCATGATAATCGTAAGGGTACTAAGGTGTTGAACGGGACCTTCATACTCACGGCCAAAGTTATATTGTTGGTGTGTGACAGTTTGAAGGACCTGTTGCTCTCACGAACTTACTACTTTGCCTGACTATCGCTCTATATGAGCATTAGTCTCCAGAGGGATTGAAAGTGGCGAGCTTTAACATTTAGTCACCTGATAAGAGCTTAGGAAAACCTCATACATTAACTCGTTTGATGATCCAAGCTTTGCGAGAGATTAGTTGAGTTCATTTATAGCTGCGATTTTTTCTCCCTTTGAAAGATTTGGAAAAAGCCTTTTAAGTAAACATGGAATCAGGATAAAATCAATCTGGTAAATGAAATACTTTAGTATATATAACTTATCTGTTTTTGTAATTAAATTAAATTCATTTATACTTCTCAGTTGCAACGTTCACTCTCTGCAAAGTATATCACCCATCAGCATCCTCAACCAGCCGAGATAAGGAAAGTGAAAAGCTTCAGTGAGAAAGATAAGGTGTGACGTCTGTTATCAGTTAAATAACAAATACAAGTGATTTTCGTGTGTTAAAAGCACGAACTACGCAGCCGTATTGGGGGTGGGAGGGGGGTAATCTGGTAGTTTCAGCTGCGTTTACTAAAGTAACGTCCAAAGCCTACAGGTTCAAATTTGTAAAAACAACGAAGGCCCAGGTGTGGACTGTTAGGAAAACCTTGCTTCCTTGCATTTGTATTTTGACTAGTTAGTTATGGGTCTGCAGTTGAGGTTTTAGTGCTAATCCTCGCCATGCTATATATATATATATTTTTTTTCCCTTCATTTTTGGCCTTTTCTTTCAGAAAATAAAACGACGAAGTAAAAAGAGAAAAACATCGAAGAACGAAGTGAGTACGTCTACGTATTGTTCAGTTTGTTTGAATAAGCGTGCTGACGTAAAACTCTCGAACTTGTAGTTAAAAAGTAACGACCGTTCACAAAATAGCACTTTATTGTTAAATTTTCTGGGCCTACACTAGGATGACTGTAAAAGAACGATCGAGCTCAGCAGACAACTTTCCGACCTTGTTGCGTACACGAGGTCAACTGCCTTCAAAGGACTGGATCTCAACGAAAATGGTATGTTGAGAGTTAATGCTGTTCAAGTTAGTTAGTTTATACACAGGCAGACCACTTTATGTGTTGTTGTTAATAATTGTTTATATGAAACGAACAGAATCTATGAGGGTTACGAATAAAGCTCTGAAAATTTCATATCTAAATTACATCTCGGTCTGAATATCCCAATAAAGTTAAATGAAACGTTAATCGACTCATGTGTGGTGTTTTTTCGCCTTCCTGGGCCGTCTGAAGTGTCTTTTTCCGAAGTTAGCTTTGGCCGGAGACCGGTAAGTCAAGAGAGGAAGACAAGGCTTGCAACTTGGCGGCCGCCATCCGCGGCCTGTTTGTTGATCGATGAGATTTTACTCTATGTCTTCGCCGAATTTGAGCTTCACCCCTCCCATTATATTTCGAGAAAATCGATGCTGAAATCACGGAAACACCTTTCTCAATATGATCGGTGCCAAACTCAGCGATCAAAGGAACTCAAGTCATGCAGACCGTTTCAAATCTACCAATCAGCGCTTGGCATGCCACGGCAGCCTAACGCAATGACGAATGAAAAACTGTAAGTCTAGTAAGTCCAGGGTAAGGAGGAAGAGGAGCTTGTCCTACAGGCTACCGTTGGGTGCTTCCTGGTCCCATAACTTGTGTACATTTTTGATGATACTTTTATTACGGCTATCAACATGCAGTTCGTATGATAATTATTATTATTATTATTATTTTTTTTTTTTCGCGTTAACAGAAACATTTTGGGAAGTCATCTCTGTGCCCGAGTCTAAAGCCTACAGATATGTTGACACCAAAGGCGAAGAGTTCGTGAGATACACAAGATATAAACTTTGCCGAATATACCCGGCAGGCTACAGAATTGACTCCAGCAATCCAAATCCTCAGGCGTTCTGGAATTGTGGCTGTCAGCTCGGTAATAATATTTTTATAACATTTTCCTGTGCTATTTTAAGGAAGGAAGCACTCGTTAGACTGTACTATAATTTGTAGAATTTAATAGTTAGTCTGAATTTCTCCACATATTGATCACATGCTCAATTCTTTCAGTTGCACTGAATTATCAAACAGAAGGACGTATGATGCAAATATACAGAGGGAAATTCAAGTCCAATGGAAATTGTGGTTATGTTTTGAAGCCAGATGTCATGTGCGAAGGTATTCTAGAAATCTTATTTGAGGACACCAATGCAGAAATCACAGTAGTCAGGGCAGTATTAATTGCATGCTAACATTGAGGGTCCAGCAATAGGACGCCATTATTACAGTTCTGATTTACGAAAGGTATCCGCTTTTAGTAAAAAAATAAATATTATATACCTCAGCTGTAACATACGGGTTTAATATTATGTTCATAGGAGTAAAAAAAAAAAAAGTTTCATCTATCCCTATTCGATTTCAGCTGATCCAAAGTTTGATCCGATGACCAGAAAAGAGATTAGAGGGGTCAGTAGGAAGCTATGCAAGATAAAGGTGAGGTGTAAAATAACTCTCGCGATCAACAAAAACATAATCCAAGACCAATGACAAATAGAAGTTTAAAATCAAAACGGGTTAGCAGGATGGAGTGCCTCCCTTACCCCAGTCCTCCCCACCCCCCTTAAAAATATATATTAATAATTTTTGCTAAAACAACTAATTCCCTAGCGTTAAACCTTGACGAAAAAGTATTCAATAGTTTCCTTCAAAACATTGACCGCCAAACAGCAAAACTATTTATTTATTATTTGGTCATTGATCATTTCATAAATGAATCATTTTTCTTTCTCTCCCTTTGAATTAGGTTATCAGTGGTCAGCAGTTACCCAAACCAAAAGATAGCATACTGGGCGACCGTGGCGAGGTAAGCAAGCATCTTAAATTTTCTAACTGTTTGTATACATGTACATGTACTGAGTAATAGTGCGGCCCTCGTCTCACTAATGATTGACAAAGTTCCATTTTATGAATTGTCAAGCCCTTCCAAGCTATTTATTTTGACGTTGTTGATACTATTATTAAGAAGCTTGATAATTATCACAGATCATTGATCCGTACGTGGAAATAGAGGTGATAGGGATCCCAGCTGACAACTGCAAAAGGCGCACGAAAACAGTGATGGACAACGGTAATTTTTCTGTTGTTCTTGTTTTTCACGGAGTACTGTCCCATTGGCGCAATCCTATCTCGCGAGCTGACATGTGTAGGCTGGGCTTTACATTGCCTAGTGTGGAAAAAGGGGTCTTTATTGACAAAAGACAGTAATTCATTTAGGTTGTGCAATAGAGAAAATTTACCAAGACATAATTTTTCATCAAAACGTCATGCAACGCTTATAGTTACGTGGCGTATGGTATCAGATTATCCTGGACACTTGCATTCTAAATTAAAAACAAATTAATTTGTTTTCCCACCTACTGGCGATAACAAACGATTCACTCCAGAAGAACAATAAGCACTTAATGACTGGCCTCAAGGGGAACGGTGAGAGAGACCTTCAATGTTCAGGGTCGAGGGGAAACAAAACTCGCTGTTTCCCGAGGGGCCAGTCATTAAGTGTTTTGTTATACCTCCCGACTCAAAAATAGAAAAACAATAACAACAACAACAACAAAATGATTTGCATGAGCGGTAGTCGAGCCGAGCTGTCCTACCGAAACGACACGATAACAGTATTTTTCTTTGCAGCCATCAAAAATAAAGACAATACTTAAGTTGCTTTGCCTTATGCAAATGCTTAACTCAAGATTTCTGGGTTTGATTTGACGAGGAACAGCATATTTTGTTGTAAGTCACACAGCTATTTTCCTACCTAGCGAGTGGCGACAGCGATCGAAGAGCGAGTTGCCGAACGCGAGCGACCAGTTTTTGGCGCCAAATTAAAAGCTTGAAGACACCGAATGTTCAAATTTCCCCTTTGTTAATTCAATATGTTTTCGCCGAATTATAAATCCCTTTTCTTGAACAATGAATGCCTACTCTAGTGAGAAACGTTGTCCGACTTCAATGGCTTTTTGACCTCTGGCCGACTGGCACACAAATTTGCCGTTGTTTCAAGGTGCACGACCTGATCACGTGCGAGTCCAAAGTCGAAAGTTGTTGTTTCCCCAGGGAGTTAGTCAGTTTTGTTTACATGGCACGTGACACGTTCTCCTCCAATCGGAAAACGTATTTGAGTTGGGGGATATGACAACAGAACTTGATTAATGTTATGCTATATTGATTTTCAGGCTTCAATCCAGTTTGGGACGAGACTATTATTTTTATCCTTACTTTTCCGGATCTGGCAAATTTCCGATTTGTTGTGTGGGATGAAGATCCTATTGGTAGAGACTTCATCGGCCAAGTTACGTTTCCATTCACAAGCCTCATGCCAGGTTAAGCCATTTAATGCGATAACAAAAACAGACACTTTTTTTTTCTTGTTTTTCAATTCTTTATATTATTACACTCGCAATAATTAGACAAAGAAATTGATACAGATAAAGTTTATCTATAGCTATTTCTTACTTTATCTATCTGCACGCTTATGCAGGTGTATACCAACTGGCTTCCTGATCAGAGAAATAGCTATGTGTCCATTTATAAACAAAACGGTGGGTTATCCCACGTCTATCGGCACCTACACTTGGAAAATTCTTAACTTCCCTGTTGCTATTGTTTTTGTTCTTGTTTGTTTGTTTGTTTGTTTACTTCTGGTGTGTTGGTACGGCTGCACATAGACTATAGGGACTATAGTTATTCATTTTATCATGTTATTTACTTACCGCCCTAGTTGATTGCCTGGGTCCTGTAGTCGCTATGGCTATTCCAAGCGGCCTAAAATTTATTTGATAGGCCATTTCAGAGCTACGTCACACCTCTATATGTCAAAAGCGATTCTTCATTCGAAATTACTCATGTGAAAACGTGTACGGCCTACAGGTTCATTTTCATGCAAATCAAACCATTTTCATAAGAAAGGTTTTCCACTCGTTTTGAAACAGAGGCACAAGGTAACTCGGAAATGGCCTATTATATATATTTTTAATTGTAAATATGTCTACGAATGAAGTTGGCGATGTTGTTTTTGTTGCCACTGAAGTTATTGTTTTACCGTTTTTGTTTTCTCTATTGTTATGATGTCATTTCATCTAGACTAATTATTATTTGTTGCCTTTTCATTTAAGGTTTCAGACATGTCCATCTTGAAGGAAACCAACAGGCCTCTATTTTTGTTCACGTTACATTTGCGGATTACCACGGTGAAAAGGTACAATTGATTAGTTTATTTAAAATATCTACTCTCTATCTAACTTTAAAGACTCTAAAGACTTTAAAACTTAAACTTCACCATGGTTTTCAAGGAAGGTACTAAATTTTTACTTAATTCCTACTTTAAAATGTATTTTCCTAAAATAGGAAAAGTGCGCAATATTTTCTGGCTTGGCTTTATTTGCTTGTTTCCTTGTTTACTCGTTTGATCAGCGCCTTAATTTCTTGCAAGACGGTTCGCTGCGAGTAACTGCGCGAGCACTTGTATCGGGGGGAACACAATGATCAACTAACGAGGGGACGATAAGATGGGATAAATGGTGATTAAAAGCGCATTGAGCAAAGTTTCCTCGACGAAGTCTGGCTTTTGGAAATCCCCTTTTCATTGCCACTTTACTTTTTTAATCAATTTTCTTGAATGGCCCATTATATTCTCTAGAATATAAAATCACCATTGCATCCAGCTTTCTAGTCTCTTAGCGTTCCGTGCCATATTTTTTTATTTGGTACCACAAATACCCCCATAAGTGCTCGGTTAGTATCCTCGGACCAAGCCATCACTCTTACCAAAGTGAGCCATTAAGAACAATTTCCTTGCAGGTAATGGCTGGGCTGGAAATGTACAATCAAGAAAGAAGATATTCAGGAGGAGTGAAATTTAAGAAAAGACAGCGAAGGGACACCACTTTGTTCTAGGATGAATGTGACCGAAGACACTACAGAAAACATTGTTGACCATGTGCATACGCGACTTGGTGGCATAAACTCATGGCCAGGATCGATGTCTAAGCTCTAAGTTAATTATGAACGATGACTCACGTGGCACATAACGTGGTGTCTTGAAAATATAAATATGTACATACAGTTTACAAATATTTTAATAATCATAGTAAAGGTATTCACTTGACCCATTTGCATAGAGAATACGAAAACCTCACTTATAAACTGTTGAAAAAAATCGACAAGACCTCATGCATTCTCCGAGCTGAATGCGACGGAAAACTCAGCAGGAGACAGGGTCTTTTTAACTGGTCGAATGCTTCTTTGAAACTACTTGACAGTTTCTAAAAGTAAGAGGATCATTTTAGAAAGCAAACATACAGGAAATTCGTTATTTTAAAATAGACGAAGCAATAATTTCGAAGGAAAAAATAATAAAACTATCATAATGCTTCATGAGTTTGGCATTTGTGGCTCGAGTATAAGGGAATCCTTGTTTACAATATTTGCTTCATTTGCATAAGCAATTCAGTGTCCGATGGAGCTACAAATAAAATAGTTCTGAATATTGAAAGGCAATAGTACGATTAAACCTGCCAATAAAAATGAGCCTGGTGTATTAAATACTTTCTGTGCAACACGGGCTTAAAAACTCAAAATTTTACAGAGAATGTATAAGTTCATTAGCGCTTATACCACCCAGATATTTTGCAGTTTTTGAAAGACAATATCTCCTTGAATAGTACTCCCAATGAGCTAAATTTTCACCAGGTATTAAGTTTCACTAACTCTTTAGCTGCCTGGGGTCAATTTATATCTAACATGTTTCCTTCTGTACGCAAGCCGAATGCAAATGAGCAAAAATGTAAACAATGACGTCAGCATGAATCCCCCTATACGATAATATCTCAGAACTATTCAGATCCGCCTTTTCTTCCTGATATCCTATACGACCGGAGAGGAGGAATCCGTCCCCCTTCTTTATCTTCAAAATTTATTTAAGCAATGATAATGAAGCTTACAAGAAGTATATAGAAAACTCTACGTTTATTGCCATTCAGAAATCAATCTAAGTGTAAGAAATATATATAAAAGATGTAATTTTCGAGATGAAAGCCATATCAATACAGTGGGACCTTGACATGACGAAGGACCAAAGGATCGGCAACATTCGTTCGCTATAAAGAGGTTTCGTTATTCGGGGCTCAATAAGTATTGTTCGTAGTTCCTAGGACCTCGTTATTTAGAGCTTTCTTCATTAAGAGGATCCAATGTACCACTTCCTAAGTTTGGGAGGGTATTACCCTCTATTTGTTTCCTCTTAACCTGCAGCAAAGGCTGGTTATCACGTGTCATTTTCGAAAGTTGAAGGAGCCCAACAATCATGCAGCATCTGTTTTACCTCTCAAGCTACTTTTTCTTTCTCGCATATGAACTTAACCTTAGAATCGCAAGGTATATCATACCACACTTTATTATATAAAGTTACACAATCCTCCTCGACCAGGTAATTATTTGGCTCGTAAGTTCCCCAGTTGGTATAGGCACCGAGTGGACTTCCGTCAGACCATTTCCAATGATTTTCCCTGTCAGCATCAGTTAGACCGACCCAGTAGCCTCACGCGACACTCGTATCTGGAACTAGGGTTTCAATGAAGGACCTTTCTTCGTTAGAGTCAATCTTGACCAGTCGGGTATTCATGAAATTGCAAAATGCTTCCGCTTGCTCCCAAGACTTTAGGGTCGAGAAAACGGCATAGTGAGAATTTGCATATGGTGTCCAGAAAGAAGGGCATCCTGGTGAAATTACAAAGTGGCGTCTTAATTAGTACATGCAGACTCATGAATCCAGCGACCATAGAATTAATGTTAGATTGTGTAAGATATTTTCTGTGGCCACTTCTTTTGCATCATATAAAGAGCGTAAATCCGAAAATATCGAGAATCAGCCGACAGAAGCGAAATATCGAGTTTTTTCTTACTTGACCAAAAGAACCCATTTGGTTAACTATTTTCTGAAATGACATCAATAGGTTCGATTTCCTTTTCCTTGCTTCAAAATTTGCAAAACTTGAAAATTCGGCCACAGGGCCTTCAGCGGTGGCCGTGAGACTTGAAATTTGGCGCATGTTTAACATATTCGTATGGACGTACCAAACGTTGTCTTAACATGTCCTTTACACAGTTTGTGGAGCATCTCTTAAACTTTAAAAATAGTTAAACTTCGGAAGCTGAACCATTTACGAACATAAGGTGATAATGCTAATATTAGCAAACTTTGAACTTGTCAAATGCTGTCTGTGATATCACAGTCAAGTAAATAAATATAACCAAATGAAAGCAGGTTCTTTATTCTACTCGCCTGGAAAAAATTACAGGTGGCCCGTAAAAACTGTTCCGTTGAGAGAATTTTCCGTGAGGTCACTTTGACGCATATCTAACTTAATTATTCAGTTGTTAATCATTGCACAATTGTTATTATTTCCGACTAGTTTTTATTTTATACATTCCCACTAAATCTTTGAAGGTAAAGAATTGAAATAAATTCAAGATAAGAAGTGCAAACAAGTTTTTACAACTCAGCTTGTCAATAGACCAATCTGTTTGTTTTTCCAATAACACTAGTACTTTATCATGAGTCACGCAAACTTTTTCACACGGTAGCGAACTTGACTATGGCTTCGATGGATCCTTTTTGACATGGATCTTATGTATTCTAACTAAGACTTTGGTTATAACAAGTATAGATAGCCAGTCAAGCAATGGAAATACAAAATTCGTGAAACATGAAAGGGATATCTGTAGTATCGTATGCTAGGACTGGGTTCTATGCCCACTGCATGCTAGGCCAACGCAGGCCCGGTTACCGTTGTCGTTATAGTTTCGTAGCTAGTATGGCAGCCATAGTCTATTAAAATGGCGATGAGGAACAACCAACGATGCCAGACGAAGCCGGCACTAGTCAAAAAGGAAAGTCAGGAGTTCTTGCCAGCGTACGAGCAAGCGTGGGCGCCTTTAGTTTGAGTGGTGAACCAGGGCAACGCGAGAAATCATGGAAGTTATGGAAAGACCGCTTCGTACGAGCCACCCGATGGATGGCAGTCAATGATACCGACAAGCTAGACTTATTGTTATTAGTAGGAGGAGAAGAGCTCCAGAAGCTACTCCAAACACTGC
>Ga0126338_10004056_pt1 | contig 10364 bp, 3 predicted proteins | sample OrbCmetagenome_2_FD_92529 | JGI IMG/M metagenome (GOLD analysis project Ga0126338, IMG submission 92529) | Coral microbial communities from Petempiche,Puerto Morelos, Mexico - Orbicella C C metagenome | ecosystem: Host-associated > Invertebrates > Cnidaria > Coral | place: Petempiche,Puerto...
CTTTTGATTGTAGTTATGAATGAAGGGTGGTCGGCCCGCGGGCCACCAGCTGTCACTTGCAGTAAATGTGTGGCCCGGCGCCGGCACCCGGCCCCCCCCCCCCCCCCCCCCGCCCCCGCCTCAATTTCTTGCAGTTCCCGGCACCTTGGGAATCCTACTTCCCGTCTTACCCACTCCAGGCACTTCCCCCACCTTTAGTCCTTGTTCCAATAAGTAGTCCCTTTACTCCCTGTTTAACTCACCACATATGCAGTTGTCAGGGCTGAACAGTCCTCCGTACTTTGAAGAACGGAGCGAGTCTATCGAGCCTGGCTCCAGGTCCAGGCATGCTGCCCTTGGGATGTACCTGCCATCTACAAGAAAATGACTTTTTTTATATAAAAGAGTTCTTTTAACATGCGTTCGATGATTGGCGTTGTATTTATCTTTCCACGCTAGTATTAAAAACTCACGTTAAATGTAAAGGTAAAAACAAAGGTGGATATATGACACAATATCGCACAATGTTGTCTATTTAACGACACTGAGATTGTTTTATATACTAACTCAGCAAATAGCCAACTAGAGTACGAGCGTAGATTTTTGACAGCTGTTAAAAATTTAAGCTTTGTATAAAACTTTCGCGAACTTTTAGTAGGTATTGATGGACAACCTCCGCTCAAAATAGCCAATCAGTGCGGTAGATAACATGTGATATAACAGTTACTCAGCCTTTGAAATGTCATCAAAATATCTTTTAATCTTTGATCATGGACATGTATGGAAGGATGTAAACTTGAAATCGGTCAACAACACGCAGTCATGCAATGTTATTTCAAGTACAACTCACCCGCTGTTTCGTTAAAGTAAACGTTGAGTCTGTCCTGTTGATTTGGAGATTTTCCCGTGTAGTATCCATCTGGTGTTATGCCATGTTCATCCGAGATCATTTCCCAAAACTAGATTCGGAGAAATTATAAAATAGGTATTTTTGGAGCTAGCCAAAGAAACAAACTAATGGTATGCCTGAGCTTTTCCCAGGACTTGGAAATGCCTTTTGCACTTAATTTTTTTTCCATATTTAAAATTGTATAAATTACGGACTCCATTCCATTCCCTACAGTGTTCGACATTTCTGTCATTTATTAGCAATGAAGCAACGTCTCTTCTCATTATTTGCAACTATAGACCGTTAAATTATTCTTTTATGCTACACTCTTACAGCTGGAAAATTGATTTCACGTACGGTTTTTAATGAGGACTTTCTTAGTAACTAAAATTGAATAAGTTCTACATGAGCTGAGGCAGAAATCTGACAAACGCTTTTAAGTAAAAATGATTTCAGTAAGACCGGATCTTGTCATTTCGGTTAGTTTCAAAAGGCCTTTGGCAGGTAAATTATCAACCGCCTTGCTACGGGTGACCGTGTCTTTATCTTGTTATCTTGTAGTTAAGTCGAAGAATTCATTCTTTAAGGCTGCGGAAATGTCAAAGTTGTGTTCTTTAAATCTTTTTACAATCACGTAAACGGTACTGAATGAATTTCTATTTGTTTGTCATTAGCGACATTATTTTGAAGTTTGTTTCCGCCTTGATTTTACTTGGTCATTTTCAGTTCGATAGAACAAAAGCCAAGGTTTTTACCACAGCTTTTAAATTAGAGACCTGCTTTCCTTTTGGCAGGTGGTCTAAAGGAAAATTCCATGACATTGCAGCCTAAGTTCGTTTAGGGCGCATTTAAAAATTGTCTTGCTAATTTGAAGAACTTAACGAAAGCTTGGCTCACCTCGAAGCACTCATAAACTGTAAACACTGTCTATTTTTCTGTGTGAACTACGTTCCCTTTCGCAAGCCTCACTTAAATTGTGTCTAAGGCTCCGTGAACCCTCCCGCAACGGTAATTTGCGTTTAATTGACAAAGAACTACCGCACTAAAACACACTGACCATGACTTAAACATGTTCTAAACTCCAAACGTTTGCTCGAATGCTTTCAGTGTATTGCTCTGCTGATATAGTATATATCGGGTAAGCGTCAAAGCGTGTCCCAACATGAATAAATAAATATGCGTTTTTTTATGGAGCTTATGCCGGGAAATCTGTTTTACTGTCAAACAAACCGTGCAATTCTAAATTAGTCTTGCTGGGCTACATACTTGCAAACTTTTTTTTTTAAACCGCAAAAGCAATATCTTTGTGCTAGAGTACAACTGAGATGGATTGAAATCTAGTAAATAAAACTCGATAACAATAATCATAGCTACGTAATCATAGATGTGTAATATCTAAACTTTATTTTCTGCGGTGACTTTGCCCAATCCTGTGTAGGAAAACAACTGCAAAGCGCGTTTAATTTCTAACATTTGAACTGGATTAGCTGCATTTCCTGCAATACTACAACCATTGGTCCGGGTTTCACCTGACAATTGCTACAAATACGTGTTAAAAATACCTTGGAACTTATCTGGTTCCCGCACTGTCCAACCTGAATATGAACGATGTCTCTCATGATGTCCCTCTTGCAGTCTGTTGATCAGCTCACTCCTGTGAAATTTAATTGCATGGTTTTAAAATTCGTGGAACATTACACATCGTCTTTAATGCAATGGTTAGTTATTTGGGTTGCTTTCCTGAGACGAATCTCATTAAATATTATTACTTAACCTGGAGGGATTCATCGCCTCTTCATTGCCACTTTAACGTGATTTCAGATGGACAACTAAACACCTATTCATCTCTATTTCTACCAATAGATAACGAAGTTCGATTTAAGTTGTTTTAAAGACATTCAAACGTCAAATTAACCAGGTTAGTGTTTAACTTGGATATAAAATGAATGGTACAATGGACTTGTAAAATTTTCATATCAAAGCCATAGAAAGATGGAAGTTTCTCGGAATCGAATGGATGGATGTGATCTTACCTTGCGAACTTGCTACTAATTGATTAGCGCAAATCACCATGGTAGAGATTATTAAGTCCTTTTGCAGGATCGGATAACAGTACGAAAAAACCCAACGGCCATTAGGACATATTTGAAATGAGCTACATTCTATTGATTGTTCCTTTGAATGAATAATGGATGACGGTCATGATTGCTATAGATTAGGGGGTGGTCGATTCATGGTGTCTTTTCTAACGAAAGTAACAAATTGTCAGGCTAAAGACCTTTACCGAGAGCTGTCGACTCTCTATTGGTCAAACGTCACGTGACCGAGTTCTAACAAAGGACTTAGTAGCCACCCACCAGAGTTGGTTTATCAAGGAACACTTAAGTGATTTTTCACCTGTGGAGAAATATCACGATTGTTTTGAATTATTTTAAAAATTCTGCGGTGATAAATTGTATCTATAGGTATAATTTTCACGCGCTTATAACCACACGCAATCGAGGTATTCTCTTAAATGGGTCCGAAACACTGACCGTGATGTTTGCTTTCCAGTAACTGTTTTGTCCACAAACGTTTCCGGTGTTCTCTTCACTTCCGCCCTTTGAAGCCACAGCATTAGAATATTCGGTGGCTACCAAGTGTTTGTCAATCTGCAACCTCCCGCTACATTCGGTATATCGGAGTATTTTCTGTGGCGTTTAACAGCATATGCTGTCAAAGTCGATCTTTTGGACCAATCATTGCAAATGGAACTTGATTCGGTTGATTTGGTTGAAGTGTTTAGTGTAACAGCTATTTGGCCGTGTTTAACTGGAATAAAGTTTTTTAGGTTGGTTGAGTTGGTTAAGTGTTTTCTCGTTCTTTTACGGTTGGATTGGTTTAAGCGATTGTTGCATATTGATTAAGAGTTTCGACTGAAAACTGTTCATTGTTCTATTGGAAAAGTTCGACTATATCAACCTTTCGATAGCGCGGATTGAAAAGGTGATCAACTCAACCAACTGAAGCTTGTTTTTAGCAATAGAGCTCGAAAAACTCAAAACAAACAAACCAAACTAAAAAGGCTGATCCATGAGAGCCCGCCCAAAGGCTTTTCAAGTTATGTTATTGCGTTTCTGTCTAATTCAAATAGTTGGCCAGTGACACCGTTCAGATCTCTCTCGAACTCCATTTGTTAACTAGAGGTGTTTTAAATTATAAACACTGAGCTATGTGTTTTTGTTCACCGAATATCAAGAACGGCTGGCAACAGTATTCAACTAAAAAACAAATCAACTCAACAATTTTCTTACAGCAGGTGGCGCGTGGGCCAATCTCATTCCAAGTCTTCGTTCGCTCCTGTGCCGAGCGGAGATAAACAAAACCTTAGGAAAGAGCTTGCTGAGGAGTTGTAAATGATGTATCCACTAGAACGTTTGATTCCCAATCATTCTGGAAATTTCATACTATCTTTTTTTCCCAATCAGTCAGCAGTTTGATCAAACTGACGTGCTGCCCTAAAGCCCTCTCCGTTTATTCTGAACCTAGTGTATTACCTACCGCAACGTAGAAACTAGCGGCGAAATCGCTGGCTTATTTCTAAACATTTTCCCACTCGCAGCCAGTCGATCAGAAGCTTACATATAAAGCTCAACAAAAACAACAGTAATTAAAAAAGTTACATTTGACTATTTCAGCTGGATGAAGTACTATTCTCAGGACGAGCGGACGAGAATATTTTTTCCCTAGGGGTAGGTGTAAGTAAATCGATAAATTACTTTCTAAGCTCAGGCAATTTACGCTCCACAAAAAGTAAAACAACGTTTTGAGTTCACGTTTTAAGCTTTTGCCATGAATTTCACACGCCCCGTCAAACCTAAAAATAAACACACAGACGTGTCAGAATATAAGAAGCAAACAACGTGTTACACGTTAAAAGCAGGAAGAGGGGGGGATCAAGTATTTTCCCAAATCTTCCAGTACTGTGGCGATTTGAATGTTTTGTTGTTCCCCATAAATCACTCAGAATGGCAGCAGAGGCAAAGTAAGAAATCTAACAAATTATTTAGGTTCTGCCATAAGGGGCCGCTAAGCAACCGCGTATTGGCCTGAGCTTCAATTACAGAAGGTACTGACCGCACTTAAAGTTTTTTGCAACGGCACTTGACGTATTTTCTTATAGATGGATTCTTGTTTAAAAAACTATCATAACATGGGAGCATGTATTTGCTTTCTAATTGTGTGAATATATGTCATCACATGAAAAGCACTTGAAATCGGCTGATTCAGCTCCCTAAAGTGGGCGGTTAGTTTTTCTTTATAAAGCAATGTATACTTTTAAAATGAGGGAACACTTTAAAAATGTTGCTATCGAAGCAGGCTCAGGTTACAATAAGCTCTTGTTCTTAGGCCATCGTAGCTTGATTTCAATGTAATGAAATGTGACCTTTGTAAATTACAATGTTTAATCTCGTAGTTCGCAGTGACTTAATTTTCATTAACATGAGGTTTTTCTTAACTTCGACGTCTTTTCAGCTGCTACTGATGCTTTGTTCAGAAAAATAAACATTTCTTATTCTTCAATTTCCTTGACAATTACAAGTCAGGTAATGTGAAACTCAACACTGACCACGCGGGAAAACAAATTGACATGCAAATGTGCTTCTTTCCTCAAAGAGGTTCGAAGCTCCTAGTGATTTCATAGCATGCTTGAACGACGACTCTACTTTAGACACTAAAAAACTGACTGAGAGATCGACTGCTAATTGCTCCGTTAGCTTGGTATGTTCTACATCTCCTGGTTCCTTGTTTCTGACTTTCTCTATTCGAGGGTGAACCTAATCTTATTCTGATTGAGAGGACAGAAGGTAAATACAGCCATACATGAATTTCTTAATATAATATAATATAGGCGAGGGCAGCTGAATGTGCCATTAGTTTCGAAATACGCGGTCACCGCTTTCTCCTTTTTATTTGACACAGAATGGTTAGAACGTTAGTTTGCACGGTTTGTTTGTAATGGTATGATTACGGTTGATAAAGACACATGATGTTTAATTGTAATTAGAAATTTCGTTTTCTACAAGATTCAAAGCAAAGCAGAATCACTGAAGCTCAACTAAGGTGTGTGTGTGTGTGTGTTTTTTTCACAAGAAGCTGCGCATATAGTTTTTTAAAAGCAACTTTAAACATTAAATATAATTCCCTCTTTATAACAGAATCTTAGATTGAAAAAATTGCGAAATGCGGATTTAACAATCTTCAGTTTGCAAAATAGCATTGACCTAAATTAGAGAATTCACCAAAATCCATGAAATATTATAAAAGCGGCGTCTGTGCTGTCATTAAAATAATACTCACAGGACGTGCTGTAATTTGTTCACAAAACCCTCCATTAAATTTTATGTCTTGTTATTGCCTTAAGCTACGCGTCTTATCGGATAATTATGAACATCAAATGTTCCTTTAGCTCTTTCTTCGTGACTTCGCAATATTTTAAGAAAGATAATGTTATCAAGCACCATCAATACATTGATTGACGTGCAATTTAGAACGGCAACCTTTTAACTGCATGCGGTAATTATTTCATCACGCTTGAGCTATTGATAGTTTCAGGTTTCATTGCAAACGCCCGCTTGTTTTGAAGAAAAACAAGGCGAAAATAATACTGGCGACATGTCCATGAAAAAAGGAAAAACAAAGAATCAATCGCCGTTTGTTTAAATTACTTATTTTTTAAACTACAAATATCGACCTTGTGACTTCACAGCTACTTTAAACACGGCACTTATATGGAAACTGTAATTTTCTTGGGTCGGGTATTTGTCTTAAAGATAAACTGAATTATCTAGAAATTAATTTCTGGAGTTTGGAACAGCTCCTAGGCCTCATTTAACTGGCAAAGGTTTGGTAAGAAATGCTCTTTTTTGTTACCCCACCTTTTGAAAGACAGGATCAGAAAAATCTTTCAGCCTTTTTTATCAATATGGTGCAACCCTGGATTAACAATGTCGCTCGGTCCAGAAAATTGTTTTTATCACATCCGATGTTCACCCCGTAGGTATACGTGACAAACCACAGTCATTGTTTGTTAATATTTACTTCGTACCATGACACATAACAGAATAAAGGGAAGTGATATTAGGATAACCTCTGAACGCGACCAAGCATCGTGTTGAAGTGGAACAATATTTTTTCTTGTGAGGGAGAACACCATAATATGCAAGATAGTATGTAGAAAAGTACTGAGGAACAATTAATTACTGAATAATACAAAAGAAAATAAGAATTAGTAATAGAAAAAACAAGAAAGGTTTTTTTTTTTACTAACAACGAATGTTTTTAACAAGGAAACGATTGGTCCCTTTTATCTGAAAGCTATGTCGTATCTGAATTAGTTATACCAGGACTACAACATTTAATTCAATTTAAATTACTTTATCTTTTGCGTTTTCGAAGAACAAATATATAATCAAATGCTCATTTCCGTGATCATCCTTGTATTTAATAAAAAAAAGATAGAGCAAGGACCAGGAGTAAGTCAATCAACACACTTACAATTCTCAATTCACGTCACCCGGCAGACTAATAACGTTTGTCACTTGAAAGTTAAAATAATCTTTTTTCATTTACGGCACGTTCAGCAATATTTCAAAATCATTTACATAAAATTTAGATTTGATATAATTCAACTGAATTGAAACTTCCAGGGTTATTAATGTTGGTTAGCTTTGATTGGTTGAAATAGATTATTGAAACAATATTGCTGCCGGATATACAATTCTTCCATTTCTCGAATTCGTTGAGACATCACGTATAAAAGTTTAGAATTCACCTCTGCGCGTTTTCCACAGCTTTCCTATACACCCAGCTTGCTACGTCCCAATTTACTCACGAGGTACTTTAAAACACTGACCTGTTAACTTCTATATTTTAACTTAACTGCGAATTGCTGTTATGAACCATCATAAGAAGTATATTTATGAAATAATGTATCGGGAGACAGAATTCCCCTGTGGGCAATTTCTACCGCTCATTCCCGTATCCTATCTATTTTTAGCCTGTTAGGACTCATATTCTTATGGGAAGCAAAATGTTGAAGATCTCCAATGATATTTATTTTAACAATATATTTATCTTTTATAGGAAGTGATGCACATGGTGTACAATCGAGATTTAAGCCAAAGATTGGTCTTTGCAGCCGTTGCCATCTTCTCTTTCACAGGAAATCTCTTCTTCGTTGTGCTTATTGTACGCAATAGAAAACTGATGAAAAACGCGTATCATGTTATCCTACTTAGCTTGGCTATTACTGATATGATGACAGGTAAGAAATTTAAAGGGGTCAGTATATCGACGAAGTTTATTTTATTGCTACGCGTAAGGAAGTTAGTTGTTGTTGGCTGTTGTTGCTGTTGTTGTTTTTGTGGATGTTATGAGGCAGACAGTCTTATCTTTACTGTCAGAATCTTCACATTTCTGAATGGTAAGGGTCTTTCATACTACGACATGTCTTGTCCAACGTTACTTGCGTAAGAGCCTCTTATTAAGTTAACTGGTGAAAAGTGTAACTAAGAGATCATTTTACTAAAAGAACCATAGACCAGTCCACCATCGTATAGTCCGTTCTCTTTATTTCTATCATACATGTCTTTTGTATATGAGCCTATTCAGACAGGTTTTTTTTTCGCTCCTTTAGACCGAGTGTTTAGACGCATCTTACTGTCGGGATCAGGTCAAGATGTCAGGCCCGTCGAATATGTCTTCAGGATATACGCTCTTTGCTAAGAGGGGCGGATAAGCCCTAGATATCCTACAGAATACTTTTAACATTATGCGAGGACGTCCTATCAGGCTTCTACTACAGCTAGCGTATCATTATTAAGTTTAAATTTATTTTATCACACACAATAAAAACTTTTTGTAGACGTACACTTTGTAATGACTAACACGAGTCCTTTTTTTCCTCAGGAATTTTTCTTCTCTTAACACCTATTTACATCATTGGGGAACAACCAGCGTTTACAGGCGAAAACTTTGGCTCTGCAATCTTTTGCTACGTCATAGCAAATCAATTTCTTGTTTTCACGTTTGGAATTGTTTCCTTGTATACTGTCACGCTTCTTGCTGTGGAACGTTGGTTTGCTGTTTTTCGTCCCTTGGGGTATCGAACATCATTTAGAGCACAAAAAGTGCAGAAGTATCTGTTAACCGTCTGGGTTAGTTCCTTTGTTGTGAACAGTACGCATATCGTAGAGACCAAGTATACCCTTCACGGTGACAACACGACAAGACGGTGTACATTCCACCCTAGAGTGGCCGGTATGGAAGCTAGGGCTGCAATAGGAGTTGTAGAGATTTGTATGAAGTTTTTGATACCAGCCACAATTCTCCTGGTCTCGTTTACCCGTCTTTATCGTTTCATGAAAGATTCAGCTGTCCTTTCAACAACTCGTCGGAGTAGTTATCTTGCACTCACTCGAGTCACACACATGGCTGCCATAACATCGTTGGTGATGCTACTTTGTTGGTTTCCAAACCAACTTTTCTATTTACTATTCAAACTCGATGTTGTGCTACTGAACACCCCATGGCACAGAGCAACAGTTATCTTGTGTATGTTTAACTCGTGCTTGAATCCTTGCATATTTCTGTTATGCAACAAAATCTACAGAAAAAAGGCAAAAGAACTGCTTCCAGTTTGTAGAGGATTAATGAAGAGAGATGAGATATCACTGACAGAATCAAAGCAAGTAATTCAGTCAGCAGTATGCGTCAAATTTATCAAAGGAAACTATCTGGAAGAGGAAAACGTGGAGATATTCCAACATGTGCTGGACACTTCATTGGCTACGCACAGTCATGAACAATTTATATAGTTCGTTCTTAAAGCGTGCGAGCCCAAACATACGCTAAATACAATGCCCTACTACAATATGTATATTCTTCGCTCTTAATAAAGCTTGCGAGCCCAAACACACACTAAATACAACTTATATTCTTAATTCGTTATTAAAGCGAGCCCAAACACACGCTAGATACAATTTATATTCTTCGGCTAATGCCATTTGTGTTTGCATAAACCGTGCGATCCCAAAAGCGCTAAATGAATGCAATATGTATATTCTTCGTTCTTAAAGTGTGCTAGCCCAAACACACGCTAAATACAATGTATATCCTTCGTTCTTAAAGCGTGCGAGCCCAAACACACGCTAAATACAATTTATATTCTTCGTTCTTAAAGCGTGCGAGCCCAGACATACGCTAAATACAATGCCCTACATCAATCAATCAATCAATCAATCAATCAATCAATCAATCAATCAATAACTTTATTAATGTGTCAAATACATTCTAGCCGAGGATAAAAAAACCCTCTACTAATAGGGGACACAAAATAAATAAAATAAATTATAAAATTTAAAAACCTAAATTTGATATTTACAATAAAAAGAGACTAAAATTTAACTACATTATTTACAGTAATTCCAACAATTCTAAAATAATTCATTCGTAA
>Ga0126338_10004057_pt1 | contig 10361 bp, 4 predicted proteins | sample OrbCmetagenome_2_FD_92529 | JGI IMG/M metagenome (GOLD analysis project Ga0126338, IMG submission 92529) | Coral microbial communities from Petempiche,Puerto Morelos, Mexico - Orbicella C C metagenome | ecosystem: Host-associated > Invertebrates > Cnidaria > Coral | place: Petempiche,Puerto...
GACTTAAATCACTGACATTGCTCCCTTAACACAGACACTCTCTATAATCATTGTAGTGGCTGTACTAATCAGCTTCCCCTCAACCATTTTAATGGATAACAGCACTTATACCACAAACGTCTTGGTAACAATCACCTCTTCCAGTTGTTTTTCGTCCTTCTCTTTATCTTTCTGTGGTGAAAGAATGTTAAAAGAATTTTTAAGTAATAAATAAACCTTTTCCTGGTATAACTGAAATCCATGATCACACACTTGTCCATAAAAAACTTTCTGACAAGGGAAAACTACTGAAAGGGCACGCTAAATGTAACATCTTGGCACTTCAAAATGTTTAACATTGTTTTAAAACTTAATTTTTTTTCCACAAGGCAGGTTATATTAAGATTATAGCAATAGATTACTTTAGAAATTAAGAAGTAACATCTTCTATGTGATCTGCATGCTGGTTAAAAATTAACTTTCTAATAATTTTTAAATATTTGACAAGACAGGCTGAATATTTACTCTTCTTTATTGTTTAGTTTAACACTTTTGTCAAGGATTAAGTTGAGTTTCCGATGAGGACTTATTTTTATAGACGTTGCCCTAACAAAAGTAATAGCTTCAATTTGAAGATCAGTACTCAACAAAGTTTGTCAAATCACCTGCACTTCCCGAAGGCTCTCAACATTTAACAAACTTTTGTTAAAAAAAGAAGTCAGGATCATAATAGTATGGTAATGAATCAGGTGAAAAATAAGGCAAAATTCCTTCGACGGTTTGCCAGAAAATAAATAGATTGAAATCCTAGAGCAATGCACTGATTTTAAAACATCAGTAGAGAGAACATTTCCTAGAATGTTTAGTGCAGCTTTGGGAATACATCAGTGCACTGTGCCCTTCACTACAAACCTTGGACATGACTTTATTCAATGCTCCCTTCAGGCCCTTCTTCTTCTTGTCAGGGCTGCTGTTTATACTGTCGAGCGATTCCTACATTTGGGTTTATATTTGGTTAAGAGTTAGGATTACATTTAAAGAGTCTTAAAATTTAGCCTATTGAAACTTGCTTATCTTATGACCATTGCTTTAAGATCGTTACGTTAATTTACTTGTGAACACTTTATGCAAACTACATCTGTTACTCACCCTACTTTACAGTCTTGATAACACTGTTATGTTCAGACTTAAATTAAGTTAATTTTTCCTCAAGCAAAGTACCTCGCTTTAAGATCAAAATATGTTTACCTTTAAAATATGAGTGCAAGTTAGATTAATTTAAATGTAATGTGCACTTTACATCATTTACTAAGATTTGCAAGAACAGTTATTTATAAAAAAATACAGTTACTCAAAAATTCAACACTCTTGCTTTAATACTGCAGCCTGTAAGTGTAGACATATATGGAAAGGTGAAGTCTGCTTCAAACACTGCCACCTCTTGGTAACTTCTCTCAGCTACTTTGGACCTTTCAACCCCTTGTGAAATGTCAGTAGCTGTGTAGTGCCCATCAGCAATCCTAGGCAACAGTCACAAGTTATTAAGAGTTTAACTGAAGCAAATAGAATGACTTGTTGGTTACAAACCTGTGATTTGCCCAAGTCATTGTTAGCCTTGGATAGAGCTTCCTCAAGTGCTGCAACCTTTTTCTTAAGTTCTCCTTCTGATCCCTGAGCTTTAATGAGTTCACTCTTTGTTGTCTTCAATTCATTGTCACGTTCAGCAACTTCCTTGGCTGAAACTTCTAATTGTTTCTTACACTTAATTAATTCTTTTTCTGTAGATTCTAGTCTGGAAATTGTATCAGTAAGTTCCTTTTCTTGAGTTCTTAGTGCTTCAAGTTCTTTTTCGAGTTTCTTGATCTTATCTGCATCTTCAGAGACAGTAGATTTTTCAAGTTGTTCCTGTAATTCAGTAAAGCGTTGCTTAGCTTCACTCTCAGCTGCTCGCGCCTCTTTGAGATGAAGTTCTAAAGAAGCTATTGTGTCCAACTGAGAAGACGCTGATCCTGTCGTCTTTTGAAGATCTTCCTCTAATGATGATATTCTATCATTGGCCTACAAAAAAAAAGTACCTCTTAATTACATGTTGTGCTAAACCTTTTTCGACCATAACTATTGAAAACAAAATCTTTATTCATATCTTGAAGATCTGAATTTCAAGCCAATTTGCTTTAATTATAAAATGAACTTAAAACTCTGTAATTTTTTGACACTGGCTTTCTGTGGATAAATGCTGAATTTTTTATTTTTTGTCATAATTTTCAAGCCTCAGTTGTCTAAATTCTATGGCATTATGGGAATTCCATGAACAAGAACAAACCCAAACTAAGGTTACTGAAAAGTGAAGACCAGTAGAGGCATTAAGCTGAGTACCTCTTTCAGCTCTCGTTGAGTTCGCTCCACAATTTTTTGCCAGTTATGCATTTCTGATTCAACATTATCTTCCAACTTCCTGAGCAATGATTCCTGATTAATAAGAAGTAAAATGTCAGTATTTTTTTACTTGTATGACTAGTTTACACAACTTTTCAAGACTAATTATTACTGTTCGCAAAACAAAAGGTTACATTACACAAATAAAGTTAAATTGAGATCAATTTTTCGGCTTATGAAAGTTTTTGGTGAGATTAACAAACTTTTTCATGAAGTACATGTAATAAGTGAGCAAGAAGTGAGTTACGCATTCAAATTTTGATGTGCCACAAATTTCTGCTTTGCAAGAGTGTCAAACTTGTAGGGCTACATGCCTCAATAAGGGATTGAGGTGGAGTACGTTCATTAAAATGTGGAAAATGGATAGGTGAAAATGAAATAATTAAGTTGAATTTTGCCTTTAGTGATTTACAAACAATACTGTATCATCTCTTTTGAGCGGCTATATATATAACATAAAGTCCCCTCGAAGAAAAACATCCCAGAGCTGTGCTGTAGAGTTGCCCCTTCCCCTCCCTACGCTCTAGAGGTGTCCCCCCTTAGGGCAACTTTTTCACATAAGCTTAAGTGCTGGGCACCCAGGATATCATGGTTAGGAACCTTTGGGCTCCTTGTAATTTTTTTTCAGACCACAGCCTTAATGCCAATACTGATTAAATAGCTCTATATACTCACCGTTTCTTGAAGTGTTACTTTGTAATGGGCACATTCTGCCACTAAAGTATCTTTCTGTGCTTGAACATCCTCAAACTTTTTGGTAAGATCTTCCAACTGAAATGAAGAAATGATAAGCAGACTGAGCAACGTACATTCTACAAACTAACACATCTGTTGAACAGGTTAGAAATGGTTTTTTGCAAGTGTGTAAAGTCACTTTGTCAACAAAGAGAAGATCCTTAAGGACAGGGATTCACTTACTTAATCTGAACTTGATCTTAAAGGAAAAATTTATTTTGTAACAAAGGGTTCTGAAAACTCTTCAATTACTTGATTGATTGATTGATTGATCAATCAATCAATCAATTGATCACAGTATTACTGTGTCTAGACTTGCAGTCTGCTGCTAATATTGGGGAAGGTTAAAATTCATAATATACACTAATATTATTGACAATGAAAAGGTAATCAAAAATCTGATACATTTTTTTTTATTCCAGCACTTACTGCACAGATGTGGCACTAGCTCTGAAAGACATCCCACACGGCTAAAAACATGGAAAAAACACATAATCATTTCTCCAGTTACTCACCTCTTGACTGTCACAGGTAGACTGTGATGCTTGTTTCTCAAACTCACCAAGCCACTTTCTGTAAGGCTGCATAAATAAACAAAAAACAAACAACATTGTGAGTAATGTTAGAAATAAACTGCTTCACTGACTTCTCTTTGTCATTGATAACTAAGAAAAAGAAAACATTTGCAATGTGTCTTTTGAGTCATATTTCCAGAGGAAGTTTGGGAGAATGAGAGATGCTGAGGGAATATGAGTCACAAGCAAGTGTCTGCGCAGCTCTTTTAAGTTATCCCAAACTTTCACACCTGTTTCTATAACTCAAAAAATAGAAAATGTTCTTGACTTCAATGAGAAAACAATGGGAGAAAAAGAAAGTTAAATTACTCAATTTATTTTACATTATAAAAATGCCAAGTCTCTTTGTTCACACCATCATTGCGTCAACATCTCATCTAAGTCCTGTCTTTCTAGGCACTTACTAGTTAGAGGTATGGCTTTTAGCAGGTACTATTTTACTAAGTGTTTTCTAAAACTGTATTAATCTTATCAAGAACTCAGGTGAAAGATAAACCACAACAACCTTTGCCATTAGTTATTGTCAGCATTCAACTCACCAGAGTGGTGTCTATCATGACATTTGGATGAACTCTACAAAGAATGGTCTGTGAACAAAATGCTGACAACATCAGTAAGAAGCAGACACATACAAAAATGATGATACCACAACTCAAGAAGGAAAAAAGGTTCTAGCAACTGTTTTATTAATTACCTTTGTCTCATTTTGTTCTTCATTCAGCAGTGTCTTGTTTTCATCCTGTCAAGAAAATAATGAAAGAACTAGCTTATTTAACATTTAATCACATAACATTGACAAATTATGTTTGAAATGAAAGTGTTAACAGTTAAGTGCCATGGATGGGTGGTTACTTATATTTTAATTTTTCGTCTATGCGAAAGATGATCATTCTAAGACTGCCTGCAGCCTGCAATGTTTAAGGCCCTTTCACACTTGTGATTGTTTTTGCCCATATTTGACACAATTGGTATCTGCTATCTGTCAGTTGGTCAATCAGTCAATCTGTCTGTGTGCCTCTTTGTCTGTCTGTCTGTCAGTCTGTCAGCCTGTCTGTCTGTCTGTCTGTCAGTCTGTCTGTCTGTCAGCCTGTATGTCTGTCTGTCAGTCTGTCAGTCAGTCAGTCAGTCAGTCAGTCTGTCTGACAGTCTGTCAGCCTGTCTGTCTGTCTGTTAGTCTGTCAGCCTGTATGTCTGTCTGTCAGTCTGTCTGTCAGCCTGTCTGTCTGTCAAACTAAAAGGATCTCAGTGGAGCTGGAATTTCAAACCTCCTCAGAATTTGTCAAATTTGCCATAAATATACCTTGACGCCTTGCACAGCAGTCTTGATTTTGTTGTTCAAATTTTTTTCCATTCCTGACAATGCATCCATTGCCTTCCAGTTCTTCTCGCGCAATTCCTAAAATAACAAACACAAGTGAAACAAAAATTTAGAAATCTATTGACTTATTCAAAATAATATAAAATAATTATTGCAGTTTTTCTTTGGTGGCTTACTCCTCTAATCTATGGTATTTTGAGAAGCCATAATTAATGATTAAGAGCCTACTGCTCACAAAATACCTTAGCTTGTTCATTACCTTATATATTACAATACAAGTAACAAGCACTAATATTTACATTGTTCTTTTCCTTTTGTTGTTGTAGAACTTTTTCTAGTTTATTAAATTCTTCTTTTTTATCCTTGAGTTCTTCTTGGAGTTTTTCTATCGTGTCTTCTCTCTCCTTCAACCTGAAATGAAATAATAACCAGACCTACTTTCAGTTTTAATGTAATTTAATCCTATCAATAATACCACAGATCTAGTCAACTACTTACACATCATTCTGTCCATTAGCAACACTCTCGCTTGCCACCTGAGGAGCAAATTCACCAGAATATTTCAGTTACTGGTCAAAAATTAAACTTCCCTTAATAATGATTTACACATGTTAGGTTTTGTTAATAGTGTTTGCATTTTAAACACTTCACTTTTCTAGCAATCTACCTAACGTGGGAAAAATCCTGAGTATCTATGATGGCAGTAGGTTGTAAAGACATGAACAGGTAATGACTTCACGACACATCAGGATAAGAAGAAGGAAACCTCAAGCATGCACACAAAATGCTGAACTGCATAACGTAACTGTATGCAATTTTTGCATGAATTAATCAAGAACAAGAGAACACGAACTCCATAACCTGATTTCAAAACAAGTTAACAGGAAGTGGTTACTTTCACCAAATAAGGTGGTAAAGTTAATTTCAGTCCTTGGGATCAGAGAGGTCAGGAGACTTGTTGGAACCAGTGCTTAAGTACTAATAGCATGAAGTATCTAAAAGTATCGACACTTCTCCCAGGATGGGATGCTAGTCCATAGCAAGGTTACATATACCTGTTCTAGCATTATATTTTTAGGTTGCCCCCAGCAATCCACTGGTACCTATTTATACTTCTGGGTAAATAAGGGCACTGTCGGAGTAAAGTGTTTTGCCAAGGTAAAGTGAACTCAAGGTCTCAATGGGTTATAGATGGACAGAAAAACCACTATCTTGGTCCAAGATCTTGGACACAACTTTGCTACCTCCGGTATAACCATGAATGCCTAAAAGCACGTTGTATGTATTAACTTTGTAAATTAATATTGTTAACAAGTTTTTGAGAGTGAAATCTATTAGTGACTGGATGACATTATGAATGAAAGAATTTAAGAGATGTTAATATTGTTAAGTGAGTGGCAGAAGGTCGGCAATACCTTGGCTGCTTCAACAGCCTTATTTATTTGTGCCTGAGTATTTTTCTCGGCGTCATTTAAGGCTTCCATAGCTTTCCAGTTCTTCTTACGGAGGTCCTAAGTTACAAAAGAACAAGTGCTGTATTGTATTAAGCCTTCAATACAATTCAGAGATCATACCAAAGGTCTGTTCCATTTAACCCCCTCAGACCCAAGATCACAACAGCAATTCTCCATAGCAAAGGTTGTGCCTTTCTTTCCAGACTGCACTGTTCTCTGTTCTCTTCACCTATTTGCTTCACTATGTAATGATAATTGTACGGAGAAATTGCAGGTTGATGAGTCTTGGGAATTTAAGGGTAAAGCATGGGAAACCAAAATTAAATCAGAGGAAGGAGATAGAAACAGAAAGACCGAAAAAAAGTAATTTGTGAAAGGAACAAGTGTTCATTACAACAACATACATGGTGATTTGAGTTAAGGGAACCAGACAGGTCAGTGAAAACTTACATTTGGTTGATTATGAACTATAAAAAATCCCATTACTGATAGAGTAGAGTGTAAGAAGGGATTTCAAACACAGGTAGTTTTAGGTATATGAAATACCACCAACACTTTATTAGAAAAGGGGAGTTCAGGATTGTCACAAAGTTTTGAAAGAGGAAGTTTACTGTTGGAGTGGATGGTTGACTTTGCTATCTGTTTCTGGAGGATCAAACAAATATCATGAAGTAGATGGTGATGATGACTTTCCCTGGCAGCCAGCTACCCTGGAGTTGTGGAATTTTTATGGTACACATGCTTTGCTCAAATCCAAATGAGTTTTCAAAATAGCATTGCCTATTGGAGGTAAGAAAATAGAACTTCTTACATTATTCTTGTTCTTTTGCTCATCTAACAGGCTTCTAAGACTGGCAATTTCCTCATCTTTCTTGAGCACATTGCCGTGCAACTCCGCAATGACATCTTCTTTAACCTTTAACCTACAATTCATGAAAATGAAGTGAATTGCATGTTCACATAATCTTACATCTATATAAGCAAGTAAACTACTTTGAACTACTAGTGATGACTATCAGTAGCTGAGTTCATCTAGAAACTCTATGGATTATGATCAGGTATACACCAGAACTGATGATCAGGGATGACAAAACGTTTTGAAAATAAGTGGCATTATTCCAAAAGCACATGTTTTACAAAAGAACAGTACATCCTTTTCTGAAGAATCAGGCAAACTAGCAGAGTAACTGGCCAAGTTCATGAAGTGGATGTTGATTATTTCCAGCAGCTGCCCACTTTCGACACCCTTGGATTAAAGAAATTTACTAATTACAACTACTTACGCATCTTGATGGATCTTGGAAGACACATCAGGTTCTTTGCCATTCTATAACACAAACGTCCATCAGAAACAGGTCACCATGATCAAAACAACAAAAAAAGCAAATAATTGAAGTTAGCTAGCTTAATTAAGACACCAGTTAATAACGGGATGGTTTAGCGGCTACAAGCATTGTTACTTCCTTGGCATTTTGTCAGCTGCTAACATCTAGCACAACCCGGTCATATTCCATCCATCTTTGGGTTAAATGTTGTAAACAAGACTCAAGGGCCCTGCCTAGAGCTAAGCATGATCATCTGAATTCACAGTCCAGTGTATTAACCACTGCTTCTCTTCTTCCGACTTCTGTGCTTCTCGCAGACTTCTTGAACTCTAAGCAAGCCTTACCTCAGCTGGAGCAGCACTGCTAACATGATTGCTGACAGAGGTTTGCACACTTTCCTTTGCCAATCTAAGTTCTTCTTGAAGAACCTGCATTGCAGTGAAGAAAGGTCATTTGAAAACATTCACTCATCTTAATGGATCGAGTATAATCACACACAAACTAAGAAACAAGCAACTAGAGTAATTTGTTGGAGTCACTTTGAGGGCAGTTAATTCATTCAGAAAGTAGGTCAATTTTGGTAGCTGAAGTAAATAACACCTTCTGGAGAGGTACACCATCAGAAATGGGGGGTGACCAAGGTTTGTCAGAACCAGGGCTGACATTTAAGTTTTGAGTCAGCTGTAGCCTTGATCTTCACACCCATAACAAACTTGTTACTTTGTGGTTGAATTGTACCAAAAACAGACCCACAACATCAAGGGCCTGTCAAGCATACCCAGCCATGACAAATGTTCAGGGTTACATTTCTTAATGACAGCCCTGAGAACAAAGTCATTACAAGCTGCAGTATTCACTGATTCATACAAAACAACAAACACAAGCTACATTCCTGCAGCTATGAGCAGTGTTAAAAAATCATGGCCAGGATATACCTGTATCTCCTTATCTTTCTGCATCTGGATCACTTGCGAGTCCTTCAACTGATTTTCAACATCAGTGAACATCTTTTGCAGTTCAGAAATCCTTGCCGTTGCCTCTTGAAGTTTAGCAGTCAAAGAATTCATAGCATCAGCTTGATTTGTGTCGGCAGCAGCTAATTCGTTCAGACGATTGTTCAACTCTGCTGTTTTAGCCTCTTCTGTCCTAAGTACCTGTGCAGTGGTGTTGAGATCTTTTTGTAACGCGCTATTTCTAGCCTGAGACTTGTGAAGCTCTTCATTTACTTCAGCCAGACGCTTTGACAACGCATTATCTGCTTCTTTCTGTCCAATAAAACAACAACAAAAAGTGCACACCAAGTTACATTTGATGCAAAAAACATTCCAATAGGCAACATGAGGTATTGTAAAGGGTTGCTCCTAATATAGCCTAAATGGAAATAGCGGAAAGGTGCTGAACAGATTTCTTATTCTTTCATTTACATTGCATTAAAAAAATTACATTAATTATATATATGCAACAAACTTGTTAAAAATTACTACAAATCAAAGCAAAAAATATTAAAAGTAATGCTATTCCTCGTTTCGATGTACACAACATCATAAAGAATGAAATATTGCTGTTGATAATAATAGATCTTAACATCTTGTTCAATGCTTCAGCAAACATATCAGCTTGACTGACCATCCAAATAAAAACACCCCTCAAAATAATACACCACCACTAATATTTAACTAAATGGAAATATGTTAAAACAGAGTAGAATATAGACAACACAAGTTTCTTCAGATACTCATTCAGTTATGTCTTCCTTCAGCAAGGGTAAATATTCTCGTGTTATAATTGAACTTGTCCAGATTTATTACTGATAAAAGTGTTGAACAAAGACACTGTTGTCTAGAGTAGGATACATGTAAAATATGTGTTCTCTTGTGTCATACCACACTGTTCTGATGAATGGTCATCTGTCGAACTCTTTCCTCGCTCTGAGTCAACTGCTCTGTTTTGGTGCTCAGCTCTCCCTTTACAAGCCGATATGACTGTTGCAGTTTGGTCAGTTCAGATGTCAGTGATTCTTTGTCTGCAGTTCTGAGGAAAAAACAACAACAAAATATGCCTGCTGCTCACTTAACACTCAAAATATATGTGCTGAATGATTTTAATCGTTTGCCTAAAAAAATGCTGAGCCTCAATAGTATGACTGTCACTGTTACCTTTGACATGGCTGAGCTGACATACCACAAAGATTCAATTTCATGCACGCGTCACTTGTGGTACATTTCAAAGCTTAAGGGAGGGTACCTCCTAGAGACAAAGCTCTTATCAGGGTCGGGTGCTTATTTGTCTTTTGGCCTGACACCCATTCACGACAGCTGTTTGTTAATAGGTATATGAAGTAAGCTGTTCAGAAGGAAGGTGAACTATGGACAGAGGGTTTTTTCTTTCAAGGACAGATGATCTCAAATGTACTCCCAGGACTGATGGAGTTGTTATTGAAAAATGATTGGGTAGGCTTACATACATGTAACAGGGCCAAACTATTAGTGGATAAAAACCGGGGGAGTTGAGGGCGGGAGGGGGCGGGGGGGGGGGGAAA
>Ga0126338_10004058_pt1 | contig 10359 bp, 12 predicted proteins | sample OrbCmetagenome_2_FD_92529 | JGI IMG/M metagenome (GOLD analysis project Ga0126338, IMG submission 92529) | Coral microbial communities from Petempiche,Puerto Morelos, Mexico - Orbicella C C metagenome | ecosystem: Host-associated > Invertebrates > Cnidaria > Coral | place: Petempiche,Puerto...
AAAAGTTGTGGTCAACCGATTTGGCTGAAACTTGGCACAGAAGTTGGGTGCAATGAGATATTTCAAAAGCCAATTTGGCTCACTTCTCTGACTTTTAGTTTTGGAGTTTCAGGGGGAGTCTCATTTTGCCCTTTGAGCACCAAAAACCAAGGTTTTCAGGGGACATTTTGAAAGTGCCATAAAACCTAATTGGTAAATTGTACTTCCAAATGAATTTGACCATGAACTCTACTATAATAAAGCTTTTATTTCATACATGTAACTTTGTCCTTGAGTTATTGGACAGAGAGGAGCCTGGGACTAGAGTTTGGCAAAAATTGATATCAAAATTACAACCCAAAATTGCCATTTTTCAAAACATCAGTGTATCTACCTGCCTTCTTGCATAACTTCCGTACCTATACCATTATTTACTTTAGTGACCCAGTTATCAAAATCAGTGGAGAAAAATTGGCTTATCAAAGTTTGTTGAAGTTTTGCCACAAACACTCCATGCCCTTCTAAGGCCATTCAAAATGGAATTTTGTGCATAATTCATGCCATAAACAAACCAAATTGCTGACATAAAGCCCTTATTCTGTACTTGGTGAGAGAAAATGAATTGTTAAAGCCAAATCAGTTTCATTGTTCAGAAATACTGTGATTCTTACCTTACAATTGCTCTTAAAAGGCCTTTGATTAGCACAACAAACACCCTGACTTCCCAAAACAAGGATTAATGTTTTCTTTTAAAACTTAGTACCCATCAAACAGCACAAATGATGAAGGCCTAACCTACATATAATTATCTTTTTAAACGATGCTTGAATATTTCATTGATTTATATTCAGTTTCAAGTCGTAATTCTTCTCCATTGTTCCAAGCATGGAAAATCTGCATATTTTGTCAGGGCTGATTTTTTATATGATTACAAGATAAAGTTAGCTTAACAAAAACATTCGTTAGCATATAATCTATGCCTGTTGACAGCCTGCATAGTTTTTGTAAATACCCACCAGTAAAGGAGCATGACCATGCATACATAGATATATTACAAACAAATGAGCTGCAGTTTATAGCAATGTCGATGTGACCCGTTATTTGAGAGTCCTTTAGAGCGGAGTAAATGAGACCATCCATCAAGAAGGAATGCACAGTTAGGAAAGCTGGATAGTAAAACAAAAAGCTTTTGTTGCAAATACATTAACCAAACGAGGCCTTGCATTGAGATGATGCATCAACTGGCCTGCCATTTTGGATGAAAGAGCGGGGACTGGACCAAGGTCCCATTCTTCTTCTGTTTCGCGGTTATGTTTTGTCAGGTGTAAGAAATTCGAGGGTAATTTCACGATGGCACTGTTCCTTTGGAGGGGTAAGCAATCAGTGTGGTGCCACGTCATGGGCTGCGCACGAAACAGGAATGGTTCCTTTGTTGTCCTGCGAGATAGACATGACTGAATGGTTCAAGGAAAAGTACAAGGGGTCAGGTGTGTCCGGGGCAAGAGGAGGACCTGGTCATACCAAAGCTACAGGTGATTTAAAATATCAGTTAGAGATCATACACGTACACAAATGGCTTTTATCGCGATCCAGTGGACTCTTTTTATTGAACAGAGACCATGATATTTTACGATTTTGTCGTCTCAAATTGTTTATTTCCCAAAGGAATTTACTTGGTTCTTGTGAAGAGAAACTAACTTTTAAAGTGCCACTAAGATCAAATTTTCGCATTCTAATAAAATTGCATTTTTCGAGACCTAGTATTGCCCTAACTTACCTGTTCAAACCGTTTTTCAATCAGAGGACAGGAAGTCTGTTTTTTCGTGGGATATTTTTTTATCTTTTGCTGTCCGCCGTTAATAAAGTCTGTTCCAACCGCGTAGCAAGGGGCTCGGAAGCTAGTTAGCAGAAATGACGTCAGATTCTCAACTCAAAGACCAGCACATGGCTAATCTTCATAGTGGAAAGCTTATAAACATTGTTCCCGCGGTAGCCTAAAGAAAATGTCAGGCCGTCGATGTGTCGTACAAGGATGCAACAATACTCCCAATCTTGAAGAGGGTATTTCAGTGCACATTAGTCCTAAAAACAAGACGGTATGCGACGAATGGGCAAGATTCGTGAGAATGCATCGAGCAAATTTCACTCCTCAAGGACAATTCATGGTTTGCTTTGAACATTTTGGAGAAGAGTGCTTCGAAAGGAGCCTTCACGTCAAAGCTTCTCAACGGACACTTTGTCCAGGCTCTATTCCAACTATTTGGATGAAACAAAACTCCCAAGAGCCGTGTTCCTTGAGATCTGTGTGAACCCGTAAGAAGGTAAGCACTCGCTTCTTGTTGTTTTGATGTTTTATATATATCCAGCACTCTCCAGCTAGTTGTATTTCTGATTTTCAAAATGCAATCTTGTCCCTTATTTTGCAACTTGAGTGAACTCTGAATTTAAAAATATAAAAGATGAATGAACATTAGAAAAGGACAATGATCAATAACCGGGAACTTTGCCATAACTTTTACCGTGATAAAAATCGCTCTGTACCCTTCACCATTTCACATCATATCGTGTTATCTTTGAAAACTTACCAACATTTTTCTTTCGTGTAGGTTATCAATGACCTACTTTGCTCTCCTGGAGATGAGACATCGTCTTCTGATCGACAAGAAATAGAAGTAGATCAGTCGAGCTATGCTTCTGGTAGTACGATAGATGAAGAGGATTGCAGTCTCCAAGTAAGGCTCTAGATCTAGTGTGATCATTTATGGGAATACCGGTTTTTTTTTTGTAAACAAGGTCATGCAAACATTTTTTGAACTATATTTGTCTCTAGAATTACACGCTCAGTTCCACTCTTCCACTATCTGTTCCCACATCATCCTTATCTGCTTACAATGAAGACGTTGTAAGTTTCCCTGTTGTTTAGAGATGAGACTGGTATTGTTCAATACTGTTTGAATATATTTTGTGAACAAATTTCTTTGCTTGCAGAATGATTCAAGTGCCCAGGTAGCTGCTTCTGGTACTTTACCAACTGTCTTGCCAATGATGACAAGTACTCCAAACAGGGTATTTATAAATGTATATGGCTGTTATCAGACAAGTTTTTTAATTAACACAAGTTATTCCTATTATGTTGCTTTGGAAAACATTCCTACCTCCCTGAAAGGTAGATTCCCTACCCACTGGTAAAATGAGCTCAGCTTCATGCTTTCTCAAAAAACAATATATTTTTGATGCTAGATATTTGGAAAGTTAACTTGAAACAACACATCTTTGTTTCCAGAATGTTACCAGTGGCCAGATACCTACCTCAAGTTTCACAGATGAGAACTATCTGGGGGAACTGGTGGTGACTGACACTTCCAGTGAGGTATAATTTAATATAGATCTTGGAAGAGAGGGTCATGTCATTCATTTTAGTATTACATCTCTCCCATTTGTTATTTTCATACTTTTCAGGTACCTGATGTAGAAGATATCACTTCAGAGACAACAAATTATTCTGGTATAAAAGTGTTTTGATGGTGCGTGACCTATTGACATGTTTAACTTAATTGGCTTGGAGGCGTTCAGAGTGGATATATATTTTGAAAGCATCAGATTTCCAGTGGCCAAGAGTGCGGATTTGCGCATCTGAGAAACCCTTATAAGCCACGAGTGAAGCAGCACCAGTTCAAAAGCTGTTGCCTTTGTGTCGACTGGTGTCAAGGCCACAAAATTGTAAACACCAGGAAGGTTTGGTGTTAAACTGATAGACTGTAATCAGTTTAAGGTTTTGTTGGCAAAATAACAGTCCCGTGAGGGCCACTCATGATTTGCAGTACTCTACCAGAGATTTAACGGGACAAAATGGCAGTGTCCTCACAGTCAATTAAGATTTCAAAGGGTTTCCTGTCGGTATTGTGCTTAAATGCAGTAATGATGATCTTAATCATTTGTGGTTGGCCATTGTTTACCAAACATTTGAAATCATTAAATTGTAATACACAATCAGTATGAGCGCCACTCTTAGCCGCCAGTTCACCAACACAAAAGAAGCTGTAAAAAGCTAACAGGAACATGGCTGAGTAGAGACAACGTTGAAAAGCTGAAGAAGTGGTGTGTTGGAGAGATTGAATAAGCTCATGCAACACCAGTCGAGTAATAGGTAAATGAAAGTCAGCCAAACACTGGTGGCTAACAGCCATTAACAACTTATGAATCAAAAAAGACTTAGTTGGGTTGATATAACCCTTGATCTTGTGGATGTAACTTATACCTGAAAAATAAGTAATTGTAGAAGGTGCGAGTTTCTTAGTGGATGGGTAAGAGATAAAGAGGGCTAATTGGGAAGAAGATAAAGGTAGCTGGGGGGTTGATGGCCCATAGAAACAATCATAAAATATCTGAAAAGACCCCCATGCCCTCTGGTACGCTTTTTTGCTGCCGGCTGTTAGAGCTGAGCCTAATAAATCTCTCAAATGAGTGACCAACTCTCTGGTAGAAGGTTTGCTGGCACTGGTGTTGGGAATTCGTCTGCTTGTGGCACTATTTCCTTGAAGTTCTTGACCTGAAAGTGAGAGATGTAATCAGCTTGGCTTTTCTGCAAGCCGTGAACATGCCGGGCACGAAATAAAATATTGTAATGTAGACAATTAAGAACCAAGCCACGTAGAAGAACCATGACTAACTTATGCTTAGAGGTCTGCTTATTTATAATATCTACTAGGACAGCGTTATCTCTGAAAAATAGCACGTAGCGATTGGTCATACTAGACCCCCATATGTGGGCAGCTAAAACAATTGGAAAAAGCTTGAGGAAGTAATGTTGAAACTGTGCCATGCAGCCGGAAAGGCGCCACCAAACCAATGCTTTCCAAACACTGCACCATAACCTTTAGATGCCGTGGCATCTGTATGTAATTCAAGTGTAGAGGAAGTTTCCCAGCAGTCCAACAGAAAAAATGCCCTTCCATTAAAATTATCTAGAAATATTAACCACATATGGATATCATGTTTAGATTCTCTGTTTAAACGGATGTGGTGATAAGGGCTTGTTAGACTGCTGGTAAGGTCAATTAAGCGGTGTGAAAAAACGCGGCCTGGGATGACAGCAGAACAACAGAAGTTTAACAGGCCAAATAAAGACTGCAGTTCATGTACAGTGACGGAGTGTTTCTTGTGAAAGTGATGTAGTGAGGTACAACACTTGGTAAGCTTGTCTAATGGCAACCTGGCCTCTTGCCACACAGAATTGAGCCCTATACCAGCAAACTATAAAGTGGTATTCGGTCCTACTGTTTTGTCCTGCGCCATTGGGACTCCAAGAAAGTTGCACATATCAAGAAACTTACGAAGGTCTTCGCTGCATTTAACTCTACTTGGTGCAATAAAAAAAAGTTGCCTAAAATATGCAAAACGGCAGAGACATGTAAGTGTTGCATGGCAAGCCACTCTAAAGAAGAACTGAACTTTTCGAAAATCGCACAGCTATACCTTAGTCCCATAGCAAGACAATGATCAAAATAGTAATCATTTACCCATTTGGGTGAATACAGCAAACAAATTGACCATACCCGTAGCACAGAAAATAACCCTGTATATGAATTAGGAAAGATTAACCAAACAGTAACATACCAAGGAACTCTGAATGTGTATGACTGCATAAGTGAGGGTACGTATAATTCCTCTCATGCTCCTGAAGCCAGCGAAATTCAACTTGACTGAACCTCTGTAATATTTAACTTGTCGACAGCTCAGGGGAATCCCCGGAGTACAGCAACAATTTTTGATATTCAGAAACCAATTAAAACCATTGTTCTTTTCGTTTGTTTATCCCTTCCCACTGAACTTTGCTAGTTAATTTAATGTTACAGCTTTTCTTGGCCGTAATCGCATCTGTGGTTGTGGTGTCTGTGGTGTTTCGCTATCCCTTACGGGCACCCCTCCACTTTCTGGTCCCTGATCTTGTTCCATGGCATTTGGATCATCTTCATCTTCTCCTATGGTAGAGCATGAATGTCTTCATAAGACAACAATGCCTGCACCGTGGACATTTCTGTCTGTAATTCTTTGCCCAATTCCTCCCTACAATTAGGACAAGGAATCCCACAATTGTAACACAATGGAAAGTTGTCGTACCAGGAGGCAGTTGATGGATCATTAACCACGTAGGCGGTGGCACTTTCCCTAAGGCAAGGATTCTTCCTCCTCCAGGGATCCTGGCACCATTGAACCAATTCTTTGGTGGCTTGTTCTCCAATTACCCAATTTCCAGTGGCTACCTTAGCTTCTGTCTCCAGCACTTTTTGTTGCAAATGGTTAAAGCCTTTCACTTCCAGCAGCTTGCACAGGAAATTCGCAACCACCTTGTGCATACCATGAGTGAACTTCACATGATCAAGTTTACCTGTATGCGAGCGCTGACTAATACAGCCAAAAAAAGCAGAAATTGCCACACAGCAATGTTATAAAGAGGATGAAGAAAGGACAATGGATTGTTCAAAGGCATGATGAACACATCTGTACTGAATAATATCCTGAAGGGACGGTATTCGAAGTGACTGTCACATCAACGCACCATGTTTGGGAGTGACGTTTTCCAGCACCAGTTGCCGCACCAATCAGATGTGCACTCTTGTAATTCGCACGGCAACGTGAGAAATGAACACAAGGTGCTGTTGTGTTTATCAGAATCCATGATGGCATTCTGTTTGAATCAGTCAAGCGATCATCCTTCTGGAAAATCATCCGATTGAAAAAAGCGTCTTCCAGAAGACATCAATAATTTACTTGACATGGCCATATTTTCTTTTTCTTGCCAGTCCCGGCTATGGTCGGTCCATAAGGTTCGAAAAGACCCACTGTTAGAAGGTGTGAGTGCCTTCTTCGGACAACTCATGCGAACGACCAATGTAGAACTACAAACCAAACTGGGGGAAATATCTCCCTCAAGGTTAAGAGGATGGCAACCAGGTGAAGAGAAAACCAGTCAGCTGTTGATCCTAGTTTCTTCTAGAATAAAAACCCTCAAACAAAAGCAATTGATCAGGGAGGACTGTAACCCAATAGTGCCATCCCTTGTCATCAAGAAGCATGAGAAATATATCGAGGAAAAAGACAGGGTTAATATTTCACTGTTTGTCCGTTGCTGGCGTTGCAAAAGTCGCTGCCAGTACTGCTCAAAAATGTTCAGACATGGTCCCAATGTTGGAAACTTCAGAACAGAGTAAGTGGAAGTGCTTATTTGTTAAGGCGGCTCTGTCCATTATTGCACATGAGATAAAATATCACAATTGACCATTAGGCATGGTAGAATGATAATTTTTTACCATTCTGTTCTTATCGATACTTGTACTACTGTTTTACACGTGTTAGGTGAAACTTGGTCGAGCATTATTTCAATATTGATTTAACATTTTGTTTCAGTGATTGGCTCTTGTATGTTTGTAGTATAGGTAAAAGGCTACCTCCATACAATTATTAAAATCCAATCCATTTCAATCAGATGTTAACATTTTTTTGAAGAGCTCGTTATTGAACCAAATAATGAAGTCTACATTGCAATAACTAACTTGAAATATTTTCAGTAGGAATTCTTGCCTGGGTTTCACCGTATACTCTACCTGTTTCTAAATATTTGCACTGCCAAAAACAAAAACAAAAGCAGGAAACCACTTGTAGCTACATGTAGTTCAGTAGAAAAAGAATCATTTACTGTAAAAATTTTACTATTTCATCCTTCAATTTTGCTTGTTCATGCTCTATGACATTTTTAAGCCAAATGTCTTCACACCAGGAGAGGCACAAGACCCAGACATCTTCCCTCCACTGCTGGCTAATGCTATATTTTAGGTCAACTGATAAATTTTTCTGATTAATTCCTGTTTTGACCTAACTAACCAAAAGAAATCATTTCTAACATGACTTCACCTTTTTCGGAGGTACTGGAAAATATGATAGCACAGATGATGGTAGTGATGCTGATGACAATGATGACAGTGACAACAATGATCTTCAGTCTACTGGTGAGAACTGTGATGCTGAGGGAGAAAGCAGTAGTGATGAGGACCATGTAAACCTGATGCAGTGCTTGACAGATGTCGACTTTCCAGATAGTGAGCAAGATTGAGATAATGAGCATAACGCAAATGAAGCAAAGAATGTCAGTGGAGATCAAGGCCATGTTATGGCTAATGAGAATGACCCATATAATGAGGATCAAGGAAATGAAAGTGAAGAGTTATTCTCTGCATCTGAGGAGCACTTGAATACCAGTAGGCCTTATTTGTTTTCTTGGTATTGAACTGGAACAGACATGCAAATGAAGACTGTTATGGGAAATATCATTTCAATCAGCTTCATGTCGTCTGTATTTGTAATCGACCACCTCTCCTCAACGACTAATCACTATATTTGGAACCTCTTGTAGGCAGCCACATCTAAGCTACTGCAACCACATTCACAGCTAAAAGTTTTAAATTTTCTCTTGCTTTTAACCTCCCATAACCGACCTCTTGACACATAGAGTGGAAATTGGATAACAAGGTGTTGTTCAAATAACATAATCACATTCCTGGGTAGTACAAAAGACAGACATTTCTCAATGGGAAGTACATGTACAAGAGTTCCTCTAGATAGACTTTTCACATGAAAAAAACAAAAACACGGGGCAAGTCTCTGTAGTTACCACATGCTAATGGAGCCAAATTTTGATCCAATGTGGTCTAAGCTCTAGTACGTGACCACCTCCCATAAGCGACCGGTTAGGCTTGACATTTTTGGGGGCCGCGTACAAGAGGTTTGACTGTATAGATAATAATATTATATTTGAAACAAATTTATAGTGAAATGTTGCTCAAAGCATACCACAAATACAAATACTGATCGAGACACAGTGTTTCAAAGTGTTGACCTGTTTGATGCAAATCCTATTGTTCCATCTCTACATTATATCATTGGCTTCAAATGCATGTCAATAATAAGGGGTGTATAACTTTGCATTTTATTAGCATGCAATGATCATGCAAGATAGAGAATGGGAGGGGAAAGACACTGATACAATAGAGATGACACAATAGAAATCGATGCAGTCTAATTAACATCACGCAATGACATAGATCCAGTCAAAAAGGGTCAAGCATTGTTTTCAATAATAACAACTTCAACAACTTATGTAAAGCCAACATTGGAGGTGTCGCTGAAGACAACATTGAATGATTCATTAGATCTCTAGTGGAAACAGTAATCGAAGAATGACTTTGCTACTTCACTATCAGGTACTTCTAGGAATGTTTAACCTCTTTTGACTGTAGATTTATTTCAGCCAACACAACACAACTTAAACAGAGCAGATAAACTTAAACAGAGCAGTTAAACAGTGTCACAAGTAATCTGGCAATGATTTTGTTTGGTTTTGGTTACACTACAGTTTGGGATTGACTGAGTTGTCTAGTTGGTAGGTAATTGGTTTGGTTTTGGGCTTCTGACACTCAATTCTAACAATACAATCTCTCACTTCCACTTAGTATTTAAAAGTTTGTACAATTTACCAGGTTTTACTCTATTGTACTGAACAAAGACACTGTTAACGTCAAACCCATGCTGCTTGAAGAAATTGTACATATTACGCTGACTGTAAATTGAAGTATTCTTTCCTTTGGATGACTTATAGTTCCTCATGAGTGCAGTCCAATCTTTTAATGATGGACATCCTCTGCTGCCAAGCTCCCAAATCTCTTTCACCTGTTTTAAACTTTCTATATTTCTTTGTATATGCAAGGAGTTTAGCCAGTCTACATATGATTGACCAGGAAGACCATACTTTGCGTGCACACTAAGAGTGTTAGGATTGATCACCAAACTTGATGAATTAGCTTGAGATGACAAAACAGAAGCACGACTGACTACATGTGCTGTCATGGCGAAGAGTCACGCCAGTTATATCTCATACAAAAATGCTCTCAAAACTCTCATCATACAAAATCCATGACAGCCCATGTAGTCCTGTCAGAAAACTATAAGTTTCAAAAAATAATTCCCACCCCATAGTACTACACATCATTCCTGACATAAAGTACATGTCCCAAAGGTTTACTACAACTATTTTCGCCATCCCATGGACCTCCACAAATCAAAAATCATTCACCATTTGCATCTTTCACGTAATATATAGTTGGCACGAATGCTAACTAATCTGTGCATGTGTTTAGGGAAAATTGGGTTTTGTTTTTGAGAGAATAGTACCACAAGGAGGACAAGAGGTTTCCTAAACCAAATACAACAAAACTGTTGCAGATGAGTTTAATCGGTTTTTCGTTTCTGTTGGCCAGAGTTCCGTTGAAAAAATCCAGTCATTGGCTAATGAATGCAACATAACACTCAACCGAAATTTTTTTGTCC
>Ga0126338_10004059_pt1 | contig 10358 bp, 9 predicted proteins | sample OrbCmetagenome_2_FD_92529 | JGI IMG/M metagenome (GOLD analysis project Ga0126338, IMG submission 92529) | Coral microbial communities from Petempiche,Puerto Morelos, Mexico - Orbicella C C metagenome | ecosystem: Host-associated > Invertebrates > Cnidaria > Coral | place: Petempiche,Puerto...
AGTGTCGTGATGATATAAACCAAAAAAATCGTAACATTTTAAGGTCTGTCACGTGACATGAGATGATTTGTCCACTGGGTGTGGTAAAAAATAAGGTTATTTCTAAATAAAGCCTGTAAAAAGCACTGAAGATAAGAGTTAACTGTCAAAACGTAGGTTCAATGCACAGAACAAAACAGAAACTTACACGATATGCTTATTTGACAGTCAAATCTTGTTTTGTAAAAGAGCAGAAAGTGTTGCCGTCAATACTATAAAACACTACCTCACAAGGCTGTGGCTGGTTTCCGTAGCAACCCTTTTGAGTAAAACGCTAGAAATTTAACTTCTCTTCTTGAGTGCAATAGCACACAATTGATCTTTCTGCACTATATTTAAACAAACATTTTGGTCCATTTGAGGGTATCCTACCCCGTTAAATATTTTTCAGCTGAAGAACATGATAGCTACTCTCAACAGTTCTAGGCCAGAGGGCTTCAAAGATTTTACACAGGATAATCACCAGTTTGGCTGGAAGACCATTCAGAAGGTCTTTGCTGAAGACCTCGATCGAACCGAGAATGGATTGAGTCAAAAGGTGCCAGGCTTAAAATATGCACACATTTACAGAAATAACTGGATGCGTTTGACTGTAAGACCAGCAAAGATTATGCAGGTATGGCATGCACCACTTCAGGAGACACTTGTGATTCCGATTGCAGTCTAACCAGGAAACGTTTGATAAACAATCACTCTTGAGAGGCCTTTCCCACTTGAAAATTTCCTAGAGTTTTCATCCAAGTCACAGAAAAGGCAGCTTTCTTGTTCGCCTTGTCTGTTGGCAAGGCACACTCGCTTACAAGCTTGCAGTAGAATCCAAAAATCAGCAGTTGAAAGTTCACTTTTGTGATTCAAAAAGCAAATTTTTTGCAAAGTGGTCCCTTTGGTGGACTTCATACTTGGTGATTTAAGAAGCTTTGAGCAGACAATCCCTTCGATCTCGCTGGCTTTGTGTTGAAAATATCAATGACATCAGTTCCTCCAGCTGATCTCCGTTTAGAGTGTTCAAAGCTTACTTTGTCTTTTCCACAGACTTCTTTTTTGCAGACCGTTTCAAAATGAATTGGATTCCTCACTGCATGATTTTTGCTTTTCCGCATAGAGGTTAGAAATCAACTAGAAATGGGGGCCTGCATTTTGTTTGTAATTGTCTTCAAAAAGAGGAGCAATGTATCAGGTGACTCAACTTGCTGACCCAACCACTTTCAAGAAATTAAAGAAACAGTAGAAAAAGAAGGTGGCAACATCAATGAAGGACAAAGGTAACAATCACTTTTTCTTCAGACAACTTTCTAATGTCATGTCATGGCAACAAGATCCTCACAGCCTTTGAAGAGATCACCAACTTTAAAGCCTCCTAGATCTGTTTGGGAAGGCATCAAGCAATGCAAAACAACAGTCTTGCCTGTGTCTTCACAATGATAACTTTGTGTTTGGGTCATACATCAACTTCAATAAACAAATTTCTGGCCTGAACCAATCATCTTATGGATCACCATTGTCCTACCAACTGGTAAGAACTGGGTTTGCCTTTTCAAGTGTGCTGGAAGACTTAAAATATTGTGTACTTGAGTAGCATGAGGTAAATTTACTGTTTAGTAACAAATGAATTTTCTGATTTACCTACATTATAATATGTAATAAACTCCAGTTCTTTCATTAGTAAACACTGCCTAAATGATTTAGCTTTATGGACCCGAAATGGCCTCAAGAAGTTTGAGAAATGCTCCCCTGATAATATCAAGTGATTCACAAAACTAATTGACCAAATACTTCCCTTGCACAGTTTCCCCGCTAGTAGTGTCCAATTCAGGTCGTTTTAGTAGCACTTTTCTCAATCCACATCAAGTTGGTTACTACTCATAGAAACAGATTTCCCAATGCCATTATGTTGGTTGAAATTTTGATGATTCTATCTCTGTCAACAGCATGTTGTGAAAGAGGCTTTTCAGTAATGGGGAAAGTCAGACTGCAGATCATGCTTATCTGTTCTATACTGTCTCCTGAGGAGTCATATTGATGGACCTGGTGATGTTGAGTATAACCCTAAACCAGGACTGCAAATGTGGTAGGCTTCTGGATTGAGGATGAGATGCCCCAATTTTAATGACTAAGGATTGACAAAAATATCAATGCTATAAGATATAGTTGTTACTTTCCTAACTCATTTTCTTCTTTGTTTTGTTTACATAACTATTACTTATTAATGATTATGTACATTTTTTAAGTTTTGCTATTCATGCTGTGATTGTTGTGATCAATGCAAGTTTCATAATATAACCTTTGGAATCATGTAATTAGAGACACCACATTTTTATCAGTTTAGTTATGCCATCTACGTTCTCGCTATTATTTTACACTATCACTCCCATCGCTATCGTGCTAAGCTATCGTTTCTACAATTGCTACCCTTGCAGGAGCAAGATCAAAGTAAGTCTGCACATCTTTAGTCGTTATCGCGTTGTTATAGTTTAAGATTTATGTTCCATCAGTATCCTTGATCTATGTTTTGTATCTTAGCTGGTATTAGCTTACATAAGCCTTTTGTATCGTTTCGCTTTTAGTTCGAACCACACAATCACAATCACAACGACTTCACAACACAAGTACATCTCTGTTTTGTTATCCTGATTCCTATATTATTGATTCGTCGCTCCTTCCAATAAACGCTAATGATTGATTTTACTGTGACCTGGTTTCTTTGAATTACAATGTGCGTTCGAGTGGTTCAAGCTCCTGCTAAGCCCTAATCTACATGTGGCTTCGCTCCTGGAAAGTCACAATGGTAAGCACTCCATTTTAGAAAGTACAATTTTGAGATGGAAAAAAAATTTTGAAATCTACTTTCCATAGTGGAAAGTGGTGTAAAAAGTTAGTTTCAAGCCCTGCACAAAAGGCTGAGATGAGGGCTAGGCAAGTCCACTATATTCTCAACAATGCAAAGCAAAAAAGAAGAACTTGGTTTTACTACTACATGAATTACGACATACTGTTGTACCTCAACAGCCTGCTGAAACAGTAAGGAGATAGTGTGAAGAAAACCAGAAAAATAACCAAAAATCCACAATAGAACAAAAACCTTTCACCGCAGAAGGGGGAAAAAGGGCTCCTTCAGAAACCACCAGATCTATAAAAAGCAGAAACCAATAACTGCACTGATAACTGGGTGAAGTTGCCTCAGTGTCATTATACATTGCTAAAATTTCCCCTTGGTCCCAAATCAATCATGTTTAGACAGTAAAGATAATAAAATAATTTATGATCAATATAGTAACTTTTCCTTTTTCTCACTTACAATTGTGGCTGGTACTCTGGATTTATAATGGTTCCATATCCTTGGTCAAGCCCACCAGCATCATTTGAACATTCCAGCTCCCAAAGGTGGGAGAGCAGGTGAGAATGTCACAGTCCACTTATCAGTCTGTTTCCAGGCTTAAGTCCTGCTCAACCCAGGAAGACAGGTGGACTGTGGTGGGAAAGCACCTTATTGACTGGGGGCTCCCCAGTTCAAGCAGAGGGCAACTATACAACAGGCTCAACAGCCCCTCCCACTGTCAGGAGTGACCCCTGGCATCTGGCTCTACACCAATCAAGCCATGACTTTGAATTGGTAACTGCCACTCTCCAGTTTTTTTCCATGCCAGGCAGAGTCATGTCCCAGCACCAGTATCATCAGGTTACGTCTGTGGGGTCTGTGGCTGTGTCTGTCGTTCAAGGATTGGGTTAGAGAGTCACAATAGGAAATGATCGCTACATACGCGCTGAGTCATGGACCGTGTCCAACGACTGCCTACTAACTTTTAATAAATTTAAGAAACTTATTGAGCCACTAAATATTTGCATATTGTAAGATTTCAATCCTAGGTTTTGTTTAATTTGGAATTTAAGTGCATTCAAATTTGACAAGAATACCAGCCTTATTTTGTGTTGGTGCCCTGTGTATGTGTTGGGTTGCCTGTATAAAGGCGAAATTTTTTGAGATTGCTTTTCTGTCGTGGACACAAATTTAGTGCCCCCAAAGATTTTTCAGGGGCTGTGGTCTCACTTCTAAGTTTGTTGGCCTCAATTTTACGCAAGTTCCACCTGCTTTTGGGTATGTGGAGAAAGTTGACAAGAAGGTGTAATTATTTGGCTGTTCTTTTCAGAAGAAACTACTGCTGTTGTGAGTTAATTTGTCTTACATTTCGTTCAAGTAAGTCCCTTTGTTTTTCAAAATGTTTTGTCAAACTTTTCGGGACATGTGTGCTACTCCCAGCAATTTGACAATTCTGCATTGTGTTATCAACCCTCTCGCCTTCAATGAAGAAAAGCTATCCTGTCATTATGAATGAATTTGGCAGTGAATGCATTCAACAGTCCTCAAGCAACATTACTGTAGCTTTAGGTCACATGATAAACAAACCAAGTTGTGTAGCTTGGCGGTGATTGTGCCAGAAAGTGAATTTACCGAGTTGTTTAGTTTGGCGGCCATTATGCCACAAAGCAAATCAACCAAGTTGTCAAGCTTGGTGGCCATTGTGCCACAAAGTAAATTTACTGAGTTGTGTAGCTCGGTGGCATGTAGCTCAGTGTCCATTGTGCCATAAAGTAAATGTACTGAGTTGTGTTTGCGAGTATTGTAGCATTTTATTATGATTTGTTATCACAACACAACGCAAGTAACTTGGGTTTCATTCAAAACTCTTGTAAACCGAGGCAAATTAAGGCTGTCCGGGCAAGGAAAACCAACACAGTCACTCAAACCACTAGCAAATTTCTTGACATGAGTGGCTCGCTGTTAGTGGTCTTATTCCTGATGTTACCAAATTATAGAGTATTTCAGGTAATTTCCACCCAATCAACTAAATTAATTGGTACAAAAAAAAACATTGAACTTTAAAGGCACAGACCCAGTTCATCTTAGGACTGCAATAGAACATTACTCCATTAAGTTCAGTTGAGAGACATCAACTAACAAACTTCAATGTGTATTTTGTTGTTGTTGTTGTTGTTGTTCTTGTTCTTGATGTTGTGAATTAGTACAGTATTTCATGTTATTTCCATCCAATAATCAACTTGCTATATGACCTAGTCCAAAATGGAAATCATTGGACTTTGAACAGATAGCCCAATACATTTTCAGAGATTTCAAATGATGCATAATGTTATCATTTAAGAAAGTAAAGTTCTGTTTAATTTTATTAGTCGGCCTCTTTTTATTAAATTTACTTTAAGTTGTTTACCCAACTACCGGTACAATCTAAAAATGAAATCACAGAAAAACGTCCCCATACTTATTTGTAACTAACAATACAGCATATCGTTTTCATGCCATTCTTTAGTGCAACTACTGTAAATCCTCTATAGAGCAACCCCAGCTAATAAGCCCCCCCTTTTTTTGGAACGAGAAATTTATCAAACCCACCTCTCTATTAAACCCTTTTCCCGCTCCTTCACAACCAACAATTAATAGCAGCCAGTATTACCAGTGCGTTTTTGCTTTACCAATGACTCTAGGAACAAATTTCAAAATACTCATGAACTTTTGAGATATATTACTAGTACTTCTTGTGAAAACTAATCTAACTAATCACAAAATCAATAACACATTCAGACCATTTAGTCAAAGTACAAATGTTTATGGACAATTGATCCACATGAAAAATTGTTACAAGAAATGAATGGTAAAATAAACGGCGTTCAACTAAATTAAATAAGCCCCCCACCCACCCACCCCCATGGGCTCAATAGAGGATTTACCGTCATTATTTTGCTGCAATCTTCCACCTCACCACGGCCTACAATTCTATGTTTCAATTTTTTCTGTTAGCAGACCTTAAAATAGCAACATAAATGCCTATATATCCTTTTAACTCTCTCTCACAGACAATGTCCTGTAGAATGCTCTCCTCTAATCTCTGATTACTACTAGTATATAACGAATTAATATAGCAACAATTTTTCCAAAATACCAGAAGTTTCCATGTAAAATAACTATATTTGAACCTCTTGTAAGCGACAACCTCTTGTTTGCAACAGCAACCATTTCTAGAGCAAAAAGTTTAAAATTTTCTTCTGTTATTAACCTCTCATAGCCAACAATGTAGCTGAAGTGAGTACAGTGAGTGAAGGCAGACTGTGATTTCTTCTTAAAGCTCCTCCATCCCTACCTGCCAAGCATTATCACAACAACTTGCTGCCTAAATACTTGCCCATTGCAAGTACACAAAGTCCAGTCTTTGTTGTCAATACTGCCACAACCCTGCTGCTGTGTCTTGTGATGGCACCTGGCCCAGCAGAGGTTGTCACTCCTTGTATGGAATGGGTTCTGTTTTTAATGTGCAAAGAGGAAAAGTTGTTGACTTTGAAATGCAAAGAAAAGTGTGCTAAAAGTGTCGTGGAAAGAGCAACCTTGATGTGAATTCTCAGAAGTACATTAATTGGGTGGAGTCACATGGGCCCAAATGCACAGCTAACTTTGATAAGTCATCAAAAGCCATGGAGGCCCAAGGTGCTGTACATGTATGGGGTAGGTCCATTGAGAAGCACAGTTTGCAGTATGTGGACTTTGTGGGTGATGTCAATTGCTCCTCCTTGGGATGTGGTCAAACCAAAGCCTTGCGGAGATGAGGTGGCAGTGTGAAAAGTGGAATTTAAAAGAGAATGGAAGGACAGCTGAGAAGGAAGAAGAAACACAAGAAAGGAAAGAAGCTGTCAGAATAGAAAGACAATTGGGGCATAACCGCCTCACCGATAACCTGATAGACACTTTGCGAAGTTACTATAAGAAGGCCCTTCAGGAGAATGAAAGTGACCTACAAAACATCCAGAAAGCTGTGAAAGCTAGTTGGTATATTTATGCCTCAATTGAGGATAACCAAATGCATGATTACTGTCCCAAAGGAAACAATTCCTGGTGCAAGTGGCAAAAGGATCAAGCCAATGGAACCAGCTCCTTCAAACCGAAAAATGTTGTGCCAGCAGTAATGCAGGAGATCTTGCCCACATTTGACAGTTTGTGGGCTGAAAACCTACTACAAAGTGTTTTAGAAAGCTTGTCTCAAAACAACAATGACGTACAAAACCATCTTGTCTGTGACATCAGTCCAAAATAAAAATTTGCTGGTCCCAAGATAGTACTGACAGCTTGTCCTCTTGCTGTTTGTCTGTTCAATGGTGGAGAAAAAGCCCGGCAAACAAAGCTCAGAGGACTCAACTTGGAAGCTGGAGTGCACTGTAAGTCTGGTTTAACCACCACTGATAAGCAAAGACTGTATACTACAGGAGAAAGTCACTTGAGGAAACAAAGGTTCATTGTCAAATTTGCCACAGCCAGAGACAGTGTTTTCAAAATCAGCCGTCGGCCGTTGCATCCAACAGCAACTTTCCGATTTGCGAGGGCTACTTTTCCTTTGGTAAATTGTAAAATAAATTAAGATTATGTTAAAAGATCAAAGTGTCACAAAAAATGGTATCAGCAAACAAACTTGTATTTTTCCGTGGAATTTCGTCGAAACATGACTGCAGTTGCGTAAATTTTCATTCGACGTGTGGACCTCGAGGACAGGCTCAAAAACAACTCAATATGGGCAGCAGTTCTCACTGAAACTACTCCATATAAGACCCCACATCACGTCTCCAAGAACAAGACAAAATGGCAGAAAAGCGAAAGCGTGGGCTAACTCTGACTGAGATGTGGTCGCTTTCAAACAGCAAAAAGAAGAAGGATGTTCCAGGTGATTTATGCAGTATTTTAAGGGGAATAGATAATGTTGTCATTTTTTTTCCGTCAAGCGATGGCTAATATCATTTGCATAATTTTCCTGAACGCAATTGTCCTGTAATTACCACATTAACACATGCGATGCATGTCTGTAGCGATTTTGGAAATTCTGTTTCTTTCTTTTTTTTGTTCAAAGGCATGAGGCTATGTTTATTTTCTTCAAAGCTTTATTGGAAATAAATGCATTTTGCTGTGGTTTTGTCATATATATACATTTTTTTCTTTTTTTTTGGGCCAACATAGTTATTCTTTAATATTAAACAAGGTGATGAAACTGACGTAGAAACAACAGTGTCGGATACAAGATCAAAACAGCCACAGCCAACCACTGGGTCTTCAACACAGTCTCACTCTGCAAGATCCCAAAGCCACTTAGAGAAAACATCTGATCACCCGATAGTGTCGGAAACAGGATCAAAACAACCACAGCTAACCACTGGGTCTTTGACACAGTCTCTATCTGCAAAATCCCAAAGCCACTCACTCTGATCACACTGAACAGATTACAGAGATTGTCAAGCAGTTTCCGGATGTCCCATCTTCAAAGGTCCACCACTACCTACTCTGTACACAAAGAAACTGCACCAAGGAAGAGCATAGCCGAATCAAAGCTGAAAGAAACAGGGAAAAGTTCCATCACAGCTGGCTTGGAAACAAATCAATATCCTTCTGTCAGCAAACTGCAATCTTCCACTCCCGTGGAAATGTTCGCATAACAGAACCTTGGTGTCATGCCATGAAAAATCCGCCCTCAAGAAATCAAAAGATTGCTTGACCGTACTTCATTGTACCAATGCCACGGGCACACAAAAACTGAAACCACTAATGATTTGAAAATTTGCGAAGCCATGTTTTAAGACTGTAAACATGGATGCACTCCCTGTCATTTGTAAGTCTCAAAGAAACGTCTTTGCAAGCTAAGATGGACAAATTTGTTTGATAAAGAGACAAAGTGAAATTAAAAATCTTTCCAGAAAAGCTTTGAGTACATGCAGTTGAAAAGAAGGTGCTAGAAATGGCTAGAATAACTCTAAGATTCTAGCTGAGTGGTTCAAGAAAGATTTCGTCCTGGCTGTTAAACACCACTTACAGGCACAAAACATCCATTCGTCTAAAGCTTTGTTGCTGATGGACAACTTTTCTGCTCGTCCTGAAGAGCTGACAACCTGCCATGGGTCCGTTACTGGTATGTTTCTCCATCCAAACAAAACTTCAGTTTTTTCTTCATTAATATTCATATTTTTGATTACCCAGACTCTAGATACCCTCTATAAATATTAATATTAATATTATTAATATTATTATTATTATTATTTAAACTACTTTTTAGTTCAATTATTGCCATGGAAACAGGCCCACCCCCACCCCCACCCCTGCCAGTCCTTGACGAAAAAAGGGTCATTGCATTCTTCAATGTTTCTTGTATGTTTTTGGCCAATTTTGGTTGTGATTAGACTGGTTTTAAAGGACATCAGCCTGCCCTAAAATTATTAACAACCCACAGCAGGTGCCCTAGCAACTCCCCCCTCCCCCCTTGCCAAGCCAGTGTTCAATGGCAGTGGATGAAAGCATAAAGCTCCAGAGACAGTTGAAACACTATACGTTTTACTCACAACGACTATTGCCTCATATTTCTGATTACCATTTATCACGCCTTACAACAAATTTGCCAAAATTTTGTTGTTTTTGCGTGCATCTACCGTGTGTATGTAAGCTTATTGCCCCCATAGGCTTCCGGCCCAGAGGCTGGAACCCGAGGAGGCGCCCTAAGGTCCCCCACGTAAGTAGAACGCATCGTATAGTTGTATTGGCAGTACGGGAAAATTTCTCGATTTGAAGCAACTGGGTGTCCACGGTGGTCCCAGCATGCATACAAGGTGACAATGAGAAATACTGGCTCAGTATGAATATGGATGAAGAGAGCCTTTTTGCGACTTTAAGAACCTTTGATTCTTTCTGTAACACTTGCGCACAATTTGTGACTTTGAATAGCAAAATTCTTTTGACAGTAGTTACTCAAGATGGATTACAACAGTCGGGTTTAGATAAAAATATGTCCCCCCAGTATGTTACTGATGTGCATACAAACCCAGGCCTACTGAATCGTGTCACCTGTAATACTCATACCACTCAGCAGGGCTCGAAATTAACTTTTTCATTCGGGAGCCAGCTGGCGACTAACGGAAAAATTTTGGTCGCCAGATCGTAAATTTTGGTCACCAACTTATTTTATATAATTGTAACTTACACAAGAACACGATTTTATACGTTACTTTGCATGCAAGAAAAGTCACAATTGAAGAGCGAAAACAATTAAAAACAACACAACTAACACTTAGTTATAAAGCTACTGTTGTTCTCAGGTGATATGTCTCTGGTCTGAAGGTGATGGTTGTCTCCATAGTCATTTTAAACGAAGCGAAGCATAAAACAGTTTAAGTCCGTGGTTTTCATTGTCAGACAAACACGGGTCCTTGCGTATTTTCCCTTTGCTACTTCTTCGAAATGCCGTTCTTTATTTTCGACTTGCTTTCCTCGCCGCCTTTCGCTGCCGACA
>Ga0126338_10004060_pt1 | contig 10358 bp, 2 predicted proteins | sample OrbCmetagenome_2_FD_92529 | JGI IMG/M metagenome (GOLD analysis project Ga0126338, IMG submission 92529) | Coral microbial communities from Petempiche,Puerto Morelos, Mexico - Orbicella C C metagenome | ecosystem: Host-associated > Invertebrates > Cnidaria > Coral | place: Petempiche,Puerto...
GGGGGGGGGGGGGGGGGGGGGGAGAGGGCACTCCCTTATTTTGGCTTGATAGGTATGTGCGGCCCCAAAGGGTATGGTTTTTCAACCTTTTTGGTCATAAATAGGGTATCGATTTTGGCCATTTTTGGCATAAATAGTGTATGGTTTTTGCACTCTAGTCGTAAATTGGGTGGAAGAAGCTACTTTTTCATCGTTATCGATAAGACCATAAACACACAAAAGCCCTTCATGATAAATTACGTTTAGGGCAACTGCGTCAGCCGCAACTGTCATAAATAGGGTATCCAATTTTGATCAGGTCATAAATAGAGTAGGGAAAATCGCAGCTTTTGGTCATTAATAGGGTGAGGGTTTTGCGAAAAGGGCCGCATACTCCCACCCAATTTTTCTGAGAATACCCCTTAGGAATGAAGCAAAACTCCGAGCCTATAGAAAAAAGCCCATGGCTTGTTAGAATAAGATAATAAGTGTTACACCCACCGAGTTATGTAGCTCAGCAAAGGTAAATGACAAGATTTGAGGTCACGACACAAATTTACTACTTCTACGAGTCAAAGAATTTTAAAATAAGGTCATATCCCAAATATCTAGACCTACAATTTACTCTCTGCTATTAAAAAATTACTCTCTGTTTTGTACGCTGGACAATATTGACAGGCCTGAGATACCTACAAAAGTAACAGTATTACCGAATTTGTTCACAGGTTCACACAATGAGACTGCCAAAGCCACAGTGTACCCTTGGCCTTTTGTACCATCTCGAAAACCAGCAAATATGAGCGTTACGTTAACCCCCGGTAAGCGAACGTTAAATTTACAGTTAGAATTTATACATTCATGTTTTTATTGTCGTAATAGCTTTTTTGTCCTTTTTTTTCACCATGAATGATAAATTCATAAATTAACAAATTGACGTCAGTTTTTTATGCGTCTGTCCTCTTATTGATGATAAATTGCGTCATAACATTGTCAAAGTGGCTGTGGAACCAAGTACGAGCCGCAGGCGAGTGGTTCCGCATTAAACGGAGTAGACGTTAATTTGTTTTTTACAATAACAAGACCCCAGAATGGTCAAATGCCAGGAATAAATGAGAGGAAAAGACGCCGTAAACTTGCCGTAAACAAAGATAAGTGTATTTTATTCAAAATGACGCGAGCATTGTCAATAGCTTTTCTAGCTTTTTGATTTGCTACTTAAAAAAGTCCATAAAATCTCATTGATTAAAAAGTTGACAGTTTGACAGCTGAAAGTTTAACTTGAAAGATTGCGTAAATTAAAATTTTATCCGACTGTACTCTTATTGATGGTAAAAATGAGCCAATCAGCGCGCGAGAAATTAGACAGTTATTGTAAAATATATTTTTGCCATACAAGTAGGGGATCAATAAATTCGAGTATTTTTGTTTTGCTTTTCTACAGACTCCCTCATCGCTTATTTTAGAAGAATCAGTTTGGATGTAAGCAAAGATTCAAGCTTGCAAAATATAATACGTGATGAAAGCAATACCGTTTAAGTTAAATTGATTGTGGAGGAGAAATGTTTACGATCTTGAAATAATCAAGACGATCTTCGAATGACTGAAAGATAACAGCTACCAAACACTTTTATCTGATTAAGAAATTGAAGAAATTCACCCTGTTTCTATCCAGTTTTAGTAGAAATCTACTAACTTTCCATTACGAACGCCGTTCTCTTATCGGCTACGTCGCTTACTATCTGTTCTGTTGTAGATAGTGAGTAGCCTAGAAGCCGTCGGTTGTCAACGAAATGGCGGCAGCTTCTTTGCGTTTTCAAAGTGTCCGTGAAGAGCCCAAGGGAAGAGCCCCCGGTACTCTCATATATAAGATCAAGAGAAAATTTTCTCTTGATAAGATATATGAGTATGTGCCGCTATAGAAATTAGACAGTTTTGGTCTAGAATGGGGTATAATTTATCGGAAAAGTGGCCAGTGTATAAATAATTGTGTAGAACAGGGTTTCTTACTCGAGGTTCTATAATAGACATTGAAACTCGGGAGTGACTTTGTAAGATACTGGTTATGGTTTAGTTAGCGTATGTTTGACTACTATAGTGATAAAGTTTCTGCATGGAAAAAAGCTGGTCTAGGATAGGGTATGGATTCTGGCGGCCTAGTCCAGGAGAGGGTTGCAAAAGGAAGCTGATCATGGTCTAGTCCAGTAACTTTGTTGACTGATGGAAAAACCGTGTATAATTAACAATTAGATTATGAGCTCGAGTTTTGTATGAGGTGATAGTTGATAAGGCCGTAGGCCGAATCAACTATCGCCTCATAGAAATCGAGAGCGAATAATTTAATTGTTTTAGTAGAATTCTAACTTAAATTATCGCAAATAATGGTTTCCAAATACTTTTCGACGCATTATTGAACCTTACGCTTTAACAAAATCGCACGTATTGAATCGTCCTCGGTAAATTTGCAGTTTTGTTCGCGCGCGCACCGGTTTTTCAATATTTTCAAGTCTTTAAAGTCAAGAATCCGTCCCCTTCTTTTAGTCTTCTCAGGAATTTAATTATCCATTTACATCCAAACTTTCTTCCAAAACTTCGGAAAAACGATAAAAACGTCGCATTTCGTGGACGACCGACAGCTACTGCATTCTAATGAATGATAGTATACGAGTAGTTCAGCCAATCAGATTGCAGCATTTGTATTAGTATACTAGTAGAATTTCTACTAAATAAAGTTAGGTTATATTATCTTTAAGTGATTGAGTGTCCCAGCGGCACACCCCTACCCAAACATTAACAGAGTACGCCCCCTCCCGTGGTTGAAGAGGAACTCGATAATTTACTAGTCGAAAGTGGATTTATATTAAAATAATTAGATATTTCGCTTTCGATTTCTGTGCGTGATAGTCGACCCTGGCTGGTACAGTTGCGAAAGGCATATTGTTCCTGCTGCTTAGCTGTTGAGAGCAATAAAGATAACGATGGCTTGATATTTTTACTGCAATATAAATAAATGGTATATTTCCCTATAATGATTCATGAATATATTTGATTTAGTAAATAATTCGCTGAGTTGTTGTCGTAGATACGAAAGAGCAAGGTTAATTATCTCATCAAGCTTATAAATTTTCATGTTATAAGTATTTCACGTTAACTACCCAAGAAATTACAGAAAGCCACTTTTAATTAGATTGTGATAAGATTAACGGGTTATTTACTCTGTAATCACAGTTAACATTTATATTTCTCTCTGAAAGTGGTTGACGTTTTGGATGCGACGATACAGTATGAACTGAAATCGGTATCAGACGGCCGCGTCATACTAAGAGATAGGGACAACTTATGCATCTATGCTCCTAGACTCTGCAGTTTAGCTGCTGGTGGTAAGTAGTTAAGCAAAAGAAAACCTGGTCAACCTCATCAAGAGGGCTAGATCTACGAAGTTTACGCAATTATTTTACGCGCTTACCAGCTGTTCGAACTGAAATACCACATTAACGGACTAAAGCTGCAAAAGAACTCAAACGAAATGTGCAAGGAAGCCGGAAGGGGGCATTGATTGGCAGATTTGGAAAAGATAAAGACGGATTGCACTGGAATAAACTTGAAAACATCAGCCTGACTCTGTCGAGTTAATGTCACCTCGTATAAGGGTATAGTTACAAATCCTCGGAAAGTACTATTGTTTGATATGTGCACTAAATTTTGTCAATGAAAGACTAGATGTCGGCCAATTTATTCAGTTAAAGCTCATATTTGGCAAAAATAAACAGACTTGCCTAAAATACATCTGTCTGGCACTGTCAATCCTTCGGTGTACTGAAAAATGCAGCATAGGTCATTTTTTTCTTCTATCACTGACAGCGGAACAAAATGAAACTCAGTAACATTGAAATACATATTTAACAGAAAGACAGCTCCATCAGTCCCTTAGTGGGTATAAATATAATTTATTGTAAAGTCAGGGCTAAAAGGACAAAAATAGAGCTTACAGAGGTGAAGTGAAAAGGTTTTGTCACTGTGCGATTTTCTTTCAAGTTTTTAGCTGTTTACCGACTTGTGTCCTGAATTTCACAAATTCAGGGTTTTCTGTTCTGTCTCATTTTAAGCCACATTAAGTACATCATATTATACTGTATGTGTAATTCTTTAACACAAATCTCAGTTCAGTTCAGTTACATGAAAAACATTCCATTGATCTTAGAAACTTCGGTGTGGACCTAATCTGGTATAACGCCCGAAATACCATCATTATTAAAGGTAATCCGTGTAGATATCATAAGTGGTTGAACAATAAATACCAGATTGATGATATAATAGTAATAGCAATAATAACAATAATAATGATAAAAATAATAATAATAATGATAATAATAATAATAATAATAATAATAATAATTGTTACTGCACAAACTATTTAAAATAACAATGTAGTTTACAGAAATGAATTGAATTGAGAAAACCTGAGAATTGGAATGACTTGTTTAAAATGTCACAGAAACGTAGCAAAAGTATTTGCGGTTTGTGTCATCGATTGTACGCGAGAAGCAATGGAAAAAAAGAAAAAAGAAAATTACTCTCAAACTTTACAATATACATTCTAATATTTATGGAATCTTACTCGTCCTCTCATGAATACTACTAGCAATAAAAGTACTACTTATACAATGCCAGCCGAGACATTGTCCAAACAAAAGTCATTTTCCAAAATGTGAAAATTGCGACCCTTCGCTCTTGAACCACTAAGACAGAGTAATGCTGACAGTAAAATGGCAAAGGATACTTTCGCACGGAGCTATGCGACCGTAGTGACGTAATCTTCTCTCTTCTTAACGGAGAGGAGTTCCGCAAAATTTATGAACGTTATACAAGCCAGAAGTATAGCGTCTCTTATATCACCTTTTTAAAAAGGATTGAACAATATTCAGATCAGCTTCACTTGCTCCATATATGTGAAGGCTATAAAACCCTTTGAATGGACGATAGCTAAAAGGGAAATCAGTTTCGTCCTGATTAAATTCTTCCTAGTTCTAAGCCCCCTAAGTACATATAGACATTTATTGACTTCAGACAGTTTTCGTCTTTTTGTGTTCCGTAAACCTACAATTGGATTGAAAAGTGACACCAAGAATAGTTAAGTTTTCAAATTGATTTATACTTTACTTGACATCAGTAGCATGGTTCTTTTTCCTAAAAATTAATTCTTTGCACTCGGATGTATTGCATTTCATGTCACTGATTGTCGCGTGTCCAATCTAAAAACTGCTGTAAAGCCATGTCTGAATTGTCGGAGTGATCACTAACCATGATGTACGTCATCCAAGTCGTCTATTTCTAAATCGTTTAAAAATATGTTAAAAATTAGAGCTAGGTAGCTGGCAAGAAATATTAAGGAAACTGTCAGAATTAAATTGTTGATATTGTTATTGTATTATCATTCCTGATTCCGGAATTTTTACATGTTTTTTATTTTATTATCTATTAGATGATGGGTACTGTCAGATTAGAAGTCAGCGTTTTCAACGAGGATCATATCATGTTTTTCTGCCTTGATGTTGTTGCTACGATACACTAGTGAAGCTCGCGATGACGAAAGTACAGTAATCAAGAAATGTGTAGCGTTTATAAGATAAACTTAGTCTGATGAATTCCCCTCTGCAATGCATGTAAGTCACAGTCGTCACAATTAGAAAAGAGGGGAAGATAAAACATACATGTATAATATGCATGGTGCCAAACTTACCTAAAATCGGTTTTGATTAATAAACCAATGTTAAATCAAATCAGTGTATAAAATTATACCAGAAATTAAAACTGTTTAGTGACTAATTGCCTGTCCATCGCGTATTCTGTTATATCAAGTACGCCCGTGAATCGAAAAGTTCTGTTCCTGGGGCAGAAAGGAACAATCTCTTGAATTATCCTACCATTTTGATTTTAAGAAACACAATTCCTTGGTGAGAGAAACTGCAACATCGGAACGGACACAGAAAAACTACTTGCCAGAAGAATCGCACATGGAGTAATTCCTTTCGTTAATTCGAAGTTGCAGTTAGTATCACCCATATCACACCATTTAGAAACCTCTTTCCTCCATGAACGTCCCTAAGTGAGTCTCAATCACACATCCAAGTTTCTATTTTTTGGCATTTTTTTCTCCTTGTTTCTAAACCTCTCTGACCCATGCCAAAGTCAGCTGAACCCGCTAAACAAACATCAAGAAAGTCCTGATTCCTGGTAAAATAACCGCCTAACGTAATTTGACGTTTCGAGCGTAAACTTGCCTCTGAACAAGGGCTAACCCTCCAAATTTTAGTTTCACAGACTTGCTACGAGGGTTAATTTATCTGTATCCACATCAAAATTACAAATAGCCAAGCGTTTCACGTAGCTGCCGACGCAGTCCAAACGTTTCTGTAATTCTAATTCCCCATCATATCAACTAGTCACGGCGACCGTACCGCGATTATAGGCAGAGAGATTTCAAACAAGAGTCGCTTTCTTTTATCTTCCCTTGCGCTCGGCTTTTTGGCGACTACGGCCGTTGAAGCGTGATCGCAATCATGTTACATTCTGCACTCACATTGGCCAATTCGAAACGCCAGCCACGCGTACAAAGTAGACTGTGTAAGGGATGCAAAAGACAAATTTTGTCGCCAGTCCCCTAATACACACACTCGCCCCCGTGAGGCGAAATCATGTCGCGCGATTGTCTTTGAATCAGCCAATCATACCGGTGTTTTGGATCCTTTAATTTTTTCAAATTATTGAACGGTGCAGACACAAAAAAGTTTAAATCTCCTTGTACTTCTTGAGAACTTAAAATGTTTTCGAGGCCGAAACGACCTTTAGAAGATCATGGGATAGATCCAGATGCTAAGAGAAAACTAATCTCGCGACCGTCCCTCCATTATCTACGTTGGAACATGTAGCTCTTGAATTCGAAATATTACGATTTTTAACCACGATTCGTTAACTGCCATCCCTTCCATCTTAAGTCTCTCCTCTCGCCTCACGGGGGCTTATGTGTGTATTGACTAGCCCCCCTTATAATTTATCTGGTCTTATGGCTGTGGTGTTTTTATGGCGTTGCCTTGTGATGTGAGAGCGGTTTGTGAGAGTCACGAGACCCCGCCCTTGCTTTGCTTTATGTGGGGAGACGCCAACCAAGGACATCGCAACAATCTGTCACAAAAAAAAAACAAAACGGTCTACACTGGACATAAATTGCGCCCAAATTGCATCATAGACACAAAAACAACCCTATGTTGATGTGAGTGAGGTTTATTTGCACATTCATAGCTTTATATAGCTTTCATATTTAGGCCTAAGGTTAATTTCCCGTACAAATTCTATAAAGCACTCGTTTCGTTACATTTAGCCACAACAGTCACATACTGAGTTGCGTGCCCCGACCGATTAAAAATGGCCTAGTGATCCAGCCTTTTGGTCTAAATTACCGGCAAATCCGGTGGGTGAGGGGATATTAATTACCGCAACGATAAACAATATTGGTGAATACACAGAGAGGTCGATGTAAGTCGTTTTTATTCAATTTATTCTCCATATTGCGAACAGTTACATACGATCGTTACATTCCCATTCAAACTCTTATATTTACGTTGTTTCGCATTGTCATATAATAATGTTCCCGGCTCCCAAGGGGCTTGGGAAACCTGTGGTGAAATTTGCTAACTTGAAGTATATTTTATATAGCGATACCTACCTGAATATTTATATTTATAGCAGAGTCGTTTTCTTGGATTAACCTTCAACCTTCAAAAGAAGCTGGATCCAGATTTGGAGACCTCTAAAAGAAGAAATGCTTAACATTCCACCAGCCCGCTGCATTAAATTACACATGTCGACCGCATGTTCATCAGTGAAAACCAACTGAACTGCACTGACAGTTTCCATAGCCAACCCCCAAAAAACATTCCCCCAAAATGTAAATTGATCAGTTAGAAGCAAGAGTCAAGTTCCATTACGTTTTAAAATTGCTTGATTTTATTTGTTTGCATCAAACTTGTTCACTTATTTCGTACAATCACGTTCGAATCGCGCCGGTCACAGCAAAACGCAGACCATGCAGACTGCGTACCGTGCAGACTAAGTAATTTTTTCTTACACTTCTTTGCGCATTTACAAAATTCGTGAAAAATTTTATATCTCATCAAATCGTGGTCTATTTAGCTCTAAATATACAAAAAAGGAACTGAGTACAAACGCGACGTGCAATCATGAGTTTGTAATAACGATTTTTACTTTTCAGTTTACGAGCCTCTAGATATGCCGCCCATTTTCGATCGATTTTGGCCGATTTGGGGCATCAAAAGAAAAAATTGCGTAAACAATAGTAATTGATTTATCGGACTTAAAAACAATACGTTTGTAACTAGAGTACGTAGGGCTTCATTCTGGGCGAGTTTGAAGAAATCCATTTTTTCGCTATTTCCAAGTGTAGTCGATATTTAGCCGAAGCTGCTCCAAGATATTCTGCAAGACCTGGTATGGAAAGAACTTTAATGAGGTTTATTTTACTAATATGAGGCTACAGTGGAACCACGGTAATACGGTCACCAACGAGCCATGAAAATTTGGCCGTGTTATCGGGGTGACCGTATTAACAGGGCAGGGTTAAATTTCAGGTCTTGTGTAAACTGAGTGACGTCGACTTAACAGAAATATTTCAATGGTGCTTCTAAACAACTTTTCTCTAATAAGCCTCCGGAATGAAGATTTAATTAAACTTAAATCGGTACATACAATATTAACAATGGAAAGACGCACATAACTGGTTTGAGTGGCCATATAAACTGGGTAAAATTATACAGGATTATAGAGGTTCGGATTTTGGCCGTTTTAACGGCGTGGCCGCATTAACGGGGTTCTCTTATAAGAAATGTAAGGGTATTTCGCAGGGACAAAAAGTAACCGTAATGACGTGGTGACCACATTAAAGAGTTGATAAGAATGCAGTCCGAGTCAACTACCACGTATAGAAATCGACATTTGTTTGTGTGGACGAATTCCCATGTAACGAGAACATGCACACCAGATGTCCTGGTAATTAATGTATGCCTCACATAGAGCGGTTTTCAATCGAGTGTCGAAAGTAATCAGGCAATCTGACTTTGGCCTTGGTTTTGGTTATATTAGGGTTTGAGATTGACTGAGTAGTCTAATTGGTAAGTAATTGGTTAGGTTTTGATTTTACGACACTCAACTGAAAACCGCTCTATTATTCTTGACGTGTTAATTTTGGGAAATAAACCTTAATTTTTTTTTTCCAAAAAGGAGGTCTTTTTTTTTATTGGAGCACACATTATTTATAACCGTGATTACCGAAAATTATTTACAATAACAACATTACTTACAAAACTTATATTACCCATAATAGTGTACATGAAAAAATTACCCGATTCTGATTGGCTATGTTATAAAATGTGTTCTCTATCTTTTAGGAAACACTGAGATAAATGGAAACTACTTTATTTCGATTACCAAATTGTCAACAGCTCCTGTTGATTTTGTTTTTTTTTTTCTTTCGAGTTATAGAAGCACAGCTTTAGTACGCGCTTCGTTGCAGAGGGTTTTCTAAATAACTATATTTCTACATTCAAACAGATGGCCTGTTTTACTGTTAATGTCCAAAATATTCTGTAATAACTTTTAAATAATCTCATGCATCTGGCCAATGAAACACTATTCAGTTGTCTTAGGTTAACTATTAGAAAGTACCGTAGTAAGTATAGTAGTCAATGTAATTTAATTAATAGTCACACATGTTTAATTTTGCTCTTGGATGGTGAGTCGTTTCTAAGCATTCCACACTACTGAGTATTAGATGGGAAAAGGAACTAAGTCTTCGAACAACTACATGGACATCTCCGCGCTGCCTCAAAAGTAACATTGTTAATCTGTAGAGCAGGTTTCCAATTTCAAGTCTCTTGAATGTGACCTATCAGTGGCTGGGTAAGTTCTTCGATAGATGCCTCTGCAAGATACAGTGATGCGAAATTCTCTCTGCGGCGAGTTGCTTTTCTCTGAAGATCCCTGCAGCTTTGATAAACAACTTGAAAGCATCGCACAAAGCAAGTAGTAACATTTCCGCAGAAGTATCGCATGTGGAGAATACCCTTTCCTAAAAAAGGCAAACAAGATTGTCAGCAACAGGTGTTGGCATATGGATACATTATCATTGTAAAGATTTTAAAGCATCATACGAGCTTTAATTTTGTATTGAATCAGAAGCACATTGTGGACCGGTCATTATTTATCGCCGGGGGGGGGGGGGGGGGGGGGGGGAGTTTTTTGGGGGATCATTGGATTTTTAGGATGCCAGAAGGGGGGATCAGTCATAACTGAGAGCCCAAAAGGGATGA
>Ga0126338_10004061_pt1 | contig 10357 bp, 11 predicted proteins | sample OrbCmetagenome_2_FD_92529 | JGI IMG/M metagenome (GOLD analysis project Ga0126338, IMG submission 92529) | Coral microbial communities from Petempiche,Puerto Morelos, Mexico - Orbicella C C metagenome | ecosystem: Host-associated > Invertebrates > Cnidaria > Coral | place: Petempiche,Puerto...
AGAGACATTTTTCGCTGGACAAAGCAGAACATTATGGCTTGTTATTTTATTAAAGCCGTGTCAATTTGTAAATCCAAGACATTTGCTGAAAAACTTTGATATGCTTTGGTTTTTTTAAAAGCCATGTCATTTTGTAAATCGTTCAAAGCGGCAGTCGCACAAAAAACCCTTCAAGTGCCATTTCAAAATGGACTTTTTTTGGCTCTGGCTGTGATGTTGTAAATAATGCCTTCGGGTTTTTGTTTAATAAAATGAGCAGAATGAGTAAAAAAATAGACTGTGGTTTTTTCAGGGAGACCCCATGCATAAATGGTGTTTAGTGATTTTTAAATATCGTGGATCGATGGTGTTTCAAAAAAATCTGATGTGTTCATACTTTTTGAAATCTAGTGATGGCGCATATGGTAGTTCACAAATTTTTTTTTACAGAAGAATCGGCAGGGTTTTTTCAGCTCCGCAAAAAAAATGAGTGACCCTTCGCTGAATAAGGTGAGTTACATCAGTCGACGCCCTGTCTCCAAAAAAAAACACCCAACATAACTAAACTCGCATCGAAAGCTGTAGAACAGTGCCGTATTGATGGTGATTTTTTTCTTTTGTTGAATAGAATGACCAGGTCATGGCCAAAGATCAAGTTCATTTTTGATTCATGCTTAAACCCTCTTCCTGCACCTAGTGTGTAGAGATGTTTTTTTGTACGAAATTCGCTGACTCTCGGCGGGTGTTTTTCCCCCTGCAAAGTTGTTGACAGATTCAAAACAATGCCCCCAAGCTGACGCCAGTGAGTTAGATTTTTTCTCAAGCGGCTGATAAGGGCTCCAAAAAAAACTTGATCGGGTAGGTTTTTTGGGCAGACAACTTTGGTAAGACTTACACGGAGGTACAAATTTATGAAACAGTGAGCAGCGACAGCTCACAAAAAAAAAGCCACTTGAAAATCCAAAATTTTTCTCGACTGGCGCTGATGCCACACACCATGGCTTATTTTTTTCCCACTCTTTCAGGTTACCAGAATCTGCCAAAACCAATTTTTTTTTAAAATCAGTTTACTAGGTCTAGACATAAGTCGATAAAAGACAAAGTTTATTTTAAAACAAATCATTCTCTCGGTAGGTTCTGCGTGAACAAAATGAACGAGTTCGAAAGCCAAATAAAAGAAAAACGAGCAAGCCCCAAACATTCCCACAACTGGTCCAGTACAAACAATATTTATATACAAAAAAAATGAGTGAGCTACTTACAGTTTTTTCGACATCTTCGCCACCGGCTATGCTGACTAGCTGTAAAAGGCAAATAAACAAGTCAATTCACCAAACGTTTTTTTTCTTTTGGGTTTTTTTTCAGTCAGGAGTCTGTCCAGTATGTTTGGAAAGCGAAGGGGAGCAATTACCCTGCTGCGGAGCTAACACACACACCATTTGCTTGGAAGAATGGATTTGGCTGGGAAATTCCATCGAGTGTCCTTGCTGTAAGCAAACACTAACACCAACTCACATTCAAAGTCTACTGGTGGGTCGATTCAAACGCGTTCCGGGCATGAAAGCCGAGTTTATGCAAGTAAGGCCCCTGTGGAAATTCTCGATTGAAGTTAACTCTTTTGTTTTAAATAACAACTTTTTCGTTGGCGTGGGCGAGCGGGAATTCAGCGGCCATTTCAAGAAGCAATACCGAATTTCAAGAAATTGTACAACTTGGCCCGCATTGGTTCGGACTATATTTCGTGGAATTACTACCCCATGTAACCATGGAAGGGGATTCAGTAATCTTTACAATGAGGTCCTAAAAATCTGTTTTAAAGCAATAAATGTCAGTCAAAACTACAAACAGACTTCTTTTTCTCAAGTGCACGCACTGTCACAAATGGCCGACAACCCAGGGAAAACACCAATAACTCACCTATTTTGTCGAGACCGGCTTAGTTTCACTCCATACAATAGTTATAACAAGGTGATGGACCAGCTTTCCATTTCTTGTTAGCTGCAAGTATATTAAGAAAAAAAGGCCTACTGGGTAGTTTGTTCAAGCAAGCGCCAAGCTTTTCCCTTCCACTGAACACTGAGCGCTCGGGTCTCTCCTTCGTTGGAGAGAAATAACATGCCGAAACAAAAACTCACCTGCACAGTCAAACTCAGGGTTTTTTGTTCTTCTAGTAATTTCAGCCATTTCGCTAACAGTGGTTTAACCATACATGTTTTTGCACCGCTCAAAAAACCCGCCCGTCCACTCGAATTCACTGCACGTTATGCTAAAACCACGAGCTCTTCTAGGCTGGTGTCAGCTCGTCACGTGCTCCAATGACGTCACCAGCATTTTCTTGCCCCTCCTTAGTCATTGTGTCACCCTCCCTCCCCTTAAACTAATTTTTTTTTGTATTGGTATAAAAAACAGATGAGTTACTGGGACTCGCTACCTGCCAAAATCAAAGAGTCCATTATCCAGTTGGCCGAAAGTCAAATAGCCCATGAGCACCGAAGACAACAAATCCTAAGTAAAATCAACAAAGAAATTGGCGTTTATTGGCGCGTACAAGAGGCCTGGGGCCTAGGTGGCCTAAGACTGAAATGTTAAGAATATACTAAGAATCAGCGGCTACTACAAAGACAAGCAAGGACGAAAGCACCATGTTTTGTTAGCCATCGACAAATTTGGACATGCCTTCAAAAGGATGAATCATGTCAAATCATTCCTGTCATACTGTTGCACACAAGTTTTGAAATTGTATATTTAAACCCTGTCCTTAATTATATGTAATACGCAAATGATTAAATAGTGTTTTTGCTATCATCTCTGTTATAATCTTGGCTTTAAATGGTTTTTTTTTATCGCTTTATTTGTGATTTTTTAATTCATCCCCAGCACGTGCAATAGTAAAAACTTTCTGGATCCGCTAACGCCCATATCCCCTTAAATTGGCCACGTCATCCCTTTTCTTTGTGCAAGCGAGCCGCTGACGACCAACGGCACCTCTCAAAAATCCTTGGCGAGCGCGTGCAAGCCGCTGACGACTACGGCACCTGTCAAAACTTTTAATCACCACTCTCGCTGACGACCAACGGCACCTCTCAAAATGCAACCTGACATTGGCACGCTGTACCTCCTCAAAATCGGCCACACGAGCCGCTGACGCTCACGTATTAATAAAAGGAGCAGCCTAAAAAAAAATTGCACACTTGCCACGAGCGCTGATCATGGCTGAGCTGACCAACGATGAGATGAATCGCCCTATGGACCTATACGAAGCCATGAGTATCTAAAAAAAATGGACAGTTTAACGTGCACCCTATGTGCCCAAGTCATCCTTAGTACTAAGATTCCCGCTCAAACCAAGTGTTGCCGTTACTTTGTTCATTAGAATTGCTTCACCAAGGCACTCGGTGATCAATTGAACAAAGCTGTGATCGCTGAGAAGTTGTACTGCCCACTCTGTCACTTGTGCATGCTAAGTGCGCTCGTGGCCATTTTGGACTGAGTCTGGTCACACCCACACTAGACATTCGTTTTGGACTTGAGATTCGTACGACACCTTTTGTCACGCCTTGTTCATCCCCTTTCTTTTCATAGAGTTGCTGGGATTGGTTGCCACCCGAAAATCCAAGAGTCTCATCGAGACCTTCGGAACAGACATTTAATCGCGAGAACATTGAGAGAGAGAAATATTTTTTTAGGGTACAGAATTGACAACGCTAAGTCCACTTTACTTTTTCTAGACTGAAAAGGGTCACTGGGATTGGCTACCCAAAGAAATACAGTGTCGCTAGCCGTGTCGCAACACATTATTGATCGGAGAAGGAAGGAACTATTGGGCAGGCTTCATGAAGAAATTGTGGATTATGCAAGATTAAAGACAGCCTGGGGATAGGGTCACGTAGAAATAAAAAAGCGAAAATGTTATCTAACCATTTGTAAATTGTTATACAGGCGATTTATGCCCAATCACATGGATATCTACGGTCATTACGTCAGTCTCCATAACGAACCAAAGAAACTGTATTTAGGGTGCAGCGTTAAAGATGCCTTGAATAATGTAGACGAGAAAAATTCTTGTTGTTCTCTGCTGATGTCTGATTGGTTCTTACAGAGTCACTGGGATGGGTTACCACCCGAAATACTGGATTACGTGCTTTCCTTGGCTACCTGGGAACCCATACTTGTCTGCAGAAATAATGAACTGTTACGCAGTCTTTACCAAGAAATCCTAGACTATGCAAAACTGAAGCAAGAATGGGGCATAGGACACATTAAGAATGTTGTATGTCGATGTGGTTTCCCCTGCTGTTGAGGAAAGAAGGAACAATTTCAATATTTGAAAATATACGGATGTTACATTGACATTGATGATAAACCTCAAAAAACGTATATAGCCAACACTTATGAAGCTGCTATGGAACATGCCCCCTCGGTTTATGCAGTGCTAAATACAACTTATACAGATATTACAGATATAATAAATCTCTTTCAGAGTCACTGGGATAGACTATCCCAAGAAATACAGTGTTATGTGCTTTCGTTGGCTACCTGGCAATATATCATTGACTGAAGAGGGAACAGACTGTGTTGCAAGATTCTTAGAGGCATTTTATATTACGCTAATCTGAAAAGAGAATGGGGACACGGTCACAGAAGTAAAATGATTTAAATGTAATAGACCCCAATGTATAGCGTTTTACGGACCATTCATTCCCCATCACACTACAGTCCACGTAACGTAACGAGAAAAAGAAAGTATGGTTAGGGTTCAATTTAGCTCACGCCATGGACAATGTATATGATTAGATGTGTTATTAGCCAATAAAAAACATTCGTGTTTGACCTCATATGAAAGCATTGTACGCGTCCTCAATCAGTGTGTCCTCATGTCTTTGCAGACTCCAAGACGAAGTCGGTCACTCTCCCCAGTGCCCACGTCCAGACTCAACGTTCCACGTCGCATTCATTCTCTGGACCGAGTCCGCGACAACGATGACTGGATCTTCGGTCCAGCCATCGACCAGATATTAAACGAAAACAGTAAAAGATTGCACAACCAAGCCTTCTCGGACGATGACACGCAATATGGCGGCGGCAGCGCCACCACCCATCTCCTAGACTTTGAACTGCGACCTGTAGGTGCCCGACGTAACCGGAGACATGTAGTAAACCAACGTAGATACAAAGCCACACTCAAACAACACCGAGACATGACTGCCAGGGACAACCTGGGCCAAGAACTGACCAACGCCCTGCAACGATCCATCCAGCGACATATCGACCAGGATCCCAGCCTGACTCCCCACTCCACCGTCCATTTCACCATGCAGTCCAGCGCCTTCACGCACTCCTTCCAGTCCGCCACCTTCAGTGTGCGTGAATTCCAAGAACGCAGCCAAAGACTGGACACTTATCTCCAGTCTCTCGCGGCCAAACTCAACTCCAACCAGGTATTCACCCCAGACAACACCTTCACCATGGAGACCACCTTCATCCAGACGCCCGGTCCTGGTAAGCGATACCGACCCAGCAAAGCCGCCATCTGGGGCATCGTCAAACGGTGGCGCATGACCATCAAAAACAAAGACCAACTCTGCTGCGCACGCGCCATCGTCACCATGAAGGCCAGAGTCGACGGGGGATTGACAGATGCCGATTACAAAAACATGCTGCGAGGTCGTCCCATTCAAACCAGCCGTGCCAAGGAACTCCACAACTTGGCTAACGTCCCCGAAGGACCTTGCAGCCTAAAAGAAATTGACATGTTCCAGGCGGCACTACTCGGGTACCAGATCAAGGTGCTGTCCATCAACCTGCCACACATGATTATTTACGCGGGACCCGTAGACTTGGACAAGCGCATTCTTCTCATCAAGGAGGACGGCCACTACAACGGCTGCAATTCCTTCAGCGGGTTCCTCAGCAAATCGTACTTTTGCCACGAATGCAACCACGGCTACGACCACGACCACAGTGAAAATCATCCCTGCAATGGCAAATGGTGCCCCGTCTGCAAAAGACTGGACTGCCCCGATTACATCAAAGCCAAAGAGACCGACAAGTTTCCGCGTCCTTCTAAACCACACCGCACCCTCTGCCATCGTGCATTCTTCGGAGACCAATGCTACATCTCCCACCTGCTACGACGGGGTCTGAACACCAAATCCGTCTGCAATACCCACAAAAAGTGCCCAGACTGTTGTCACGTCTACCAACTAGACGATAAAGTGTGTCGCAGTGGCAGTCATCATGGTGCGCCACAACACGTGTGCGGACAGGGCGAGTGCCGCATCTGCAGCAAACAGGTCATACTGTCCAGTCAGAAATGCTTCATCCAATGCATCCGCGAAGAAAAAGACCAACCCAAAACCAAAAGGGTCCATCGCGACCAGGTCAAAGACCATCCCTTCAGAGAACCCTCGGCACACAATCCTGATCATGTTGTGGTAGACAGAGATCCTCCTCTCCAGGTCTACGCCGATTACGAAGCCACTGTGGACCAGGAGGGAGTGCAATCGCCCATCCTCCTCTAAGCCGAGACGGACGAAGAGGACCAAGAAGTGCCCTTTTACGGACCCGACTGCACCACTCAATTCTTCTACTGGCTAGAGGAAATACCCATGGACCAAGACGGCGACGATCGGGACGTCATCATCATCTTCCACAACCTCAAGGGCTACGACGGCATGTTTCTCCTTGACTACTGTTACCATCATCACCGAGAAGTCACCAACCTGATCACCCTCGGTACCAAAATCCTCTCCTTCAAGACGGATCGTCTCACCTTCAAGGACTCACTCTGCTTTCTTCCCATGCTGGTGGCCAACTTTCCCACCACCTTCAGCATCCAAGAATTGACCAAGGGTTTCTTCTGTCATCTCCTCAACACCCTAGAAAACGAAGAGTACCAGGGACCCATGCCTCCAGCCTCCAGCTACTATCCAGACGGTACGTCCGCCAAGAAAAAATCCAAATTCGAGCGCTGGTATGCCGACAAGGTCCACAATAACTACACCTTCCATCTGAAAAGGGACATGGAGGCTTACTGCATTAGCGACGTCAAGCTCCTCAAAGTGGGCTGCCAGAAATTCCGATAGCAATTCAAGCAAAAGGCTGGCTTTGACCCCATGGAAAAATGCTACACGGTCGCCTCTTCGTGCCACCGGTTGTGGTGCAAGACACTACTCACTCCCCACACCATCGCCTCCAAAACCCCTCGCGGCTGGCACGGGGTTTGATCCAACCAGTCCGCCAAGGCCTTCAAGTGGCTAGCATGGCAGAAATGCCTTTGTCATGACAGCCCCAAGCATGCCGGCAATGGCGGCAAGCAACGAGTGGCTGTCTCTGGCACGGATGCCCTCGTTGCCATCCCCATCCTCATCGGGAACAATACAGTAACATCAATCTCGATTGCACCGTCCAAGAAATGTACGAGCACACGCTGAAGAAACAGACCCTTCTCAAGCAGCACAGCTACCATCTCAAGATCATGTGGGAGTGCGATTGGGATTGGGAGGTCAACACCAACGAGGCCCTCCAACGATTCTTGGCCACCTACCAGAAAGTGGACCCCCTAGAACCGAGCAATGCCTTCTTCAGTGGCAGAACCAACGCCGTGCATCTTCACCACTCTGTCGACCAGAGCCAGGGCGAACAAATCAAATACGTGGATGTGACTTCCCTGTACCCGTGGGTCAACAAGACTTGCGAATACCCCATTGGACATCCCAAGATCCTCACCAACCCCACTGACCAAGACATCCACCACTATTTTGGCATGGCCTACATCGACATCCTTCCACCTCCACACCTTTACCATCCTGTGCTACCGCATTGCCAGGCCAGTAAACTCACCTTTCTTCTGTGCCGCTCCTGCGTCCAAAACCAAATGCCGCTTCCTCAGCGGAACAAATCGTGGCGGTGCTTGCACACGGAGACTCAGCGTGCCTTGTGCAGAACTTGGTGCACACCTGAAATTCAAGAAGCCGTTTGACAGGGGTACATCGTCCTGCTCATTCACAAGGTGTGGCATTTTCCCCCAAAGCAAAGACATAAGGGTCTCTTTGCCGACTATGTCAACACCTGGCTAAAAATCAAACAAGAATCTGCCGGGTACCCCGGCTGGTGCCTCACCCCCGATGACAAATTACGCTACGTGCGCCAATACAAAGAACGAGAAGGAATCTCCCTTGACACCGCCATGATCCACAAAAATCCCGGCCGGAAAGCCACGGCCAAACTGATGCTCAACTCCTTCTGGGGCAGGTTCGGAGAAAACCTCCACAAGAAACACACCGAAACTGCCACATCGCCAGCTGAACTCTTTGGTTTGGTATCCAACAGCTTTCACAACATCCGAGCCATCCAGATCTGCTCCGACGATGTGCTCGAAATAGATTGCCTAGACCTGCACGACAACCAAATCGTGGCCGCCTTCACCACCTGCTGGGCCCGTCTCAAGCTCTCTTCGTATCTCGACCAACTGAAGCAACAAGTGCTGTACTTCAACACTGATTCCGTCGTCTACTCCCAGAAACCCGGTCAAGCCGACATTCCCCTAGGCAACTACCTGGATGACACGACCAACGAGCTGGACGCTGACGATTACATCGTCAACTTCACTTCGGCCGGACCCAAAAATTACGGCTACAAGACCAAACTCGGCAAAGTTGCTGCAAAGTGCGAGGGTTCACTCTCGATGTACACAGCTCCCAACAACTCAACTATGACGTCATGAGAGAAAACCTACTGGAAGAGTTGACCAATCCGCTTGACCAACAAAGGAACATTCCCGTTGTCAACCCCTACTTCTTCACTCGTGATTCCGCCAGCAAACAGATCCGAGTAAGACCCCGCACCAAATAGTACGGACTGGTCTTTGATAAACGTGTTGCCGATTGCCAGACCTTCCAGTCCTACCCTTACGGTTACCAGTGGAACCGACTGACCGAATTAGACGATGCCGACATGGACAACGTGGAGACCCTGATGGAGCTGCTGTAGTTCTGCCACGAACTGATCAATAGTAAAAAACAAAGTTTATTCACATTTTGATCAATGGACAATGATCCCACGTTTCTCAAATGTAAAACCATTAGTTTACATTTTGTTAATTTATAATTAAAAAACATTTATTCACATTCAATTGTGTCAATTGAGAACTTTTTTAGCGCACGCGCACAACCCTGATCTTTTTACGCGCTACACACCCCTTAAAAAACTGACCTTGGCGTGTGCGTGCGAGCCGCTAACGCCTACGGCACCTCTCAAAAATCCTTGGCACGCGTGCAAGCAGCCGACACCTCTTAAAACTTTTAATCACCACCCTCGCTGAACGGCACCTCTCAAAAATCCTTGGTGCACGCGCCAGCAGCCGACACCTCTGAAAACTTTTACTCACCACTCTCGCTGAACAGTACCTCTCAAAAATCCTTGGCGCGTGCGAGCAGCCGATGCCTCTCAAAACTTTTAATCACCACTCTCGCTGAACAGTAACTCTCAAAAAAAGATCGGCGCCATCTGGACACCTTGGCACACAACCATTTTTTTCAGCACGCTTCCATTAGACAACGCCTACTCCATTCGACACGTGACATAATGCTGCTACATGATTGGTTAGGCCCCATATGAGCCGAACATAAAATCGTGACGTAGTATTTTTTTAGGTAATTACTGCTGACTTGTACACAAAAATGCCAAATACTGCACTCTTTTTGCACCACACAGTGCCACGTCAGATTTTCCTGAACACTGATTGGTTAGGCCCTATTGGAGCGTGCTATACTACTGAAGATGTAAACAATTACGAACTGATGTGGACTAAACTGGAAGGAGCGGTAAGTGCTGAATGTAATGAGATGGTAGCTTCAAAGAAATTCAAGGAACGAGTTCAGAAACCTAAAGAGACAAGCACTTTGTTTGTCACTGATTTGATGCTGTTAGTTAAAGATTGCAATTACATAGATGAAGACAGACAAGTGAGAGACCAATTTGTGTATGGAGTTTCTGATGATGATTTGAAGAAAAAACTGCTTGAAAGAGGAAACACTGTTACTCAAATTCAAGCTGTGTCAATTGGCAAAGCCCATGAAACCACAAACCAAGAAGTTTAGGAATGCTGTCTAAAACCACCTGTGAGGTCTTATGTGTAACTACTGTGCTAACAAGAAAGGATCTCGTAGCTTCACAAACAAGAGACACTGCCCTGTCTGGGGAGCAGTGTGTAGCCTTTGCAAGATTAAAAATCATTTTAAAGATTCCAAGGAATGTAAGTGACTCCAAAAAGAGAGAAAATCAAAACCAGGAACTCAAAGGCAATCAAGATCAACTAAGAAACCATTTGTCCTGAAAGTTGATGAAGATGGCGAAGAGCATTTTTATGAAGTTGTGG
>Ga0126338_10004063_pt1 | contig 10355 bp, 9 predicted proteins | sample OrbCmetagenome_2_FD_92529 | JGI IMG/M metagenome (GOLD analysis project Ga0126338, IMG submission 92529) | Coral microbial communities from Petempiche,Puerto Morelos, Mexico - Orbicella C C metagenome | ecosystem: Host-associated > Invertebrates > Cnidaria > Coral | place: Petempiche,Puerto...
CTCAATAGCCGCTGCAAGGGTCAATGATTTGTCTCGGCTTATGAGAGACTTCTGGACATCGGGATTTCTTGACCTCCAAATGAGCTGATCCAAAACTCTGTCTTCGACTTCGGCGTTGTCGCGAAATTGACATTTTGCTGCTAGATTTTTTAATCTTGAGATAAAACCATCCACTGGCTCGCCTTGTTCTTGTCGCATTCCTTGTACAGGGTGGTAAAGGGGTTGTGCGTGACGCGTGATTTGAGCAAAAATTCGCCCGTGACGCGTGAAACCAGCCCAAATCTGGTCGTGACCCGTGAGTTATTGCTCTAACGTGACGCGTGATCGGCCTTGTTTGAGCACCGTGATACGTGATTCAGGCGGAAATATACGTGAAAATCAAAATCCTCGTGAATCCATTTATAAAAAACAAACCAGAATTGATAAATATTAGACAGTATTAACTCGTCTTTTTTTTTGTGAGGCCTGCAGGATACGCCCCTGCATGTAACTACTAGTCTCAAGTTAAGAGATTATTATTTCACAATAAGCGCGCAGCATGATACATGGTGATGAAGCTAATATAGCTAATTGTTAACTCTACACGTGTTAAGCGTTTCGCGTTTAGCATCTTTTGCAAATGGCAACGACTAGAGATTTGGAAATTTCGTCGGAAAAAACAGTTAGAGCTGTCGTGTCTTTTTTCTTGGTAACGGAGTCTGGTCAAACTTCAAGTCAGCCACTCCATAAAGAGAAGTTTAATGTGCCGATTTCGGAAAATGATCACAAGGAGCTCCGTAATTTTAAACACCACCTTATGCAGTTTACGGGACTCGCGGACATCGCAGTTAGCAAAGGTCTAGAGAAAAGTTTTGAAATGTCCATTGCCCGTGTTCAGAAGGCTTCGAGCGGAGTAGAGGCGTTTTCTTTAAGAACCCAGGATGCCTGGAAACACGAGTTTCCAAAGCTTATTGAAGGCAGTGGGATGCTTCAAGGTAAGCATTCACTGAGCATAATTTGTATCTTTGTTGGTGAACCCGTATGTGCTTGATGTAAATAAGAGCGCGTTTAGGCGTTTATACCATTAAAGCCATTGTCGGTATCATTGTGTATATACACAAATGTGCGCATGCAATTAATTGCTCACGTATGTACGTTATGTCTACATTCAGCGTGTGTATTTTTGTTATCCGTTCGCAGCGTTCGTGTACGGGATGTCGACATCTGAGCTCGCGCTAGGAGGCCTTGTCATATGACGGGGGTGATATAACGCATAGCATGTCATACCTTAACGAGGGTCTGAATGGGGTTAACCAACTAGCGACAAAGGGCGAAAAATATTACTGACTACCGACAAAACGAGGAAAAAATTACCGACTAGCGACAAAAAAAAAAAAAAACACTGAGGTTTACCGACAACCGACAAAGGTCGAGAAGTTTAACCGACAACCGACAAAGTAAGGAAATTTTAACCGACAACCGACATGTGGACCCCCCATTCAGACCCTCCTTAATCCTTATTGTTACTTATTTTCGCGGGAACTTAATTTCGTAAAAATAGATGGGGCATATTTAGCGGAACTTAATTTTACGGTTTGGCCAAAAAAACGTTAAAAGCATTAAAATAAATTTAAAAGCGTTAAAAACAAGTTTTCGCTGGCCGGTCAAATCGCGGAAATCAAGTCCCGCGTATGTAGCGATGAGGTATATATTGTGGCACAGTTTCAGGAATTGTGCAGAAAGTTTAATACGTGATTCGTGAAACACTCTGAAAAACGTACGTGATTCGTGATTTGAAGGAGAATAGGCCCGTGATTCGTGATTGGGACCCCCCCTTTACCACCCTGCTTGTAGTGTGTATCTGTGAATTTGATGACTCGTCTTCGGTTCCAATTGATTCTCGAACCGTTCGAAAATAATGGCAGGCTTTTTCCTATCTTCCTCCTTTGTGAATGTCCAACTGTTGTATAAATCCAGGCCTTTTTCACCCGACCAGAGTAAAATATAGTTCACTTTTTCTTCGTCATCGGCGTCTGTGAGAACGCTTGAGAACATAAGCTGACATTTTTGTTTGAATCTTGCGAATGCAGTTATCGGATCTGGAGCGTCCCAGTTCATCTGTGGCGACGCAAAAGACGTTGCTGTTGCCATAATTCGCTTCTGCTGGCCTCTCTTGATTTAACTTTAGAAATTATTCTTGTAAAACGCTGCCACCAATGTAGGGTGTTGTAGAAGAGGTTTATTCTCCTTGTTCATACACACGTCGTGGATGTGTGTGCTTTTCTAGATTTGCATGTGCTAGCCTACTTAAATATGCGTACACAGAATATAACATACAATAGGTGCTAATTCTCACGTGCCAATATGTGACAACGACCATAAAAATGACTCTAAATATCGTGACGTAGTTCCTAAAATGTTGTTTATTCTCGGGTTGCGTTATCGTTCAGACTATCGATGTTTTTCCTAGAATTTTTTGTAAAACAGCTATATTTCTTTGAAATACAAATGGTTTGTTTCGTTTTATTCTAGTGCGAAATATCGTATTCCAAACTCACATCTTGTAAAGGTATAGACTTGTATCAAAAACGGAAATTGTTTGAAATCATCGGGTGTTTAATTTGTTTAGTGTGATTTGGGTTTTGTGTTTCGATTCATACATTCGTCCTATTATTACCATGCTGACTCGTTTTATGACAGTTTACCTTTGATATTATAAAGGAATAAAGGAATATCACACCTGAATTAAATAAAGTGTAATTTGCTCAGCAAAATTCTGAATTTTGAATCTTGAATTTTGAAATTTTTTCCCTGATCCGATCCATGATCCGTTCCGCGATCTGTTCCGTGATCCGATCCGTGGTCCGGTCCGGTCCGATCCGGTCTAATCCTGAATTTGTCGACGCCACTTCGAAAGCTGCATTTCTCGAAAATTATTGGCCGTCGATAAAACCAGGAACATGGAACATTCCGGAACATCCCGGAACATCGAATAATCATCATAATTACGCGAAAAATATGTAAAATAAAATTTTAAAAAATTAAATCAAACAAAAATAAACTGGTATCAGCTCGGAAAATAGAAACAAAACAACAACATAAAAAAGGAAAAAAAGAAAGAAAAATGAAAGTGACTGAAAATGAGTGAAGGCTAGCGACTAAGAAGAGTAATCCATTCCTTCCAGTCGTTCACCGTCAGTTTAATCGGGTAACTGTCCTTTATTCCCAGATTTCGTTCTTCACAGAAAACTAAGGTGGTGGCGTTCGAACTCCTTAATCAGACCTAAAAGTATGGGTACACGAGTGTGATTTCTTTATTCAATTCATAACGTCCATACAAAGATATGCGAATACACGATTTCTCATGAAGAAATAGTTTCTCCATGAGATAGAAATAGATACTCTTCGGCATCGAGTTTCTTGTCTAAACTACGTAGTTCGGACTGCTCGACCTCTGATGACAGTGTAAACAAATACAAACACAAAATTTAAAAACATTTGGGAACGCGCGCGCTGTCTTGCGGGGTCGCGGGGAAAAACTTCTGCATGCCGTTTTTTTTTTCTCATAGATGCGGTCGGAGTGAAATACAGACTGTGGACTGCGGACTGCAGACCAGGGGTAAAATACAGACTGAGGGTAAAATGCAGACTGCAGACTGCAGACTTTTGAACTGAATCGTGTTACCATTTCCATCATTGATAGCTAACCATAAACAAGCTAACCGGAGCGTTATTTAGGCTATCCCGGAGTGATATTCAGGCTAACTGGAGTTCAGACTTTCACTATCAACTACTATCAATACCCTGAATAGCCCTATTTATGGTTAGCACCTCAAGATAATGGAAATAACACGATATATACTTCAATAGTCAGTAATCTGCTATCTGTCTGTGTTTTACACTGACCGTCATAGATATCCTATACATTGTAATAGATGCGAGACGAGTCTTGGATTCCTATGAATTCAGTTACTTTCCATGTTTAACCTTGCACAAACAATTCCTATTTGCTTATTATTATCATTATCATTATCATTATTAATAATCTTACCAGCTACATGTAAGATTCAAGTTTGTATGAAAAGGCACTCAATAAAGTTTATTTTTTATATCATTATGGTCCATTATCATTATTATTATTATTATTATTATTATTATTATCGTTGCGAACCATTCACATTAAGATTTGTAACAGAAAAATGGACTACAATGAAGAAAAATACAGGAAAATCATAATAGCATAATAATATATGTGTACACAATGGGCCAGTACGTAATCAATAGGTGATGGATGACTAAGAAGAATAATCTTAACCTAATCAAGAATAATCAATGACAGATATGAGAAACTGATGAATAATCGATAGGCCACAACACTTTTGGTCACACATTAGTCATTGGTTACTCATTGATCATCGTCAATAATCAATGACTACTCAGTTGATTACTTGTTGATTACCCATTGATTACTCATGCATCAATGTCATTTATGAGTATCAATTAGTTACAACTGGCTAGAGGGAATTGATGCATAGTTTTCAAGTCTACGTAAGAGATTAGACAGAGATAACTTAGGGGAGATGAAATAATCACATCTTTTCTTGAGATCATTACTCTGCCATTGCCAGAAACCATCTAAAATAACTCACTGATCAGAACTCTTTATTTAGTACTCTAGCTACACCGGTCCATGGTCTCTGATGTGATTGGTCAATACGCACATTCTTTTAAAATTAGCAAATGTGCTTAGATTTTTATTTTCAGGGTCAAGTCCCCTGCACATCTTTTTTTCTTATTTTGATATTCTACTATCGCAATCTTAATCTTGACACTTGCCACAATCGGATTGCCAGGAACAGGCTTGCTACGTTTGCAACAAATATTATACATAGTTCCTGGCCAGCGGCCTAACTGTGATTAGCTTTTCCCTGATTTCTAGTTTGGAATTGGATATTTTAAAAATCCATGAATGCTTTTAACCTAATAGATCCATCAGAATCTGTTGACCTGTTGACTTAGGGATTCTGATGAACATTTACCCTTTGAAGGCTTGTGCCCCCTGGATGATAAACTGGCATGGACTTTTAAACCCACCTTAGTTTTGATTTTTAAAAATTTCTACATCACCTGTCAAGACATGCATATGAGAACTACAATTTTTTTTTCATATGTTCAATCATGTTGTCAAATTTCCAAGTTCCTGCTTCATTTTTGCACCCCTTAGGCACCCTTCCACTCCTCCAGTTAAACTCCCATTGATTATGACAGCTCAAGATATTTTCTTTAAAGGCACAAAGTCATGCAAAGGCTTACCACAGCTTCATTGCCAGTTTAAATCAATTGACAAGTTTAATTTGGAATTAATTTGAGATCTCAAATTTATGATAGTTACACTTGGAGTGAAGGTAAAAAATGTGACTTTTCTGTTATATCAGCAACTACAATAGATACCACCAACCTCGTTGACTTAAATACCTGATACAGAAAAGAAAGCTAAAGTGGTGAAATTCAACCATTTTTACACAAGGATAACTGAACATCGACCAATGAAGACACAAAACAGAACAAAATAGGGGAAATTCTCTGGAGCTAACATGCATCAAGGTTTTCAGTGCTGACTGCTATCACACTAACCACAAATGAAACCAATAACGATGGATCAGGCAGGGCATATATGGCAAGATATGAACAGAATGAGAGTGTAGTTGCTAAGCACACTGAAGGAGAATGAAACTTATGGACCTCCAGTGTCTGAGGGAAAAACTGACTCAGTCAATCAATCATTCCTTTATTTGGTAATGCAGGTTTTATGAAAAGTAGCCTTCATTTGGTGCCAAAAAAATGGCATATTTATATAATATTTTTCTGTGGACATTATCTGTTCTGTCGAGAAGATAGGAACAGATAATGTCCAAGAACAGATATCCAAGCATATTTTTCAAGTCAAATGGAGCCACTATTGTGCTTATGATCCTTCAAATATTTTCAGCAATACACGGAATCTGCTTGAAAATTTGAAAATTGGGGAATACCGCTCCACTGGGGAATATTTCAGTTGTAGCTGAAGCATTTAATGGCATGATGCAATTAGACAAAGATGCGGTGCAAGCACAATTATTTGATGGACTAAATGGTACATATAGTCATAATTGAAACTATAGGCTGATGTGGACCTGTGAAGGGCAGGATATGATTATAAAAGTAGAATAAATAAAAAGAGCTAATACATGTAGGCATAAAACTTGTTTAAATTAATAAATATAACTAATAAGAATAAATGTCTGATTGTTTTTACAGCATTTCAGCACTCTAATACATTTCTTAGCAGTTGCTGTCATTTATTTTGAATGCTATGCAGCAATATCTATTTAGTGACATTTAGCGGAAGGTTGCTTTTTAGTTGGAATATGATGGGAATTTAACTAGGGATGAAAAGACTACAACACAGCCTTGAAAGTCTTGGAGGCTTAAGAAATAGGAGCCATTACAACATGGCAATGCAGGACAGTTGCAGCATAATTAACCCTTTCCAGGTTCTCGGTCTCTTTCTCTACCAGACCCCACTTGTTGCTTGTCGCCCAGCTGCTTTTTGCGATCATACCCACTGACTGAGAACCTGGAATACTCTGGCTACAGCAACATTCAAGGTATGGCATTGTTCAGGAATAAGCCAAGTCATCAGGTTATGACAAAAGATAAATCATAAAGCAAAATTGTTGTCACCGTAAATGTAATTATTTAAATGCTATATTTTACACCAAAATTGTACACCAAGATGTTAGTGACAAACAGAAAACCTAAAACAGCTTACTCAGGCTAACTCTAATTTGAACTTTGTTGTAAATTTGAAAACCACAACACTGACACTGCAATTGCAGTGAACAGCAATAAGTCCTACAGAAGGACCACCATTGCTCTGACGAAGTGAAATTACTTGACTTTGCTCAGAAAAGTTTTTACCTTTTGGGTGCTTCAGCTTTTAATTCTTTACCTTTAAAAATCAAGCAAATTAGCAGTAGGGTACTATTTAGGGAGTCTTTAGATCAAATTTTTGTATAGTGTAGTTAATAAGTTTGAAGTCATTCTTATCTTATTTTAGTTTTTATCCTTATGTTATCTAGACAGGACCCCTTTGATAACAGTACTCTTACACTGAAGGGCTATCCCATATAAATATTTGTTACTATTATTATTATTAACTAGACATGAAAAAAGCCAGCAAAGACAATCAGACATTACAGGAACCTCAGTGGCCAATCACAAGCACGGACTTAATTTTTAACTGATGTCATCGTTTCATCGGAAGATTAAAAAGACAAACAGCCATTTTTTTTTCTTACGGATGCATGCTCATGAAGACCGGAACTGACCTATGTCGCGGGAAAAGAAGCCTAAAAATAGACCAGTCTGTAAATATGTTTACAAACCTTCAATAATAATGAAACAAAATAATAATAAAACAAAAGCCTGGAGCAAAGAAAGCTGCTGTAAGATTAAAGCCAATAAATTTCACCATATAGCGGACACAATTAAAACACAAAAGGCAAATGAAGTTGAAACACAAAGAATTGAATTCAAAGGCCTGATAACTACTATCAAAGGTGCTCCAAAACAAACAAAACCGATCACACTGCAGGGAAATTTTGGTGGAAATCAAGAAATAAACAACATCCCAACACTCTGAAAACAGATTGATGAGAGGAACGGCTGATTCAATCAACACAGAAAGACACGTGGATTAAACATATATTATCATGCATAATAATAATAATAACAACAACAACAACAACAACCAATATTTAAACAGGATGACCCATGGATCAGTGTATTCAACACTGTTATCAGAGGGGTCCTGTGAAAGAAACTAAAAACTCCTATTAACAAGACTATTGGTGAGACATTTAAGAGAGAAAATGCAAATGTTTTACCTTGACTTCTCTTGTCTCGTTCTCAAGATGGTGGTCCCTCCACTTACCCACAACAAAATTCAACAAGAATACACCATTACGCGGGCACAAAACTAAAACAGATATAATGCACACAGACAAAAGCAACAACAAATTGTACACACCTACAATTAGTTAGTGAACAAAAGTGATCTTAGGCCTGTTTTTTTTTTGTCTTTCTTAACCTCTGTTGCCCTTCTTCAATGGTGTAATGTGAATAGACTACTTGAAGTGCTCACTCGTTGCTAGGTGACGTCACGCTAGTAGCGATTAGTCGGTCACGAATCAATACTGGAAAACAATAGAGTCACCCCCTGCCTCCTGGAACTCACCATGTGACCAGCTCCTAGTTGGCTTGCTTGCTGGTTAGTTGGTAGAGCACTGCAGCAGTATCGCAGAGGTCATGGGTGTGGGTATGAATACCGTTCAGGCCTGAATTTTTTTCAGGCTTTAATTTCACAACTGCTTAAGTTGTGTATAAGACAGCGATGATCAATCATGTCTTCATGGAACCAATTAAGCTGACAGAAACTATTCTAAAAAATGCATGAAAGGAATCTCAGAGAGCATTTTAATAACATGTTAAGAAATGAAAAAAGAAAAAAAAAACACTTACAGTAAATAGACAATAAATCAAATTTTCAGCCATTCCAAATTCTGCACATTACATCGTGGTGTGCGTATTTGACTATAAAGTAATTTCCATAATGTTTTGTCAATATAGCATGTCTATCCTCAAGAGAGCCAGGGACATTCATTAAGCCATTACAATACAACACACGCGTTATGTTTCCAGAAAGTTGTGGGCAAGTCCAAATGTCCACATTTACACCTTCTGCTTCTCTAGTTGTCAGTCCATGTTTCAACATGTCAATCGGTAGATACCAGTGCCCCTGCTTAAGACACTCTGCCTCAGGTTGGAAATGACCAGTATGCGACCTGAGGGCTTCTTCAAACGCTGGAAATTGATCAGCTGTGATACAAACATCGATGTCGTGCTCCCATGGGATTGGCATGTCACGGCCGCGTTGCACGGCTAAAAGGTCGCCCAGAGTTAACCACCATGAGGTCACGTTTGAAGATGTCGCAAACGACGCAAACTGAACAAGTTTTGCACACAATTCTTGTGTCACGTTTGGATGCTGCGCGCACCAAAGGCCATTACTTGTAAGATAATATAAAACTAAACATGTTGAAAGTAACAGAGATACAGTGCTTGACGGACACCACCAAAGTGTTACTTGCCTTTGACGTAAAACAAATAACACAACCAAAGGAAGCAATCCTAAACAGACGAGGCTCAGTCCGTGGAATCCTATTCCATACCTCCCATGTATTCCACGATGGATTAAAACAGAAATCGCTATACACAATGTTCCCAAACATCCAAGAAACAGTGCGTGTTTCCAGTAATCCTGCAGAGCTTTCATCCTAACATAACAGATCAAGTAATTACAATAAAACATGTTTGGCAGCTAGTTCACTGTACTGTTGTAATTTAATCACCACTGGGATTTGCCTTCCATGCAGAGGCTCTTCTGTAGTTTAGCTTATATCTCTTTACTGAAGAAAAAGGATGCATTCAAGTTTGCATTTCACCTCATTAACGTTCTCTATGCACCCAGCATAGTCAATCGCACCCAATCAAACTGTATTTCAATTGAACTCAATCGAACTAAATCAAACTCAATCCATGAATTGAGTTTGATTGAATTTGGCAATCGAACCAAATCGAACTCACACAAAAATAATTGGACAATTGAACCAAATCAAACTTTTGATTTCTGAACTCTTGTTTTTTTTTTTTGGTAAAACTGGTGTTGAAAATCAAGAACACATTTTTTGACGCTTGAGTTTCTTCAGTATAACACGTGTTTTTTGTCTTTTTGAGACCACAAAACATAATCTTTGTTTAAGCGAATTTATTCAGGGAACAATTGAACGCAATCCACTGGATTTTGTTTGATTGAATTTGGCTGCCGAACCCAAGCAAAAACAATCTAATGAATTTAGTTTGGTTAGGTCCGATTTGTTCAATTGAGTTCGATTGTTCGGAGATCGAGCTCACACAAAGCTCGGTGTTCGATTTGGTTCGATTGCCGAACTCAACCACGGACTGAGTTCGATTGGGTTCGATTAAGTTCGATTTCCGAACGTTCGATTGTCGGATCAATTTTAGTTTCTGGGCAACTGAGGTCGAATAATGGTAATCGACGTCGATATCCATATCGACCTCCATTACTAATGAACCTCGGTTTGTCGTGTTCGATTTGTGGCAACTGAGCTCGAGAAGAATCTAGGACAGTAGGATCAATTTTAGTTTCTGGGCAACCGACGTCGAATCATGGTAATCGACCTCGATATCCATATCGACCTACATTACTAATCGACCTCAGTTCGTCGTGTTCGATTTGAGGTAATAGAGCTCCA
>Ga0126338_10004064_pt1 | contig 10355 bp, 5 predicted proteins | sample OrbCmetagenome_2_FD_92529 | JGI IMG/M metagenome (GOLD analysis project Ga0126338, IMG submission 92529) | Coral microbial communities from Petempiche,Puerto Morelos, Mexico - Orbicella C C metagenome | ecosystem: Host-associated > Invertebrates > Cnidaria > Coral | place: Petempiche,Puerto...
AGAAATTTTAATTCCCGGTGTTCAAACAAATTTAATTCGTGCTAAACATGGCGGCCCATGCGCTAATGCGTGAAAGGAGAACTTCGATGTCGTTGTTTGACGTTTTGGAAGCAGCCATGCCAGAGATGCCTCTGTCGGAGGAGGACAACTTCTTTTTAGAAGCCGTTCGCCGAGGAAATTTACGTCAAGTGAAAGAATACTTCAGAGGGAGACCTAACGTTCTTGAAACCGAAGCAGAGATAATCAAAGACTCCAAACTAGGTAGTTTTGGTCTCATCCTGGCCGCACAACAGGACAACTACGATTTAGTGAAGTTTTTGTTATCCCAGGGATATCGTATCGAGGAACCCCATTCCCGGTCTTGCGCGTGCGATAGCTGTAACGCCATGGGGAGCTTGGAAAAGGCTTTGTACCGTTTGAACGGGTATCGAGCATTGGCCAGCCCCGTGTATCTGTCATTGTCGTACCTCGCCGACTGTGAAAAGGAAGAATTGACGAATAAGAACTCGCGTACTAATGATCCTGTTCATCAAGCGTTTGTTCTTAATGGAAGGATGGAGCGTCTGGCTAGGGAGGAATACGAGTTCAAGAAGGATTACTGCAATCTGTCGACCCGTTGTGAGGAGTACGCGGTGGCACTGCTGAATCTGTGCCGAAACATGAAGGAGATCGGCTGTGTGATGACCATGCCTTCCATCAGGGGTCTGGCTCATGTGCAAGTCAGGACGGCCAACAAGGCAGCGTTGAAACTCACTGTGCTGAACTTCGCCATTAAGAACAAGAACGAGAGGGTAAGCATGTTTACAGACGTAATCATTGAATAAATATGTTATTAATAGTTATCCGCTCGATTCAATCAGGCTGGTCTCAAGAGAACTTTGTCATTAATTTATAAATGAAAGGCAGCTGTTTTCCTGCGAATGATACGTTTTTCAAAATATGTAGAACGGTCTGTTAAATATCAACTTAAATTAGAAGTTTAGTTTACACTTTTCTGTTTTCTTCTGTCTGTGGAACTTCTCCTTGCAACATCATTTTGTTTGTTTGTTTGTTTGTTTTTTTTTATAAATTTATTGTCATTAACTTAATTAGGATACAGTGCTATCTTAAATTTTCAGGTTAAACGGCTAACACTGAAAAAAAGATGCCCGGCAATAATATATGGTAATTGACTTTTCTAACTTCGAACGTATTGAGTCAGTCAGTAAGACGTGAATTCTGAAATTAGCATAGTTATCTTTTTTTAGTCTAAGCCACGTCACTCGTTAAGGAAATTTCCCCTTACTGCTCCATTACTTATCGAACAGCGTACCTTCCGATAGCTTCTTTTCTGTTTGCACACGTGGGAAACGTTCAATTTCGCACTCAATTTCAATTTACTTTTCTTCCGTACATGGGAACAAAATTTCCTGGGTATTTCTGAAATGGAATAATGCATGAGGGTTTTCTTTTTCGGGGAAATTAAAATGCGAATATCAAGTTAATAATCATAAGTATAATTGTAAAAATGGTCCCTTACTAAATGCAATTGCGTTTCATTATTCTTCAGTACAAACGTAAACAAACTAAAACTGAATTTGTAACAAACAGGTCCGAGCAAGCGCGGCTGCAAGCGACCTTGTTTTGATAAAGACCTCACTGCTTTTGTTGCGTAAATCAAGTTGTACTTATGCTAACAAGTTGGCATTTAAATGAGAAAAGCAGGGCGGCTTGTATCAAAGCAAGGTCACTTGCAGCCTCGCTTACATTCATAGACCAGGTAACTAAGCCCACAACTGTAAAATGTTAAATTGTATGGGGCCGTGTCTCCGAAATTCGTCGGCGACATGGACAGTAGCTGACTTAAAGAGTTGACTGTCTCAGTTTTTTCTTCACAATCGAGTTTCTGATGTTGTTCTTGTCCTGGTGTAGTCTGAATCAAAATTATTCTCATGTGTACTTGTTGTTAAGAGAAAATTCGACGGTTGCCGCGTAACTCCTACTGCAGCTGAATGCACGATGTTCCTTCCTAGTTTTTCAGTGAAAAAATTGTAATACAGCGTTCTGACACGATGGGCGGAGAACACAAACGCCGTGGCAATGTATACGCCTTGTAATGTTAGAATTATGAAAGGATACCAGAGGTATTTTGATATTAATTAACATAGCGAGAAATCCAAGAAGCCAATAGAATCCCATGAGAGCTGCAATCCGGGTAAAAATTGGAAAGTCGCTTTCATTCTGCGACTGCTCCGTGACACTTCTCGTCTGACGTTTAGTTTGGCGAATGGCTTTGATCGTTCTGAGAAAATAAACTATGTTAAATACCAATGAGAGAGAAACGGGTGTGGTGAAAACATAAAGATTGGCAAATCTGTTGCTTATCCAGCAACCCGCGTTCGCGCCGTATCCAATGGTAACCGCATTTGATTGGTCGAGAGCAGTGCACGTGACAACGAGGATCAGTGTAGGAAGCCAACCCACTGCCATGTGGCGCATGACGCGGGCGCGCATTTGGCGCCAAATGCCACGTGACTGATGCCAGTATTTGTAGGAAAAAGTACGCCAAGTGTCATAGGCTATGAGTGACATCCAAGCGAAGGAAACCAAAGAAAAGTAGTGCAGTAAAACAGCAAAGGCAGTGTAAGAAGCCTTCGAGGTATTGAGAACAGGTGTCAATAGCTACAACAAATGAGAAAGTAGCAAAGATAAAGACAAGTTTACAAGGTGTATTCCTGGAATTGTTCGCAGCTCGTTGAATGTGTAGTAGGTCACTAACACAATCAGCAAAGACAAAATTGATATCGCCAATCCGGTGACAGATAGTGGTGCTAATAAACTTAATTTATCTCTGTTCTCCTCCTTCCAGTAAAATTCTGACTAACAACGTACAAATCCAGACAGAATCGTTGAACCCAACATAATAGTCCTGTGTTGGGTAAAGTTTACCGGACGCATTTCGATAAAGGGATCCATTTGATAGGATAATGTACTCTGTTTTATCCAAGGAAATGTAAGCACCCGAGCAGTTTCTCACCGATCTCTTTCCACAGACCGTTATGTTGCCCTTTGGGGTGAGAACTCCACCTTGACTCTCAGTTGTTTCGGAGTAGTAATCCTTTTGACGAAAACCTCTTTCGACGCTTTCAATAAACCATGGAAACGTTGTTGTGGACGATGACGGTGTACTGCGAAGGACTAAATTCTTGTACCTGCATGCAATTCAGTAACCGTGACGTTGCCTTGAAAATTGTAAAAGAGATGTTGTGAATTACAATCGTTACCTCTTTCGTAAATTCAAGAATTGCTTTGGCTTTCAGGTTTGTGTGGTTCCGCTCTAGTTCAACGTCAAAATGACGGTGCACATTTTACCCATTTTACTGAATGAGAGAAGTACAATTTATGAGGCATCTAGACTAAACCTTGTAGCGAGAGACGTTGCCAAGTCTTGTCTTCTTAGTAGAATGCTATGCGGAGAAGTTACCCATAGTATCACGCGGTACTTGTCGAAATTCGCGATGTTTGGCGCTCCCATGCCAGCTCCTCGACAGATTTCCAGGTGAACATCATACACTTCCCCCTGAGGGCAGGAGACAGCCACCAGAGATTTTTTCTTATCTAACACATCAAGTAAAACATTGTATTTATGAACAGGGCTTCGGCCGTCAATAAAGCGACTTCCCGGCCCACAGATAAATTCCGATACTTTGCTCTTGAGACATTTTGCGCAGAAGATGTTTTTATAATTCTTTCCTGTAGCTCTATCATACACGATCCGGAAACTTCCATTTTTACAGTTTTGAAAATAACTCGATGTCGTCTCGCAGCTGGAAGATATTGCCTAACAATGTCTCCTATTGTTTCCATCTGGCGCTTTCCACCGAATCCTTGAACAATATTTGAATAAAAATCTTAAAGCTTCCGCGCGCGAATAATGCTGTGGTGGAGTAACCATACCATTGATGTCCAGTTCAAACGACATGATCTCACTTGCGTTGGCTTCAGCGCACTTTGCGCAATGTCGATTCTTGTAATTGACTCCTCGCTTGTCCGATACTGGAATCATGTCGTTACAATTTTCGGCAGAAAGGCTGTAAGACTGTTCGCATTTTTTTTTTTGTCGGGTCGGCTGGCCACTGTTTTGGGCAAGATGATATCATCCAAATTCCCACCGTTTTGTTCCCGTGACCGTCTTGTACGCATGCCCATCGCTCATCCGGGACACCGTGAAGTTGTTCCATTGGTAGTCCGGATGTAAGAGATGCTGGTATTGTGTGCTGACTCGCAGCATCTGGTTTGTACGAGGAGGACGGCGGCGCAAATAAACTCTCTAAGCGTCGAAATGGAGACGTGAAGGAGTTGTTCGCTAGATTGCTAGATTTAGATAAATCAGGTGCGTTTGTTTTTGACGACCCTAGGACCAGAGCCGTCGTTGCGGTCGGCGCAATGCGAGAAGAGTTTAGAAACGTATCTTGCGGCAGAAAGGACGGGAATTTGATGTCGAACAATACTTGTCGTAATCTGCACAGCAGTCCATGAACTTTTCGCAATAATAATCACAGAAGCACTGTAATCTTCCCATTGTTGGTTCTAGGTCCCACTCTCTCAAGCATCTTCCCAAGCATGAGTACCACGAAGGCACCTTGCAAGGGACAACAAAACTGTCAGTGCCTAGTGTGTCATTTAAAATTCCTGATTTTATCGAGCGTTTCGTCTTGGTCGATGGGACATCATTATGGTAACCAAGAGAAAGTCGTTTTAGCGTGTCGTGTTGAAATCCTTCAATCCCCTCTTTTGGGACAAATTTTCCTTTCTTAATAAAATCTTCCGTGCCTGAGTTGGATCCAGCTGTCCCATGTACTTCATTGTTCCCTGCTCTCGACTTTGATGCAATCAAGATTACCAGAAAAAAGGGAGCCTCAGTTTTTAAGTTGATTTACGTTGCACAAGTGGGCGGCAAATGGCGTTGCTGTGGCTTTTCACAAAGTTAGGCCGATCAAATTGTTTTTGGTTCCTTTTGTCCCTGAAAGCTCTTGTCAACACATCCGTCACTGGGCAAGTAATCAACTAAACTGGAAAAGATAATAGTTTCTTCTACAAATTCAAAAGCAAACAAGAGCGTCAAAGAGATACTGTGACAAAATCCTGTTTGTACATCAGTTGTGTTTGCTTATCTGTCCTTAATTTCTTTCCTTTGAAATCACATTAGAACAATAAATTGCTAAGAAAATATAATGAATTCACTAAAAAGTTGTTGGCATTTGGCCTTTATGTCGATGTCGTAGTTTAGCCGGACATCATGGATCTTAGTTGAACTAAAAAACTATTAGAGCAGGTGCGTCATGTGTAATTCAGAATAAATTTCATTTCAATTTATCACAGTTTTTGCAATGACTTTATTTGTCAAGTATACCAACAAGCCGGCGTCAGGCTGTCAAGCATTTTAGGTACACTACCATTTCAAGGGCTCGGCGAATTTGTAACGAAATCATGTGCTTTTTTGTGAACTTAAACTTAGCAATACAAGATAAAATTTACCTGAAAGAAAATAGCTGCCAGGGAAAAAGGAATGGCAACAGTTTTTAAAAGTTTAATTAAATTTTCTATATTAGTATCATTATTCGTTTTTATCATTTCACAAAATCTAGGAAGATTTCTTTGAGAAATCAGGCGGTTTGCAGATCTGGATTTAAGTGAGAACGGTGCTGATATGTGAAAATATGGCAGTGCTAAAGAATCGCGTTGGCGTAAGCACAAGCAATAGGTATCCCCGAGAAAAATTGCTGATAATTTCGGGATTTATTATTCGCTGAAACTGTTTTGCAGCTTGCCGTGAAATGCTGAAGAAATATTTACGGGAAAAAAAAAAAAGAATAAAAACAGAAGCCAATAGGCAGTGTTACCGGCGGCGATGTTGCAACTTCCTTATATCTTGGTGTTTCATTTTTTGTAATCGACTTGCGAAATGTATGTATGGTTTTAAAGTATTTTAAAGTCGATGGAGTCATCACTATTTATGTGGCATTAGGGAATAAGTGAATTTCCACTCCCCTTAAAAATTAATTTGCGAAATGTTTTTTATTGAAATCTGTGTGCTTTCTACATTAAGCTGTTCAAATCAAAAGTATATTTTTTGAAATAGTAAAGTGAGGCAGCAAATAGTCAGAACACAATTGTTTCATTCCCTTTATTTTGCTCTGTTTGGTAATTAAATTTGGCTTTTAAACTATGCTTATTAATTATGCATAATTGGGTATTTCGTTGTAATATCTGCCCTTTCTAAACGAAAACAATTTCTTGAATAGGACAGCCGGCTAACTGTTGCTCTTAACTGCCTGAGGGGGAATTGACCTACCAGAGAGAAAAAAAAACTATTCAAAATAAAAAACAACAAAAACGAAAACAATGACTGAGTAAAGTGCCTCGGTTTTACAAGGAGAGAGGGTTACCCTAGCAAGCGGGTTACCCTAGCACTCACACATTTCCTCTTTTTTTCTTCGTTGTGTTTACAAGGCAGCTAGGGTTACCCGGGTAGACGGGTTACCCTATCTGCGTGCTAGGGTTACTCTGGCAGGCGGGCTAATTTTTTCCCTTGTAAACACTCCAGGTAGGGTTAACTCGCCTACCCGGGTTAACGTTCTAATTGTTTCAGACCCTTTGAGTGTAACCACGCATTAAGTTGTCCCGGGTTGTGGGGTTACCCTACCTGTGAAATTTTGCTTGTAAACCCGGGCTATCCTTTGCCCTTCAGCTAGGGTTAACTCGTTTGCTAGGGTAACCTTCCCTCCTTGTAAAGAAGCCCTAACACTCAAAACATCAGCTACAATAACCCGCTACAGCGGTTATTAATTGTCATTTATCAACATCTAGTTGACAAATGGTCAATTCTTTCATTTGCCCACCGACGCAGTCCGTCAATTTCTTTTTTAGCTAATGACTTGTAAGTCTTGAACTAATTGGCTTATTGTCATGTTTTCTTCTTTGTTAACGTCGTTTTTCTGCTTTCTCTATAGTTTGTAGCTCACCCCTATTCTCAGCTCATGCTCAACGCAGTGTTATATCAAGACTTTGACGAGCGTTGGATTTATCGACGAACTATCACCAAAGTTGCCTTTGTGCTGCTCTACATGATCTTTCTGCCATTGTGGTCTGTTGTTTACCTCTTAACACCTCATAATAAACTGTCCCAGAAGTTGGCTACTCCGCTGGCAAAATTCCTCAGTCATACCTGCTCCTTTTGCTGGTTCCTGGTCATTTTGGTTTTGTCCTCGGTGCAGGACACGTTGGGAATTTCACTACTGCAAGTTTCCTGGATAGGTATGAAAACAGTTTTTTTGTAAGAGTGCGCATGCGCAGTAATGGATTTAGTCCATCTCTACTCCAAAGTTGACGCAGGGCAAGTTAAAGCCTTGTTACTCGCCGAGGCCGTCCTCCAAGCTCTCCATCTCCTCTCTTCTGTCTCCTTTTCTCGGGCATGTATGATAGTATGATGAACCAACTGACCTATAAAGCTGACATCGAGCAAGCCAGGCTAAGACTGACTTCCAGATTCGGTGTCCCCTTTAATACGAGACTGGGAGGGACTGATTAGGGCGCAAGTCTTTAAATCCGGCGGTCCTGGGCTCCAGTCCTATACTCTTTACGCTGTTTGTAGACAGGTCTGACTACAGCTCCTTCCCTTTTTTCATTAGGGAATGTTTAACACAGTATAATCTTTTCCAATATTTTTTTCAACGTTCTTGAAATGCCCAATGGGATCGTGGTTAATTAAAAGATTAATTCTCTCTGATACATCGGTGAACTGGTTTTAAAAAATCAATTCTCGGACTCGATGTTTTTGCTTTTTTATTGCAGACATCTTGACTGGTCTTTGGGTGTTAGGCCTTACCTTTGAGGAGGCTAAAGAGTTTTACAGACAAGGAAGAGAACGCTACTTTGCCCAGTGGTGGAATTTTGTCACTATTTTAATGCTTCTCTTCTTTTACCTGGCGGGAATATTCTGGCTCCTGGGCTCATCAGCGTTATCAGTTGATGACGACACATATTCACTGAAATATGTCGTTAGAAACATCACAAGAGATTCAGCTTTTCGCTTCTTGCTCCTTTCTAACAGGTACTGAACATTTGGGAGAACTGAAGGGGAACTGCTGATAGGACCGCAGTGCGTGCTTATTAGCTCCACACCAGCACAGCTTCCTTTACAGGAAGTCAGCTTTGAGCGGTTTCCAATTAATTATTAACGTTTACAGGACAGTGTAGTCAATTCGAACGGGTAATTTCTTTCAACCAATCGGTATCAAATCCACAGAATTTGTGATTCGAGTCAGAAGAATTCTTGGGATTTTTGCATGTTTTAGCTTGATTTGTAATATTAGTCTTTGTGACTACGCGGATTTTCACCATTCCACCCATTAGGAGCTCACTCACAGGCTATTATGGACTTTATCTAAGTCGCAAGGGTTAAGATAAGAACGTAAATGTTTGATTGACAGATGAAGGGTAACAGAGCCAATCCTCCGTATAAACCCTATTCCCAAAGTAATCCCTTCCGAGTTATTTTGAGACGCAATAACCAGTTCTTCCGCGGATAATATTATCACGCGCGTTGCGTGGATGTTTTCATGCAAGACAAAAATCCCACTTCTCCTGGGATTTCTGAAACCGGAAACGATCGAATTAACGAATTAGCGTCAGGTTTTCATGCGTCTGTCCTATTATTGTCATAAATTTCGTCGGGACATTGTCAAAGTAGCTGTGGATATACGAGGCGATAGCCGAGTGGATCTGCAGACTACTTTGACGATGTTATGACGAAATTCATTGTCAATAACAGGACAGACGCATGAAAAACTGTCGTCAATTAGTTTTACAATAACAAATTGTCCGCTCTCGTTCATTTATTTTGACGCATCACATAAATTATAAATTCATGTGTCTATCCGCTTATTGACAATGACAATTAGCCAATGAGCACGCGAGAATTTCTGCAGTTATCGTAAAAAAGTAACTTGAGAGGGACTAAGGCCTACATGGGAAATTAACTCTCTTATCCTTTATCCTCTTTTATAGAAAACCCGTCCTAACATTTTCTCGATCTGTGATCTGTTTAACAGCTTTTTCTCCGTGGCGTTCTTGGTAAGCTTTTTTCACCTGTCTAACTCGTTTCAAGTAAATAGTGATATTGGTCCTCTGCAGTTGTCATTAATGAAGATGTGTCAAGATGTGGGCAAGTTCTTGTTGCTGTTTCTTTTGGTTTTCTTGTCATTTTCCATGGCCGTTCGTAAAGTTTACTCACAGTTTGAACAGATCACTGACCTGTATCCCGCCAAGACGAAAGAAGTTAGAGCTGCTCATGAGTTCTCTGGGTGAGTGGTTTTGTTTCTATTCCATAATCTGCTGTTTAAACATGATGTGCAATCCTCGGGTTAGGAGAGTAATGTGCCTTTAGGGCCTAATAGTTACCAATATTAACATTGTAAGTGGGTATACAACATAAGAAGACGTAGTTTCGTAGGATATCACGTGACCTCAATATGTGAGGCATATATCGCGCTATCACTGTACTGTTTTCACTTATCAATTATTGTTACTTTATTACTGTCTTGGTGGTTAGGTTCTCAGCTGGCCTAAGGAAATTGTTTTGGGCGTTGTTTGACAAGACAGACTTGGAAGCTTTTGAGATAAAGTCAAGCACATTCTATGTTACTCAGACCACTGGCGAGACCTTGTTTGCCTTTTTCAATATCGTCGCCATTTTGATCTCTCTTAACATGCTCATTGCCATGATGTCGAACTCTTTTCAACAAATAGCGGTGAGTACGATTACTCTAAGATAAGAGAATCTCGGGGAATAGAAACTAAGTCTACTGTCTTGTCTAGAGCATTTATTTTGTTCCCTGGATGTTTTTGAACGCATAACAACTTGCGCGCATGGATACCCCAGGAGTGCGGATGGCTAAGAGAGAAGTGGCCGAGGACCACAGTTAATGAAAGAGCAAAGATTTACATCCTGGAGAGAAGCAGAGACAGGATTGATGGCGCCATTGTTCTTGAGGAGAGAGGGAAGAAAGAATATTTGGCCCTGCTTTCGTTTGTAGTGATGTCTTGAAGGTTGTCGAGTTCAGTAGTTGTTTTTTAGAGGATTTTTTTGCCATTACAAAATGGAAGATGAGTTAAAAGGTTGTTGTGTCTCAGAGAACCCCCCCCCCCCCCCCCCCCCCCCCCCCCCCCCCCCCCCCCCACCCCCCCCCCCCCTTTTTTTTTTTCCTTTCCCTTCCCCCTCGCCCATTTATCCACCTCACAACTTCTCCCTCGGTAAATTTCCCTCGCCCCAATCCCCCCAGTTACCAAATCCAAGTTGGCGGTCTAATACGAAA
>Ga0126338_10004066_pt1 | contig 10353 bp, 7 predicted proteins | sample OrbCmetagenome_2_FD_92529 | JGI IMG/M metagenome (GOLD analysis project Ga0126338, IMG submission 92529) | Coral microbial communities from Petempiche,Puerto Morelos, Mexico - Orbicella C C metagenome | ecosystem: Host-associated > Invertebrates > Cnidaria > Coral | place: Petempiche,Puerto...
AGAATTTGTTATGATTGACATGATCACGTGACCAATAGTTACTCTCACGGTTTGATTTCAACATGCAGCGCCACCTTAAAATGATCTACAAAGGTTGTCGCATAGTAACTAGTTTTCAAACTCAGGGAAGTCGAGCGATTGTAAAAAAATTTTGATTTTTTAAACAAAAAAATAAAAAATTTCTCGTTTTTGACAAAATACACGTAGTAAAGCGTGCAAATGGCGACCGATCAAATTCAATTTAATCCAATTGGTAATCGCTCCAAAATGTGAAACTCCCCACAATTTGAAAACACGGGCTAAAATGACAACGTGAAAGAGGTCGAAACCTTTCCGTCATGGCAGAGTTAATTAACAATCCGGCAACCGAATTAATTTTTGTTTCGCGCCCGAATATCACTCGAATAAAAATATTTCAGCTGAGAAAAAATCAAAACTTTCAACAGCCAAACTGTTTTTAGACTATAAAATTTTGAACTCGAGGGTATCTTTTCTAGTTTCAAGACTGCCATTTCTTGTCGGAGAGATTTCAAATAAGCGAAATTCTCAAATGCTCCTCTCAACTTTGTCTTCATCCTCCCTCCTTGAATCCTTTTGATCTCCTCGTGTGTCGTGCTGACTTTCCTGCCTTCAGGCGTTTTCTCCTTGAAAAAAGAGTAGATAAAAAAATTGGGTAAGGAGCAAAGCAGAGTGTGGAAACAAGCGAGTAAACGAGGCATGAGAGAATTCACTGTTGAACAAGTGTGCGCGTTGACACTTTCATGAAGAAAGCCAAACTCTCGTCGAAAACACCGCTATGAACTTAGTGTCTCGTACGGTTCCTGAACTAGCTTCTACGTACGTTTTGCTCTTTTACGAAAACCATACGGTTGTTCTGAAGTTCAACACGACTGAATGTAAACCAACTCTGGCAAGTGCACGTGGTAGGACTTGAAGCCGGTATTTTTGGCTGAAATATCACCTTCGAAGGTAGAATGCAAAGAAAAAGATACTAACCATTGGCAGAGATTGGTGTCAATCGACTTCTCTCCCCCAAACGTCGACGCCATTTCTTCTTCAAGAATTTGCTTCTTGTGTAGAAGGGAACAGTACACATCTTACTCCGACAGTAAACATCTCAAAATGACAAACAAGCACCTCAGATCAACAATAGTCATCATGAATATGCAAAATGTGATTAGACTAATCAGCTAACAAATAGGTCACGAATTTTCAATGACAACACTCTTTGCACGCTTTCTTCAGCTACAACTTTGCACTTCTTTTGTTTACATGGAGCCCACGTGAACCCGTATGGATGAACAAACAAAATGGTCATTTTTCAAATATAATTAAGATTCCTTTTACAGTTCTTGGATTCCTATTCCTCCAGTTTATTTTGAAAATGAATTTGGTAGCGTTTATTTTAATATTAAAAAATAAAATAATAATAAAAAAACTGATTAATTAATCATTAAAGTTTTTTTCTGTCCCACGACCCGTTCATCCTCATGCCACACTAAAACCGTCATAAGGGCCGAAACAACTTACGTTCAGGAAAAGAAGCCAAAAATCAAGGTCTTCTGAAATAAATCCTTGTTTTAAATTTAGCTATAACTAGCTGTGTTTCGTCTTTGGCGGGAAATGCGCGAGTTGACCACGTGACATAGTCCTTGTGTGACCAGTGCCAGTTCCAGGCGCAGGGAGTCGCGAACTTTCAGTGAAATATTGCACAAAAAGTTGACGAACAAAGAAAACTTCTGCTCTCCCCATCACCGCTTTGACAAAAGGGGAGGGAATAGCATTGGACAAGAAAACAAAAGGGTGGAGTACCATTTGTATATACCAGTAAAAATACGTGTTTATTTTTTATCTCATAGACGATATCCAGAAACTCGAACTTTCAAAGAACCATCGCTATAGTTCACCAAAGAGTCTTTCCCGACCAAATATAAGGAATTTTGAATTTTCAGTGTTGGCAGTGAGTTCTTTAGTTCTACACATAACATGATTTACTCGCCAAGAGATTTACTTCAATGGCAATGTTTCTTTTGTGGATTCGTTAGACGGTATGCTCTGCAAACCTACATACACAGGTACATGAAATAATTCAGGGTTATCCCCAACATTTGAAGAAGACAGAGTTCTAACAATTTTTAGTGGCCACTCAGTAATTGTCCTGTTGGAAATCCCCGACTCTGATTGGTTCTCTCACTGTTTAAACAATAGAGTGTTTCTGTCGAGGAGCTATCGGCTGATAGTTGCCCCTTGGATATTTGATGTTCTTAAAACAAATAATTACCCGAGAAGCGAAGCTTCGCGGGCAAATATGCCCATGCTAGTTACAAGAACATCAAATTTCTAAGGGGCAACTATCAGACTGATAGTTCCAAGGCATATACACTCTATTGTCTTTATTGTTTACCGCCAAATTTTCTTCCGCGCGCCGGTTCAAAAATCAAATTGAATTATTTTCATCCTTTTAGATGAAAGGCGTTACTGACCAAAATCAATGTAAAATTTGAAAAACAAAACAGACAAAAACCCACTCAATGCAATTTCAATTGTTTATTTTCTATAAGCCCGCTTGTTTACAAAAAAAGTTCACGGACGAGTACTATCCATCCGGGTATTTTCCTCGGACGGGCACTATGGGCTGATAGTGTCTCCCTGCAAATGAACACCATCGCGTCACGTGATCAATTTAAACCAATGAGTATCGGAAAAAATATAGCTGTGAACTATAATCACTGCTAGACAACGATAACACGCGCGCTGCTCTTGAAACTGACAATTATTCTTATTCTTAAAAAAAGTACATAAATTGTAGGAACGGTGATTAATCCAATGGATAACGTCTTCCACCTTTGCAAAACTGCGCTTTGTATGTTGTATATCAAAAATTATGCTACCATCGGTGAAAGGTCTGTAAAGTTGTGCATGTAGGGCTGACCAGTGGAGTCATATACAGAAGGGGAGAAGGTACAATGTTATACTTTCACCAAAGTTCTACATTCCATTTTCCCAAGTCTATCACTTGTTGGTTTCTTAGGAAGGTTTCGTGTTCATTTTAAGTCTTCTCATTCTTTCCATTAGGAACTTCTTAGAAATCCTGGAGATAGAAAAGACATTACAATACAGTTTTGATAGATATGCTAGAGCATTAAAATCAAGGTACATTTCCCTAAAACCCGGGGGGGGAGGGGGTTGACACCCATATAAAGGGGTGGGGATGCTCCCATCTCGATTTGGAGTGTACATTGTGGATTTCAATGATAGCATTTATAGTGTTCGGAACGCAACTCCGATGTATTTACCCATCACGGTATTTTATTATGGGTTGCAAGCGATGGTAAGTTAGATCAGTCAGGTACGAGATTTTTCAAATTTCTTCATTGATGAAACAATCGATGACAATTTCGCTCTGGTAAACTCCATTGAGAATACGATCACAGTACATGATGGGGAGGTTGGGTTTAACTCCATCGAGTAGAGACACTTTGTACAAACGGCTTAAATTAACATGCTTTATACATCCTAAGCCTCGCGTCAATGTTTCTAGGCAAAGGATTTTTCAAATGAATGCGAGGCTTAGGATGTGTAAGTATTGTTTTTCAAGTTTAGGCACCATTTACAGTGGCGGATCTAGGGAGGGGCCCAGGCTCTCCCCCATCCCCTTACTTTAGAAAAAAAAAAAATCACCGAAGGAAGAAAAGCCGGCTGTGAGGGCAAGCAAAACAAAAGGCCCCCTTCCCCTCCCTCCCCACCCTTAACTCAAGGTCTGGATCCACCACTGATTTATGTAAAGGCGCTATACAACAGGTTTCCTGTATTCTGATTGGCTGTGTCTTATATGGCATGGTATAAAACACAGTAACAAGTGGCGACCATTATTGTAGTATCAGTAATGTTTGATCATAACTACATTAAGTATTTTAAGTATCTGTTTAACAATCATCACAAAAACCAAACTTGTTATATTGAGCAACACATACCATCTATAGAGGTTTGGCAAGTACTGGTTTGTGTACAACATTGGCAGGAATGGATCTACTGAAATCCAAACTTCATCCAAGTTGTTTGCCATGCCTATTACCATTAAATGTGCACAGCGCTCAGCCGACATCCCTTGGTGCCGTATAGATAAATCTTTAGGCTCCTGTAAGGGCAATAGCCTTGAGTCACCAGAAATTTATTTCATGATGTGACAAAAACTGAAATGGCTACAATTACATGATGGCATGAGAGAGTATGGCATGAAACTTTGTGTGGAGACACAGTGGCCTCATGGTTAGTGCGCTTGACTCTGGATCGAGCCGTCTGGGTTCAAGCTGTGGCTGGGGACATTGTGTTGTGTTTTTGGGCAAGACATTTTACTAGATCACAGTGCCTCTCTCCACCCAGGTGTTTAAATGGGTAGCCGTGAGTTTAATGCCGGGGGTGTCCCTGTAATGGACTGGCATCCCTTCCAGAGGGGAGTAGGAAATACTCTTAGTTGCTTCATGCTACTGGCCTGATGAGCCACTTGGCTCGTATGCTGACTTTACCTTACCTACCATGAAAGTTGTTGATACTTCTTAATTGTGACAAAACAATTCAGCCATTCATCCCTGCCCATGCCTGCCTGACCCCCTCCCTCCTTCCATCCACAATCCATCCATCTGTCCGTCTGTCCATCTGTCCATCTGTCTGTCCATCCGTCTGTCCGTCTGTCTGTCCATCCCTCCATTTGTTCATTCATCCCTCCGTCTATCCGTCCGTCCGCCCGTCTGTCTGTTCGTCCATCCATCTATTTGTTCATCAACTCACTCATTCATTCACTGCCAGTAGGGCAGACTTACACCATACCCTGTGTCTATTGACCAATCAAAGTCTAAGATGTTTAAATGCAATTGCCACGAGTCGTATAGCTATCAATTAAAAAAATACATTCTCTTACATCATTGATGTTCTCGGTGAAGAGATTAAGAGAGATGTTTGACTTCACAGGTCCTGGAAGAACAGTCTGTATGTGAATGTTGTGCTCAGCCAATTCCAGTCTTGCAGTATCAAAGTAGCCCTACCAAAAAAATAATCAGGTCATAGGTACCACACATTTTTCTGGCCAAGGCTTAGTGTTGTTCCCCCATACAGTGGCTACCTGTGACTCCTAGCTTCGCCACTTACTCATGTATGTTTGCCCAGTGTTTTGTGTTCTTCCCAGCAGAATTGTTCAAGCTAAAGAGAGACTGTTTGCAGTCTACCATGACATAGCCATTTAAGAGGAAGCAAGGAGATGCAACAAGAACTAGACAGTCTTAATTTGACATATTTCAAAGAAAAATAGGTAAAAATAATTATGTTGTTGTGCGATGTAGCCATTATTATCTTGAGAACTGTAATTCCTCACATTTGTTGCAGAAATTTTTAATAGCTGTTTGATCCCAGGTACATACCTGCAATGCATGTTTACTGGCACAATAAGTTGCCATAAAAGGACCCCCTGTGAAGATTATTAAAAACAACTGCTCATGTCAATAATTACGCCATATAGTGGTAATCATGATTACCACAGATTTTATAATTCACAGAATATCTCTACTGTAAAACACACATATAAGAAACCCAACAAAACAATTAAATCATCAACAATCTTCAGATCTGTCAGAAAGGGATGACCTAGCTGCCTACTTGCAGTACTGAAGCTGACAAAGAAATTCAAAAGAGGTTTTCGGTAAATTAAGTCCTGCAGTTTGGGTCATCGCAATCACATTGACTCTTTCATATATTAAGAACCGGTTTTTCTTATAAAAAAAAGGTTTAATTAATTGTACTAGCTCACTGATCAAAGGCAAATCAAATTCCAACAATTAAATTAATGATATTACCAATCTTTCCCCCAATACTGCTCACCACCACAATCTGCCCCTCATGACGTTCAATCATACACGGGAGAACTGCTTTGGTCAAAGAGATGGGACCAACAACATTTAAATCCAAAAGTGCTCTATCCACCTCTAATGATGTTTTTTCCACCAAGGCTCTCTGTGACCTAGCAGCATTGTTCACCAGAATGTCAACCTTAAGGAAAACAAATTACTTTCTTCATGTCTCATGTCATTCTACAGTATCTGTTTAAATATTATTATTTTAATTAATACATGGAATGTATCAGAGTCATGTAATTCCATGTATGAGAAAAATTATTTGATACTGAAATGCACCTATCCCAAAATATATTAATTTATTTAAAGGAGAAGGTCACTCCAAGAAACGTATATTTTTTGTCGATACAAATCAAAACCTCGCACTAAGTTAGTAGCCACTCACTGAAGTTTCAGCCTCTAAAGTGCAGGTTTAATCCTTATGAAATTCGTCTCCAAAGATTAGCCCAAAATTTCACATCGTTGCCGCCATTTTGAACAGTACTCAGCAGCCAGGCCGCATTTTCGTGATGCCATTCCGTCCAAGAGATTTTGTCCATTGGCAAATGACTTCCGACAAGCCTTTTAACTACCACTCTGGGTTATGGATGCTCTTGAGCCCTACTATTTTCAGCCAAACATGCCCCAAACTCCGAAAATGATAGCAGTGAAGGTAATTAAGGCAAAGACAGAAAAGTAAGCTTTTTGGAGTGATGTTCTCCTTTAATGTCATCTTCTAATTTTGCCCAGGCTTTGGTGTATGTTGCTCTCTTTACTCATAGTCTAAGAACTCCAGGCTTTTTCCAAATTCCTTTCCAAAACATTTGTTTCAATTATATTTTGCAGATATTCAGTGTAACCAACAAAATATCTGGATCATGTGTACTAAAGACATCCGCCGCCAAGTATCAATCGAGTCACCCTCAATCGATACCCTCAATGGCCACTTGCTCGATGCTCGATTGACACTCCCTCGACACCTTGATCGAGAGTCAACTAATTTTCAACTGATGCACATGAGTTGGTTGACACTCACCCGACTATCAACCGACTGTTGATCAAGTGTTGATTGAGCTCAAGTGTTGGCCAAGTATTGATCAGGATGTCAATCGAGTATCAATTGGGATATTGATCGAGGGTATCGATTGAGAGTATCGAACAACACTTGACTGCGAATGCTTAACATAATCCAAATTTTCTTGCTAAACAGTCAAAAACTCTGACTTTTCATTAATCAAGAAACAATACCACACCTTTCCAAAGTGCTTGAGGACATCTTGTACCAGTTTTTCATGTGTGTCAAATTTTAGCAAGTCCAGAGGAAGGACAAGAATATCTTGATCTTTTTTAAATGAGGAATCATGAGTAATGACAATTGCTGAAAAAAAAAAAACATAATATTTCAAGAAAAACATTGCTAAGTTTAATTAGCAATAATAATAACAATAATAATAATAATAATAATAATAATAATAATAATAATAATAATCAACTTTATTTGCTGAGGGTAGCAAACAACAGTGATAACTGAAAAACCAGTCAGGCCCTCATATAAAGGGCAACGATGACAGGTTAAAAATTAAATATATAGAAACTGATTCTCAAATATACAATGATTATATAAAAAAAAACTGAGATATGAGATACACTAAAATATTAAAAAGCAAAGTATTAGATCAAGTCTAACAATTAAAACAAGAAAACTGAAAAATTAAACATTCACATGATAAAATGGTCCAATCCCTTATAACTGTCCATAAAATGTTTAAAAATGGATATTTTGAAGCTTGTAAGGTTAGGTTGGTTTTTGATATGGGCAGGTGTCATATTCCAGAGGTGGCTAGTCAATACTGAGAAAGACCTTCCACCCTCAGACTTCCATTTGAATTGGGGGCAGACAAGGTTTAATTGACCGTGCCTGAGCCATTCTTCCGTTCACGTCTGCATTTCCAATAAGCATCTGGGTAAGACAAGACGGGCACTCCCCTAAAATCTATTTATGGGGCTTGCTCTCTTATATGGGCTATATAGGTATATGCAGCCCAAAATGGTATAATAACAATAGATATTTATACAGTGCCTATTCAGATCTGTTCTAAGCGCTTCACAAATGTAAAAGGTATGGTATTTTAGCTGCTTTGGTCAGAAAAAGGTATAGATTTTGGCCATTTTGGTCTCAAATGGGGTACGGTTTTGCACTCTAGTCTTGAATTAGGTTTTGTTTTTTTAGAAGAAGCTACTTTTTCATAATTATTGATAAGAGTATCAACAAAAGCCCTTCACAATGCCTTTAGCATCAGAACTAGGGACCTTATTATAGGGGAGGTCTGCAAGAGGAAATTGATTTGAGAGTCAGGTCTTAAATAGTGCATCAAATGTTTGGTCAGGCCATAAAAAGCATAGGGAAAATCGCAGGTTTTGGTCTTAAATAGGGTAAGGATCAGGTTGCACACCCCCACCCAATTTTTTGGGAGTACCCTCTCTGGGGGGAGGGGGGTTCAAACATTGCGCTATTGTCATGTCAAACTCAGTTGAATTAAGTTTGACTAAAGCATAACTGCACTGTGTTAATTAATTAAGCTTTCTCATTATATGGCTTGTGTTTGTAGACGATATATAACGCGCGCTCTGATTGGCTAATTCTAGGGCATTATAAAATTCTCCCGTAATTTAATGCCGATTACGGAACTGCAAAAACAAAGCAAAAAGCCATATAATAAACAGCATATTAACTTCGAACGTTCGGTCTTTACAAGAAAATCTCGCTTGGTCAATACGGCAAGGTCTCGGTTCCCGTTTTTACCTCACCGTCGGTAAATAATGTAAGGAGCTACAATGAATACCCATCGTGCCCAAGTTATTTTACCGTCATTTAACTTACCTGCACAGTTCTTCTTGACTCTCTCTAATTCTGCCTTCCTTCTCGCAGACAGTACTAATTTGCAGCCATATTTAACCAGTTCATAAGCCAAATATTCACCGATACCGCTCGAAGCGCCGGTAATCCAGACCACTTTGCCGCGCAAGGCAACCGCTGGATCTTGACCGAACTTCTCATACATCATCAATAGAAAATCACCATCTTGGAATTTGAAAAGTAAGAAACAAACAAGAGGAACAAGAACTGCAGCAATCAAGAAAAACCGGCGCATTACGATGACTTCATGTGCCTTTTTATTACTGCAGTCTGTACTGCAGTAATTTTAGAAGACACGTGACCAGTCCGGGACAAAACAGGAACAATATTGGAATAGGAATCGGGACCAAGGACTAAGGAACGAAAGGAATATTGGACAACGTAAAGGCATTGAAAGACGGAGCTTTGGTTTTAACCAGGAAGTATCAAGAAACGTGCACAGTGAAGCTGTAAACTATAGCCAAGAAATGGAATGAACAAGAAATGGAATGAACTATCAAATGACATTAGGATAAAAGTAGGGGAATTTGATCGCTAAATTTCGGTGATTGGTAAATAATTTGTGACATTACTTTTAGGGACAGTTCATTTTTTAAGGGAAAGGGGGGTGGGCTGGTGGGATTTGGGGAGGGGCACGGGAAAAAAAATGGCTTCAAAGAGGGGGTCGCCCCAAAAGAAATGAAGAAAAAGGGGGGGGGGGGGAAAAAGCGGAAAAAAAAGCAAAGAAAAAGGGGGAGGAAGTGAAGAGAAAAGAAGGATAGGGGAGGGGGGGACGAAAAAAAAAAAAAAAAAAGAGGGGGGGGGGGGGGGGGGAGAAAAAAAAAAAAAAAAAAAGGGGGGGGGGGGGGGGGGGATAAAGCGGAAAAAAAAGCAATGAAAAAGTGGTATGAAGTTTTTATAAATTGATGAGAAATTCTCCTGCTTTTTTCACGAAATATAAACATCTTTAATATTCTGAAACAGTTTCAAAGTAAGAAGAAAAATTCTTAGCTACGTTTATATCAATAAAACCAACTACAAATAACAGCGCTTCAACAGCAACAGGTTTTTGATTGGTGAAAGTGTTGTTCTAGCGACTATTAAACTGTTGAGATCGTTTTCTTACTTTTAGTTGCAAAACAAAACTACCACAAAAATTTCGTGCTGTACGGTGCTTTGTAATGCCTTAATATAGTTCTGAAACTCTTAAAAACATTATCCGTAGCACATTTAACGCAGTGAAGAAATCAGTGGAGTACAGTTCACTGAAATAAGGTGTCTCCTTCCTCCTCCTCCTCGACATTCTCTTCTTCCTCCTCGACATTCTCCTCTTCCTCTTCGTCGTTCTCGTCCTCCTCTTCATCATCATCTTCCTCTTCACTCGTATCATCTGTGTGATAATCTTCAGGATGCAGGATGCAGTACACCCTGTTCGTAACTTCCGGCTCAAGTTTGGTGAGCATCCTGCTTCCTGCCGCATTGCTAAAATAGTTTGCTTGCAGTAGGTAAGCGATTAATTTTGCATCCCGTCTAAACAGCATTGTTGCCACAGCTTCAACGTTTATGCACGCTTCA
>Ga0126338_10004067_pt1 | contig 10352 bp, 8 predicted proteins | sample OrbCmetagenome_2_FD_92529 | JGI IMG/M metagenome (GOLD analysis project Ga0126338, IMG submission 92529) | Coral microbial communities from Petempiche,Puerto Morelos, Mexico - Orbicella C C metagenome | ecosystem: Host-associated > Invertebrates > Cnidaria > Coral | place: Petempiche,Puerto...
AATGTAAAACGCATTGGAATACATGACTCTTACGAAGCAAGGGACCGAACGATGCTGGTTTTCCATGAGTCTAAAACAAATGTAACCTGGTTGAACTGTTAGGCCAACAAGCACATCTGAGAGTGCGACACATCCTATTAAGAGATTTGAAGGCGTTCGTAGACGAGAACTGGTAAAGATGGCAACGACGATTAAAGAATTGGATATCACGGCCAAAGGAGAGGCAATAATGTTGATGATGGCAGTCACCATGTTTACGACAAAGCGTTGTGAAGCTCCGTCGAAATTGGGATCCAGCAAATGAAAACATCTTGCGACAGGTAGAAAGTCCTGAGCTGGTGTTTCATTAGCCATAAATGAAGAAGAATTTTCGCTTTGTCGCCTTTCTGTACTGTAGATGTAAACACAGTATTTGTTCTCGGTTCTGGCAGTTTAGAAAATCTTGGCTTTGAACTCTCCACGTTCAATGTCTTGCTTGCTTTCTGATTTCAAAATATTGAAAATATCTGCGTTTAACTTTGAGTTGTACATCGCAATAACATAATTCTGGGCTGAAACTTGTGACTGCGAAAACAATATTGGAAACATTCCATATCTTGTTTACGGAGAGGTATTACGGTGGATCAACTGCACCGCCTATGAGATGCCTTTTGGTAATCACTGAAACATTATTGTGCCACGCTTTACAATGGTGGTTATATTATAGTTAAACAAACGGACGGGTATTGTCAGACCAAATCATTTCGAGCAAAGAGGATATGTACTTTTGCAAACACGGTAATATTAACCGGGTATTGCGCCTTTTCAGATATGATAGATGTAATTGCCTAACGATCATTATCCCCAAACTTAATTAGTCACAGAGCACATTTCAATTTTCTCTGTTTGTTCTTATGATGCAGTGAAAGCTCCCTTAGAACCTTTTTTTTTCTTTTGCAAAAGAAAACCCGAATAAATAAATAAAATAATAAAATAATGAATAAATCTTTTTTTCAATTGCAAAAAAAAATTGGCAAAGCTATTCCAATTACCGGATGTAAATTTCGGCGAACGTTTAGCACATTTGACAAAGAACCTTGTAATATCATTATCAACGTGCATAAGTTCCCTCATATTAATCCATGTTGCTATTTTTACCAGTTCTCGCCTACGTTCTACGCCTACTCGGGTTATTGAGGCTGATTAGGCTGTTAGGAATAGAGTGTGCTAATTTGCCTTAAAGTAAATACATGCACTAGACAAGTAAAATTCAGAAGAAAAAGAGTGAGAAAAAGGACAAATTGGACTAAATTGCAAGGTAGAAATATATCGGTGAATCTAACAATGTATATAATAACTACTAAAACCTAAGGTTGCACGCGGACGGCTCTATAAAAAAGATGACATTTTGTTCAAGGACCTTAAGGTGTCAGAAAAATTGTTCAAGTAACGGCCGCTGAGTATTTTGCTGATGCCTTCAAATTTCATCATCGGATGTTTAACGCTCTCTGACGTCTTTGATGTTCAAGTAACAGCTCAACTAGCAAGTAAGTCAGGTAACGGCCTTAAACTTATTTACAAGAGTTAGCATTTCTAATGACTTTTATCTGTTATTGACTAAAAGGTAGTAGAGCTCAGCAAGTAATGAATGCTACCAATTAAAAGTATCACAAGATCTTCAGCAGAATTAATCCTTATTGGAAAAATGACAAACAGTACTGTCCGTTTTGTCTCTGCACTGTTCAAAAGACATATATGAATATATAAAGACGCAGCTTCCTAAAGAGCAATCTTGTCTTCACCTAATTCCGTGCACGATCTTTTCTGCTTCTTAATCTAAAACTCCTGCTTTGAAAACATTTGCGTTATATTTTTAGCTTTCCTACGTAGATAATGTTTGCCTTGGCTTCAAGCAATAACCTTCATCAAGAGACTTTAAATCAATACATCGGTAAAGTGTCATATCGAGTTTTTACATGTATCAACCGGTAATTGCGTGATCAAAACTTAACGGTTGTGATTCACATACTCGTTTCAAACCAGAGTCATTGCAGGTTTCACGCGAAAAATAAGATCGCTGTTTAAATGCGCAACCTTCAACATCGATCTGAATTTAGTGTTTTTCTCAGAAAAACTCCCATTTAATTTACGATCCACGAAAATGCAACTAAGTAACCACGTTGGAACGGAGTTCATTTGCGTCGTAAAGCCAAAACCAAAGTAATCTCTTCAGCCATAGTTGAGAATGCAGGCAATCCAATCAACCAATCGAAACTGGCACTATGTGCGTGTACATGAGGCGAAGCGTGGGAACGAGCTTCGATTGTTTTTCATTATACTTCTGAGTGGATGTACTGTACATGACGTACTTTTCGAGACTCAAATGAAAACTGCTGTAACCGTACCGCTGCAGTCAATCATTTCTATAATGTCAGATGTATTTACCTTACCCAGTGCAATTGGTTAATCCCAAAATAAACTGCTCGTATTCCTTCAAGACTATCATTTGAAACGTTTAACTGTTGATCGAACTGCATCTGCAAATCACCCAAGTTAAATCAACTTTCCTTTAACGTTGAGTTGTTCAAAAAGGGATTCTCAAGTTGTAACGGTTTTAATTAATCCTTACTCCAATTAGTGGTCACTTCAGAAAGTCAAGAGAGCAAGACAGTTCTTTTTAATTATTTCGAAACTTAGGAATAAGACATCGACAAACACGACCTGCTGCCACACGTAACGAGTTTTCATCTTCTTTGTCAAGATGGAACGGTAGTCATCATCATCACCATCAGTCCTCATCGCGCCATCGGACGCATAAGGCCTTCAGAGTGGTAGTAAATGCACTTTTTTCGCGCCTTTACTCAACGTGAACCTTGGCTTGTACGTACATGTTGCACTGTTTAATGAAAACTCTGTCAGTCAATAATTATATCCCCACCAAATAGTGAATTAGACTTTACTGGAGGTCTTACAATTCTCGTCAACGTGATCTATTTTGGCGCTGGTAGGGAGTTTTAGTAACCACGACGCGACGTCGAATGAATTTTTATTTTAATGCAAGACATGTAGTATCTATCTATACGTCCTTACTAATGATTTATTTGGGGCTGTAACTCGATGCTCTTAAAATGTGTCATTCGGTCCAAATTTCGAACTCTGTGATGTATGCAGTTTTCGTCAAATTAGGTGAGGTAACCTTTTCTTGCATTGTTCTGTCGGAAATGGGAGTTTGTCTGCGTGCACATCAAAGATTCTATTACGGCCTTAAGTCACCTCCCCTGTCATATAGTAAATTGACTTCTTCCGTTGTTATTTTTTCATCGAAAGGCTGGAAATCGAGCCATCCAGGTCAGTCATCCGAAATAAAATCGCCGCACAAGGGTACACAATTTCACCGGTTCTTATTTGTTGTTATTGTTATTGCTCCGGTGTAAAGTGCTTTGTGGAAACTTTTGTGGCCTGTTCTCATCACCCAAGCATTTCGCAGCATAACACGTGATAAGCATTTTAGTCGAAGATACGCCAAACGCAAAATAACGTATTCTACCACGTTTCCAAACACCGAGCATCGAGAAGAGAGTTGGAAATATGACCCGTAGCGGAGTATTTCTGACGAACTTCGAGGTGTTTAATTTGGGAATGCGATGAAACACTGCCTCGAGTGTTGTTGATATTATCTTCTCAATCAAAACTAAAACTAAGGAGAAACTGGAGAAATGGAATCGTAACAATGTGTAGTAATTTGGATTAGATATCTAAACAAAGCCATGGCCATGAATTCCTTGTTTAACTGACTTGAATTATTAATGCTTTTTTTAAATCTGTGCCATTTTTTTCCCTTGGGTTGCTGCTTGCGCTGCTTGCGCTGGAAGGAGATTGTCTTGCTTCCATACTGAGTTTATATTTGCTATTGAAGGAGATTGTCGACTCGCAGAGGCGATCTGATCTCCAAATTGCTGGATACGAGTCATAAACAGCCCATTAATAGCGTCGCTCTTATTCCTCGTTTCTCTTAAGATAACTGTAAAAAGGAGTTCGATAGACTGGTAAAAATTATTTTTGTCTCGTCAAAGTACTCAAAGTTGTTTGCTTTGCTAAAATTTTGAAACCTCCGGGGTAGAACTTGAGCTTTTTTGAAGATTGTCGAAATTTTGGCAATTCGCAAAAATTTGGCAAGTATTTAAAACTGTCGGTCGTGCTTATTTTACGTTAGGTGTTGTCAGATTTTTTCCTTGAACAAACAAAATTCGCTCTAGCGCAATCCGCCCCACACGAAAGAGTAAAAATTAAGTAAAATTAAAAAAAAGTAAATAAACTTCAAATTTAAACTATAGGTAAACAGTCAAATCGGAACATGAGATGAAGCCACGCAGAGAGCAGTTCACAATGGCATTTATTTCATCTTGACAAGAGTGTCACATCCACTGCGGCGGTGCAAGCCGGATGCGATGATATTTTTTTTTTCCATTTTTTGCGATGATCAAATTAAAAACAGTTATCTGATTTTTCAATAGAAAAAAAAAAGCTTTTTCCGGACTTTTACCACTAATTGTACCCTTATAATTCATTGGGGTCCGCCTTTTGGAAAACGCAGCGAGATATATTTCTCACCGAGTGTGCTTGCTTGCTACAGTTTAAAGCTTCACTGTCAGTTTAATACTAAAGAAGATGCACATGTCGAAGAGAATTTCCGTGAGCCGTGAGTAACAAAGATCACACTTGTCAAAGTGACACATCTACCATTTCCGAAAGAAGGAAATAAGGTTGCTAAAGGGTTTTGAAAAAGAAATAACCCCTGATCGCCTTTTTGTGTTTCAGTTAAGAGAAAAATAGTAACAAGTTCTGATTCACCATTATAGTTATCCATGAAACGTGATCTGGAAACACATATCCTACTGATGTATATTGTTAATGCTTCAGAAAGGTCAATTGTTCAACGCCAATGTTGTAAGGATCAAATTTAAATAGCAGATGTTTTCCAAGCAAAACACTTTGAAATAAGAAGGGAAGGTTTCAGTGACAGACTTATTTGCCTCAAGACCCAATGGTATAAATTCCAAGTGCCACATTATATAAACTGTAGAGGAAGCAATGGCTGCAGATAACACCTCCATTCAGGATCGTTTGTTTGTCGCATCATGTTTCCATTTGCCGGATCCCGATTTCGACAAAGTTTCAGAACGTCTCACCATGAACCTTGTAACCGCTATCATCAACATTATTGCCTCTCCTTTCGCAGTGATATCCAATTCTTTAATTGTCTTTGCCATCTTCACCACTTCTCGTCTACGAACGCCCTCAAACCTTTTCATCGGATGCCTTGCTCTCTCAGATGTCTTTGTGGGCCTGGCAGTCCAACCATCTTACATTTGCTTTAGGCTCATGGAAAACCAGCATCGTTCGGTCCCTTGCTTTGTAAGAGTTATATATTCTAATTCTTTCTTTGTTTGTTGTGGAGTGTCCTTCATGACTCTAAGCGCTGTGACTTACGAGCGTTTTGTGGCCGTTCGACTTCGAACGAGGTATAACGACGTGTTTACAGGAAAACGCGTTCTTAAGTTTATGGCAGCCATTTGGATCCTCAATATCTTATTAACAAGTCTGCAGTGGGCAGGAATAAACCAAATCTCAAGAGAGATTCATTTCGTCTTGTGGCTTCTCTGTCTTCTTGTTTCCGTGGTTGCAAGCATTGGAATCAGTTTGATTCTGCGCCAACATCATCGTAAATTACACTGCCACAGCACAATTTTCGAAAATATCCGAAAACAAAGAGAATTGAACCGAACAAGAAATATCTCATTTATCGTTGGGGTTTACTTGTTGCTTAACATGCCTCTTTTGTTCATAAAACTGTATCGCCATATTTTGAAACAGGACATCAAGACTTATAACCATTACAGCTGGACAGAAACTCTTGCTTTTCTTAATTCATGTACGAATCCGTTTCTCTGTTACTGGAAGGGCCGTCAAATTCGACAAGCAGTTATAGCGATACCAGAGAGAATTACCCGTCACTTGTTGATTAGCAATGAAAGAATGCATAGTACTAAATGCAACTGTAGTAGCGCCAGGCATATGGTGAATACAGAGGAGGTGACAGTGGCTGTGCGATCAATGTAAATGCAACAAACAAAAGATTCCGGGCGCTTATATCGACAATCTTCGATTTGAAAAAAAAAAGAAATCAGGAACATCAAAACGCTCCCAAAAAGCTCGAAAACAGAAAATGTAATTCAAAAATTCAAATTGCAAATTTGAGATTCTCTGCTCTTTGAAGTGTGGTTGCCATGGAAAAACACAATTGCCAAACAATTGATACTCTTTTATTTATCTGAACATGGAAGAAAACAGGTTTGACCACTGCAGCTTTACAGCTGTTAAACGTATGGACGTTTGGAATCAGCTTCCCCTCTACAGTCCAGGGTAAATACAGTCGAACTTGTATACATCGGCCCTGAATGATGTGATCACTTCTATATATATATTTAGCGGACAGTTGTCAAAGTCGCGCGTTTTTGTCCATACAAACGTTGTATTTGTTTCCCATATTAAGACTGGTTAAAATATCAAACATAGGACTGCTAAAAGGTGGGCGCGACCCCTAATAGAGGTGCTACCTTAATTTAGTTACCAAATAATATATAGATTTAGCTAAGCTTAAAACTGAGCCCGATTAAGCAAACCCAGGATAAGCGAGAATTTTGATTTGAGTTTTGTAACTTGGCGGTAAGGTTTTCTGTTTTTATTGTATGGCCTTCTCTTTTGAGTTTGAATGATCTCAAACTACACAAAACAAAAGCAGTGAGATGCATTTGTATACAAGAACAATTATACTTTGATTTGACAGGTGTCAATTGACCATAACATGGACGTCCAATTTCAAAGAAATACGCTATAAACGAAGGCTGCATGTCTCTGTCAGCCTATTAACTGAAACATGGCCACCGCCATCCTGCCCGCTTCGCCACCGCCGCCGCCGTCGCCGTCGTGCGTACGCACCCACAAGCAATACCTCTAGTCATGATAACCGTGGGAAAGTCAATTCATGGTTTTCCTTTTCTTTCTTATATGAGTATGGGGCTCCGCTTGGCGGTCTTTTGGGCCACCGGAGCTCCGCTATTATGCGGCCACCATTGAAGGAATACCTAAAGCCACATGTTATTTTACTTAGAGGTAACTAATTTAAATTTATTTTTACATTGTACCTTTTTATAATCTTACTGTATATTTTAGAATTTTTATTGTAGCGAGTTTATTTTTTAAGTAATGTTATCCCTATAATTAATGCATTGTAATTAATTTTACACGTCCCCACAAGCTTTGAGCTTTAAATCTTATCGTGTTTAAATAAAGGATGGCTGGTTTGCAGTATCACGCCATCAAAAATAAAAATCATAACCATTCAATCAATTTAGTCAAGAAGCTGGGATATGAAAGATGATTGATATATAAACAAGCCCGCCAAGATTGAGGTTTGTGCAGTTTTTCATTCTCCCGTTATTCGGAGAGGTGTGTCACTCAAATTTATGGAGCTTTGTATGAAGTCGCCATGTTTGTGCCCCTCAGAGGGACACAAACATGGTGGCCGTAAAGTAACAGAAACATCTGTCATCGAGTTTTGCCATTGAAACGAAAAGTTATTACTCTAGAGCTCCGAAACATTGAAATTAACACTTTTTATAGAGCAACAACTGTTTAGTTAGCAAAAACTTGAGCAATTACCCATGTTTTTGACTACTCGAGAACCTTATCGGGCTGCCATTTTAATGTCACACAAGGCATAAACTTGGAAATTCAAACGTGCCCTATTTCAAAATGAGGAACCCTGTCGAGCTTAAATGCTGCAAAACGTCAAGTTATTAGAGGGTCTTCAATCTGTTGAAACTAAAACTTCAGAAGGATTGGTAATTTCTTATTTTGGAAAATGATGACGTCACATGAAAAGCGGCAATATGTATGTATGTATGTATGTATGTATGTATGTATGTATGTATGTATGTGAAAGGGATAAAACTGTAGAGTTTATTTAAGTTCTACCTGGAATTTGTGTTGAGTTAGTCAGTTCAAATGTATAGTTCATGTAAAGAGCACAAAAATAAAGTAAATAAATTTGTACTTCCTTTATTATTTACTTCTCCTTACATAACGAATATTTAGAAGAGCAGTTTCTCCCTCCCTCTTTCACGACAAATCTCTAGCTAGCGTTTTATCTCCCGGGTAAATTAACATTGGCTTTCCTAGTTTCCCTTGTGATCGAAACTGACGTAAGAGTTTCTTTAAATCATGTCGAATTCCTTTTTGATGCGTCTAGCAGAAAATTGAATGTAAGAAAGGGGGTTATTAATTTAATTTTTCGCATGGAACGTGGATCGTGAATTCAAAGGGAATTCTACAAAAAGAAATTCTTGTTAATGTTAAGAGGTGCTAAATGGCATTTCAGTGGGAATTTTAATTTCTCGCGTAAAACCTACAGTGACTTTGTTTTGTTCTCGCTTTGCCAAGCTTTGATCACGCAATTACCAGATGGTAAAAACTCGATATGAAACTTTTCCGATGTATTGATTTAACGATTAAATGGCTCAGAAAGGTTTTTACTTGGGGTAACAGAAATATTATGTTGTAAGGCCGAAATTAAAAAGCAGGTGTTTTCAAAGCAAGAGTTTTAGATTAGGAAGCAGAAAAGACCTAGCACGGAATTAGGTAAAAGCACTAATTCCATTGCTTTTTAGGAGACTGCGTCTGTATATAGTCATATACTTCTTTTGGACTGAGGCAAAAACGAAAATGTTTTCTCATTTTCACCTAATGATAATTCTGCAAGATCTTTCTTTTTTTTAATATTGCCACTATTGTGTCAGTATCCATAACTTGCTGAGCTCAAGTGGAATTATTGTCTACATGAGATAAAAATCATTAGAAATGATAACTCTTTCATAGCAGGGAGCCAACATACTGGTTTTAAATGAGTGTAAGGTCGTTGACCTAGGTGCTTTTTAAGTTGTTACTTACCCAACAAAGACATTGCCAAATGTTCTAATACTTTGTCGAAATTTGCATCCGGTAAGTGGAAACATGACAATGGCCTTACCTATTTGTCTCGCAATTGAAAGAAAAGACATTTAATTGAATTTTTTTTCCGTTTCAGTGCTTAAATTAAAATAATAATAATAATAAAAATAATAAAAAACAACAAATGGGCAAACTTGAAGTGTGCTCTGTGACTAATTAATTTTGGGGATAATGCTCGATAACGCAGTTAGATCTATCATGTCTGAAAGAAGCAATACCCGGTTAACATTAACGTGTTTGCAAGAGGACATTTCCGCCCTTCGTGAAATAATTTGGTTTGACAATTCCGACTTTTGTTAAAGTAATATAGCGACCATTTCAGAGTGAAACATGGCACATTTATGCATATTTGAGAGATTGCTAAGCAGCATCTCGCAAGCGGTGAGGTCGACTCACCATAATACTTATCAGTAAACAAAACACGGGACATTTCCAATATCTTGTTTTCGCAGCGTGAACGAATTTCAACCGAACCGTACCGTTGAACCCAACCACACGTTATTGCGCTGTACAAATCAAAGAAAAAAGGCGACATTTTTGAAGCAAAATACTTTAAAATCAGAAGAAAGCGAGGCATCGAATGTGAAGAGTTCAAGGGCAAGGCTGTCTCCTCTACGAGAACCGCAAACAAATTCTGCGTATACATCTTTAAGACGGCGCCACTGAAAGCGAAAATTCTTTCTCATTTATGGCTAATGACACATTAGCTCAGGACTTTCTACCTGTCGCAACATGTTTTCACTTCCCGGATTCCAATTTCGACGGAGCTTCACAACGCTTCGCCATAAACCTTTTAACCGCCATCATCAACATTATTGCCTCTCCTTTGGCCGTGATATCCAATTCTTTAATTGTCATAGCCATCTTTACCAGTTCTCGTCTACGAACGCCTTCAAATCTTTTAATAGGATGTCTTGCTCTCTCAGATGTGCTTGTTGGCCTAACAGTTCAACCAGGTTACATTTGTTTTAGACTCATGGAAAACCAGCATCGTTCGGTTCCTTGCTTTGTAAGAGTCATGTATTCCAATGCGTTTTACATTTGTTGCGGTGTGGCCTTCATGACTCTAAGTGCTGTGTCCTACGAACGTTTAGTAGCAGTTAGACTTCGAGCGAGGTACAACGACGTTTTTTCGGGAAATCGTGTTTTTAAATTTATGGCGGTTATTTGGGTCCTAAACGTCGCATTAACAAGTTTGCAGTGGGCAGGGATAAATAAGATTTCGAGAGGCATTCATTTGATCTTGTGGTTTCTGTGTCTTCTGGTTTCCGTGGTTGCAAGTATAACGATCTGTTTTATTCTTC
>Ga0126338_10004070_pt1 | contig 10344 bp, 4 predicted proteins | sample OrbCmetagenome_2_FD_92529 | JGI IMG/M metagenome (GOLD analysis project Ga0126338, IMG submission 92529) | Coral microbial communities from Petempiche,Puerto Morelos, Mexico - Orbicella C C metagenome | ecosystem: Host-associated > Invertebrates > Cnidaria > Coral | place: Petempiche,Puerto...
TAACTTTTGCATGATTTTTAAATGATTGTGACAAAGTTGTGATGTTGAAATTCAATTGTGATGAACCGTATTGACAAGTTTCTTTTAGACTGAAATGGAACAAATTATCTTCCACTCCGAAAATCCATAGATACATCAGCTTTACTACAGAAGTAAGTTTGTTTCTGAGGAAATGAAATCACTGAAAATTATAGCTTCTTTATGTTGGTGATGGGAGAGAAAGTGCTGAATTATATAGACCTTGAGGAATTTCACAAAGCCTTGTATCATGTTCAAGATCTTTTGATATATGCACAATGTATGCATAGATAAGAAAGAATTGTACAGTTTTAGTGAAAGCTTGTTGGAATAACTGTTTTATATATTTATGATTTATTTAATTATTTTTTCAGATGTTGGTGTTAGCAACATTTTTTCCCACTTCAGATGTTTCTCCAGGCTATATGGACTTTATAGGGGTAGGTTCTGGCATTTCAAAATAATCTTTACTTTAAAAAAAAAAAATCATTGGATTCCACACTGATGGTAGTCAAACTCTGCCAAAGACCTTTGTATGTAGTGCAGATTACTTTCTGACTAATGCATTTCCACCTGTTTTGACACACAGAGGGTGATGGTCAGAAATTATGAAAAGGAACTGATATTGAGTACATGTATGTTAAAGTAAATAGGTACAAGTAGCATTGCTCTGATGAAGGACTGTTGTTCAAAAAGTCAGATTTTCAAACTTACTATGATGATTAAGTTACAAAATTAAGAGTGGTTTTCAATTGAGTGTCATAAATTCAAAACCGAATGAATTTCTTACCAATTAGACTACTTAGCCAGTCTCAAACCGTAGTAAAACCAAAACCGACACTCAATTAGCGTAGTGTTCACTTCCCTTCTGATGAGGCACAACAATTTCTTTAGAAAATATCTAGTTTATAGTAATGACTTTGCAGTTAAATATTTAGCTTTACTAGTAAGACAAGGTCTATAACTACTTTCATGTGTCTTTGTCTTTTAGGAGTTTCTCAGATCCACAGTAGACTTAGCTGATCTTGTTGGCCTTCATTTAGTCATGACTAAAATTGCTGGCAAGGGTGAACTGAAGGTTTTAGTTGCTGGAGTTGGTAAGAAATCACATACTATCCATTCTCTTTAACTCTGTTGCAACTAGCAAACAAACAAGAAAGAATTTTGTCAAACTCTTCATAGATAAATCAATTAAAACTTGTTTTTTTTTCTCCTATTTTAGGGTGGGCTACAGCAGAGCTTATCATGACCCGTCTTGTTCCTCTGTGGGTTGGAGCTAGAGGTGTTGAGTTTGACTGGAAATACATACAGATGAGTTTTGATGCTAATGTTAGCCTTGTAAGTGACAGTCATTTGTAACAGGGGCAAATCTTCTGTGAAACTTTGGGTGGATATTTTTTTCTGTCTTTTTCGTAAGGATAAATCTGTGACTAAACATTGGACCTTTTTGTCAATGTTATGCCATATTGACAATTTTGTATTTTTCATAAACAAAAAACCACCTCCATAGATAAATTAATTTTTGCTATGCTGAATTTAAGGTAAATATGCAACGTTTTTGTAAGAATCTTTTGCAAATTCACGAAAATATGGGACCCCAACCTTTGCAAACTTTTACAAAGAAATGTATGCCAGGGGCAATGCTCAACTTAGGTTACTTTCCAGATCAGTTTTGCACTGTGAAGTGCTGATTTTGAAGTGGGAGGAAAACTGAAAAACCCAGAGAAGATTCCTTAGAGCAAGACATGAAACAAATATTCAATCCACATATAGGCTAGAAATGAAACTGTGCTACATTGATGGAAGGCTCTAAAAGCCTTTATCAACTTTTTCTGTCATCTTACATGTACATGTACTTTACATCTGAATATGGCTGAGCACTGACATTGTGTTTTCTGTATGTTTCAGGTTCAGCATATCTCTACAGCAGCCTTAGTTTGGCTGTGGAGCAGGACTGATCTGCAGAAATCCTTCTTACCAATAGTCATGGTCTTCATGGCTGTGACTTGCTACCGACCCCTCCTTATCGAGTAAGTACTAAAAAAAACTGTTTGGAACAGCAGATATTGTGTAACTTCTTGACCGCTCTACATGTATGAGAAGCTTTGTATAATATTTACTGGTTGATTTGTGTTGAAAAGGAAAAAATGTTGAAATCCAGTTGCCCAGTGGGCCTTTACATTTCAGTTTTTAGTTGCCCCCACTAAAATATTACTTGCCCAATAGGTGTACAAAGTTAATTCCTTATCAACTAACAATACTGCTGAGGCTCGTTTCACTTGCCCCCCAGACCACCAAACTTGCCCAAGAGCAAAATTTACTTGCCCCAAGCAATTGGACCTGGGTTTTTTCTTGCTCTGATTCTGTTATTAATGTACATGAAATTCAATGTACAATGATCACAAAAATGATTACCATGATGGTTTATTTTCAATTTACTTATTTCACATGTATGCAGTTCATGTAAATTGTAATCATTTTATGGACTATACAACCAAACTATGTTACTCCCAACTAGTATCTTTCATTTTGAATTAAGAAATTTAACCATTGTTTAAGCTGAAGGGGCTTTGAACTACAATATTGTACATGTATTATGTGTGGTGTAAGTTCTTGTGGGGTGGAGTTGGGGGTGGGGTAAATGTGCTTGTTGGTAGTCTTACAGCTTCAAATACTCAGCTGCTGTTTTTGTTCCGTTTTGCAGAGTTTTGAGCCATGTCTTGGGTATTCAGTCTTGGAGCTTGCTGCTGTTAAAAACCACCATTACTTCCTGCATTGGACTAGTTGCTCTTCAGCTGTATCTGACATTAACCACTGGCAAACAGGCCAGGACTTAAGGAAGAGACCTTGCGCTTGTTATTTATGCAACTTTGAATTGTCAGAAGAGCAGTTTAGGAACAATATTGTAACATCAATCTATGAAGCCTATGGTTATCATACTGAAAAGGCTGGCTTGAATTTTCAACAGTTGTTCGGAAGTGAAAGCTTCTTGTTTATGGCCAAACTCCTTGAAAAGCAATTGCACTTTTCGATACTGTAAGGTGTAGATCTTGAAATGTCGTTGAAATTTAAATTAAAGTCCTTGAATAAAATCAATATCTGTGAATTGCATACATAATCCTCATAAGATATTGGCAGTGAAAGGTCAGTTCATTCTACATGTACAGTGCTTTCAATACGATTTGCAGTAGGGGACTACTCTGATACAGTACCCATCAGAGAGCAATACTAAAGGTGCACAACAACTTCCTCTAGGGTGCCAATTTTATATGTAACTGTTCATATTATAACTGGCAATTCACAATAGAATATCCATTGTACCTCTAGCTGGTACCTATTTATACACCTGGGTAGAGAGAGGCACTGTGAGAGTGAAGTTTTTTTGCCCAAGAACTCAATGTTATGACCCTGGCCAAGGCTTAATCCAAAGTGTGCCACCATGTCCTCTAAATATGTAGCTGCAATGTCATCCCATACATGTAGGCACATGACTCCTCTCGCCCGAGACTCAGTCATGGAGAAAATGTGTTTGATTCATTGCCCCACTTCCAAGTTTTTGGTGTTCCCAAGTCAAATATGCTTCATATAGTATTACATGTTCAAGTCCAGAGTTCCAGATAATTTTTCAACGCAGTTTGTCGATGAGGAATTCCAACAGATAAATTCCCACTGTTCTCACCAAATCAATATAAATTTTCGATTAATTTGCTGGGTCATGCAACTGACCTCATCAGGTCTTTGACCTGAGACCTTTCACTTCTCTGGAACAGAGCAAGTCACCCTCGTAATCACCTCTTTTATCCATATGGTCCCTTGATGTTCGTGTATATACAGACAAACACTTGTCTGACCCTAAGAGAAAAGTCCAGCTGCCTTCATCTGGTGCTAAAGTTTAAACGAAAATCAGCAAACAACAATCATGAAACTGCTACATGTACATTTATGAACAATGAACACTGAACATTAGCATTCCCAATTTGTGATTTGTGTATCTTTCTCTAACAAGGAAGAATGAAAAATCATTTGGCAACTAAGAGGATGGTTTAATTTTAACTAAGTTTGGCTGCCCATAAGTGCCATGGAATAAGTACATTTAGCAACAAATTATGGAAGCAGGCTGACGTTGTCGTTGACAATGTTGCATGTAATAATTTTTCTAGGACTGACACAGACACAGAAATTCAGTTAACTCTCCATGCCATGTTTGCCTATGACTGTCAGATCTTTCGCTTTCTAAAGAGCTGCAGTTGCTGAATTCATATTAGAGGTGGAAAACTGTCTTGGACTGAAAACTTGTCTTCAAATGGAAAACTTGTGTGGCATGAATCCAGTAAAGGATGGGTTTCCCTTTTTTCAACGAGAAAACAGGACGGAAAACTCATCTTAGACAGAAGACTCACTTAAATTCATACTTGGCATGAAAATCATGACAAGTTTCAGTCGTGATTTTAAGGTGGGTTACCCTCATTAAATTCATATTAGACTGTATCCTGTCAAAAGGAATTCCATCCGTGACTAGTTTCTCTAGTTTAAAATATCAATACGGCTAGTGATGCACACACTTGGGAATATTTAACAGGAAAAGTAAAGTACTTTAATAAGACCCAGCCTGTGGTTTGCACTAACATTAACTTTCACATTTTCACAATTCACAAGTTTGCAGATGTCAAACTACATGTATGTTAACATAAAAATACACCCACCAATTTCCATGGCTATGAATTGTATACCATATAGGGGTTGTTGTAAGAACTTCACTGATGCAACTCCCACATGTAATTATAACCTGAATAGAGCAGTTTTCATTTGAGTGTCAAAAGGTAATTGGTTTTGTATCACCATGTTACACGATTGGCTTAAGAAATGTATGCCATTTTTTCATCCAATCGTGCATATTTCTGGTGCTTTGTGTCACCTACATGTAATTATTTTGAGTTTTGATTGGTTCACTGGATTTTCTGTGTCCTTTGTGATTTGGCTAGAGTGATTACTTTGGTTCTGGTTTCAAAACACTCAATTGAAAACCACTCTAATACATATATTTCATAATACATCAACAATACATCAGCATTGTTTGAAATATAGATTTATTCCAAGAAATGAGAGTGATATAAAAAAAGCCCCATTTTCTTACAACTAGTAACACACTGCAAGTCACAATCCAATTTTTTTCCTGTAATGTTTTGAGCCCAACAAATTCGTCTAATCCGTCATAAGTCAAATGTAAATCCAAATATAGTCCTTTTGATCAAAGGCTTGCTCCTGTCGTTAAGAAGATCACGTGGTCCTTCTTCATTTGGTGACAAAGTCAAACTTGGGAAATTCCTCCAGATTTCCTTCTCCAAACCGCTTTTGTATCTGCTGCTTTTCCACCTCGACTCTAGCCTTCTTCTCGGGCGTAAAATCGACTAATTCTCCACCTGAGGCTTGGCTTTTCTTCTTGTACTCTTGCAATTTCTCCACGAATAATTTCTGTATGGGGTCAGAGGTCTTGTCTTTCGCTAAAACAGCTGCCATACCGATGCTTCTTCTACAAGTGGCCATGAATGAACCGGTTGTCGGCGAAACAAGACGTGAAAAACGAAAAACTGCCGCCATATTCATGCACCAAAACCAGCTCTGATATTCAAAATGGCGGACAATCGCTGTGTATTGCGTGGTCTCGTTTTAAAGAGAAGGCAATATCAGTTTAGTCTCCAGTCTTTTTACACGTGATAGAAATCTCGGTCAACATGGCGGACTCAGCGAAAGTTGTGAAAGTCGGCTCGCGTAAAAGTCAGGTATGTGATTTGTCACGAAATTAACTTTTTTTTAATTGAATCGATTGTTGAGGTTAAAAAAAAAAAAAACGTTTGTAAATGCCCCCGAACACCACGAAAGACTCTTCTGTCATCCATCTTAAAGCAAAGATTTTCTAATCCGACTGTTCTTGGTCTCGAGATCTTTCCAAATTCGATCCTCTAATTTGTTTTTGACTATTGGGAAGTTAATTACAAGTATAATTTAAGCTCATTTATTCATCATGACAGTATATTAAGCTGTCAAACATTATTTTTGTTGTTGTTGATGTTGCAATGTCGATCGCGTCGTGTAGTGATCAAATAGTCAAACATTTTAACCCGGACATAGGGGCATTCATTTTTTTTATCCGCACCCCCACTATGGAAGGCAGATTCTGGCAGCCTAGTTTTTTTTGTTGTCAGCACCTTTAAAGTTTGCATCGGAGGAGTTGTTGGCTCCTTTGAAAAAATCTCCCAACAGCCGAAGCTTCAGTGCCAGAGATTGTCCCCCATAGGGGTGGGGGGTGGGGGGGCGGGGGGTGTTGCAGAAAAAAATGGAATGTATCTTTCGTGTACCATGGGCATTTGACTAGACTGACTAGTTCAAGGCCCCAGGGGCTCTAGAAGGTGCGAATTTGACCAGACGATGATTCGGACACTTGAGTTAGAATGTCATTAACAATTCATTTTATATTTCAAGATTCTTGGTGTAGTTTGATAGCCAGCTCTATAAGCTTTAATTTGATATAGGGGTTTAGGTATCTGCAGTTAAAACTGGATGCGCTACATCGCTTGGATGTGAGGCACCTCTAAAGATATACAGTAGCCTTAAGGTTGATTTCCAGTGAGTCTCCATTTTGTGACTCAATAGAAAAATTAGGGATCTGGGCTACTAAATTTGAAAGTAAACAGGGTTGTTGTTTTTGGGACGTTTTCAGTATATTATACTACACAGGCCACTGTATCAACTAATAGCTGAATGATACACTCTGTCACTTTGAGGGGGTTTTTCGATTAGTTTGTAAGCCCTGATGTCATTGGCTGGAGTGTTTCCCTATTAAATAACTACTATACTGGTAATCATTATTTGAAATAAATTTGAAAAATGAATAACATTGTTAATCAATGTAGTCATTTTGTTTCATGACTTAATTAAATTGGCCTTAATTTGTTTCATTTTAAACAGCTTGCACTCATTCAAACTAATGTAATTATAGAAGAACTAAAGAAGGTTTGTTCTGATGCATCATTTGAAATTGGTAAGTACTAAATTATTAGCTGTAATCCACCCTGTTACAATATCACTTTTTAATTATTTGAGTTTTTAATCAAATATGGAAATTGTCATCACAAGTGCAAACTAAAATAACATACTGTACATACTGTACATGACTGTCCTGGCCTCGTCCCATTTCTCTTTGAAAATGATTTGTTAATAAAAATCAATTACTAAGGGAATGCTTTTCATATAATTATGTCATAAGTCTCTAGAGGTATTTTAGGGATTGTTTTTTTAGTGAGCATATAATATTATAAGTACAGTACTTAGTAAGTGTCTGCATAGTCTGTTCAACACAAAGTTTGAGCTCACACCTGTGTCTTACCTGTGAACTGAATAATGAATCATACCATGTGAAATTACTTGTCATGAGCTATTAATATGCACCTTTTTAGATGTAGGTCTATTAAAGTTAAGATCCTGTTTGCTTCCAAAGATTTTGTAGACCACAAGCTGAGTTATACAACTAAAGGCAACATGTCTGACCTAGATGTCGTTTCTTTTTAGTGTCAATGTCTACTGTAGGGGATAATATTTTGGATAAAGCATTACCTAAAGTGAGTAATAAAATGTTGAATACCTTACACCTATGGTAATGTATTAATAATAATTGTGTGATTGACACACTCAGGTTATTAGTGATTAAAGTCTGACCTGATTGTTAGGAAGTAATATCTGCCAAGTTACTCAGAATCAATATCAGTTATAAGAGATAATAATTGTGTAAACATGTTTTTTTTTTGTAAATCTACAGATAGGAGAAAAAAGTGTTTTCACAAAGGAATTAGAAGTTGCTCTAGCTAATAAAAGGTTTGTGTCATTATGATAGTCAAAATTTATCAACTGAAATTTCTTACTTAATATGTGATTAGTAAATATTATGTTAATTAACAAATAATTGTGGTAGAATTTACACATGTAATAATTGTATGTATTATTTATTAGTATTTTTTCTAATTGTTTGCCATATTTAAACAAAAATGCTATGAATCAATTTTAATTATTATCAAATTTTATTTATTAAATAAATATTATTTTTTGTTTTTAATTGTGGCAAGTAATTTTTGCCCATTTTTCAAATATTAATTAAGAATCAACTGTGTAAAATGTTTTCAATGTTTTCTTTGTTTCATTGTTTAGTGTACATTTTGTGGTTCATTCACTAAAGGATCTTCCATCCACTCTACCACCAGGCATGCTGATAGGAGCTGTCTTCAGGTAAATGATTTTAACTTGAAAGAAAGACCATAAAACTAGGACTAGTATTAACTTTCATTGTAAAATGTACAGTTGTACAAGCTGCCTTGGGCCCAGGTAGAAACATATGCAGTCTTTTCTTAGAAGCAGGACACATAAGAAAACTTAATTGCCTCTATGACTAGAAAGAAATAGAGAGGAAAGAACCACAATCTGTTTGGCAACACAATTTTTTTTTTTTATGACAATGAGTAGTTGTCACAAGGGATCTCACTATGGTGGTCTAAAAAATTTTGCAGAGATGAGTTGTCCCGTGTATTTCTCAAATGTATTAATATGTTGATTTAGGCTATGTGGAGTGGTTCAAAAACTCTGCACAGTTAATTTGAGGATGTGCTGTTAAACATTTTTCTGTTCGGTCATTTTAGGGGACCTGAGAATTCTTGAATTTGTTAGGAATTTTTTTGTCCATTCCGGAAAAACCTTAGCAGCTGTTGCCTTTCTGAGAATCAAAGCTGGCATTTCTATCGAGTGCATCCAAAAGTTCAAGGTGACAACTCAATCAACAAAATTAGAGGGTATTAAATGCTTTTAGTAACTGCTATGAATTGATAATTTACTGAATGATATGACCTGTTGGGTGCTCTTGACCTTTGGGTTCTGTTTGTTGATATGGGATTTCTTTATTTATTTAGACGAGACAGTCCCTATGACGTGGCTGTTTTTCATCCAAAGCACAAAGGTTCTACTCTTGCTTCATTACCTGAAGGAAGGTGAGTATCTGTCATTTTTTTTAGTATCTGTTTTAAAATTCAATTTGAAATGATATTCACTTGCTACTTATTGTGTGATATTTTTTATTATAAAATATGTGAGATACTATGCAGACTCTCATTGGTCGATAGGTGTGTAAACACAGTTGTTATGTTTAAAGATTACTAGTAAGAGTACTTTTTCCTTGTTTACATAGCCTCATCTAAACACTTTGGGGAACTGGGATGATTCTCAAAAGTTATGTAAACCTGGGACTGCATCTCGGGTTTGCATATAGTCTCTAATTCTCTGAACCCATCTTCTGTTAAGATAAGGCTGAGTAAACACGGAAAAAGTGGTGTACTGCTTAGTTAAATTATTAAAAAGTTAATCCTTTTTTGTAACCTGATCTTTCTTTTTCAGTGTGATTGGAACAAGTTCACTGAGACGTAGTGCACAGCTAAAAAGAGCTTTCCCACATTTGATCATAGAAGATGTTGTATCCTCCATGTTAAATAAAATGTATTAAAAGGAGAAAACGTTCTACCACATTTCCCAGATTTTAATGCACTGTAAGGTTGACTATCATTGCTGAACTTTCATTCTGAGGACATTGCAATAGTGATACATGTAGTAGGAGACGTGATCAGCCCCAGTGGATGTATGCATGTTTTCAGACATTCGTGTGAAACACATTCAAATGATCTTTTCCGACTGAGCAAGTGACTTTTGGACCAAGCACTTCACACAGATTAAAACACGCACGCACAGATCAAAACACGCACGTGCAGATTAAAACACGCATGTGCAATTCAAAACACGCACTGCTCTTAAAACACGCACGCACAAATCAAAACCGCCACACGAAGATTAAAACACGCACGCATTGATCAAAACAGCCACGCGCAGATTAAAACACGCACGTACAAATTAAAACACGCAAGTACAGATCAAAACAGCCTCGCGCAGATTCTGTAAAACACGCACGCATTGCAGACCTGTACAGATCGCAAGTGTGGTTTGTTGTGGCTTGTGCCTGTTGTCCTTAACAGCTTATTTCTCGTGATCAGCGCGGAAATCTGAACACAAGGCTAAACAAGCTTGACGCAGGTGATAAGTATGATGCTCTCATTCTGGCAGCGGCTGGAATGGAGCGCATGGGCTGGGCTGAACGTATTGAGCAGGTAACAGATGGATTGCTTTTTTCTCTTTACCTAGTCTTAACTACTTCACTTACATGTAACTACGAAATACTTTATAAGAATGTAGAATCTGATATCTTAAGAAAAACGTCGCAAAATTATCAGTGAGAGTAGA
>Ga0126338_10004072_pt1 | contig 10343 bp, 8 predicted proteins | sample OrbCmetagenome_2_FD_92529 | JGI IMG/M metagenome (GOLD analysis project Ga0126338, IMG submission 92529) | Coral microbial communities from Petempiche,Puerto Morelos, Mexico - Orbicella C C metagenome | ecosystem: Host-associated > Invertebrates > Cnidaria > Coral | place: Petempiche,Puerto...
GAGTCAGGTTTTTCTTTGAGTATTAGATACTATTTAACAATTAGATTATGAGCTCAAGATTTCTATGAGGTGATAGTTGATGGGGCCGAAGCTACACCGAATCAACTATCACCTCATAGAAATTGAGAGTGGATAATCTAATTGTTTAAGTAGAAATCTTACTAAAATTCACTTCAAGTAACAGTTTCTAACTATTTATTAAACTTTGCGCCTAAAAAAGATCGCTCGGATTGAATTGTCATTTAAAATTGAAGTTGTGTGTGCCTGTGCTTCAGTTTTTTCGATTATTTCAGCTTTTTTAAAAGTCAAGAAATTGTAAATGTCCTTCATTTAGACTTCTCAGGAATTCAATTACCCATTTGCATCAAAAATTTCCTCCAAATCTTTGGGAAAGTGAAAAAAAAAAAAGTCGCTATTTCCTAGACGACCTCCAGCCACTGCACACTAATTAAACAGTACAGTGTTTCTGTCGAGGAACTATCGGCTGATAGTTGCCCCGTGGAAATTTGATGTTCTTAAAACAAATATGCTAGTTTTAAGAACATCAAATTTCCAAGGGGTAACTATCAGACCGATAGTTCCGAGACATAAACATTCTATTGTCTTTATTGTTCACCACTAAATTTTCTTCCGCGTACCAGTTCAAAAATCGTATTGAATATTTCAGCTTTTTTAGATGAAAGCTGTGAAAGCCAAATGTAAAATTTGAAAAGGAAAACAAACAAAAACCCTTTTAATACAATGTCAATTGTTTACTTTCTTTAAGCCTGCTTGTTTACAGAAATATTTTCACAGACGAGTACTATCCATCCGGGTATTTTCCTAGGATGGGCACTATAGGTTGATAGTGTCTCTCCGCGTATGAACACTATCGCGTCACATGATCAATTTAAGCCAATAAGAATTGGAGAAAATTTAGTGGTGAACCATAATGGCTGATAGTGTTCGATGGCTCAGCCAATCAGATTACAGCATTTGCATTAGTATACTAGTACAATTCTACTAAAGTAAATAGTTAATAATAATTATTATTAATAATAATTTATTATTAGTAAATAACAAAAATGACATGATCAATATTGTGAAGTAATAATTACATATTGATTCTGGCGATAATTTTGTTGAAAAAATACATTAGATTAAAAATAATTACTTGGATTAAAAAAAAATTCTAAGTTGTCAAAGATAATTTTGCTGATTATTTATCCTGTCATTGTAAAGGTTGTGAATAATGAAGATGATGATGAAAACAATGGTGAAAGTAAAACTAATGATGATGATGATGATGAGTCAGAAGAGGACGTCTTTGGAGTAACAACAGTGGTGAACCTTAGAAAACATCAGGTTAGAAACCTTTAAATAGTCTAGTCTTAAATTTTAAGCTTTCTTAATAGGTGGGCTGAATTATTTTAGTTTACGGCTTACATATTTAGTCACTATATAGAAGATTAAATAACTACTTATTTATTAATTATTAACTGAGAGTGAGGTCTTTACAGGAAAATCTCAAACTGAGACTTTGTGTATTGACCTTGCAATCACTCAGTCAATACGGCAAGGCCAAGGTTTGAGATTTTTTAGTAAAGACCAAATATTTGAGGTTAATAAGTTGTTTATTTTATCAGATGGCTTTCTGCTTTGTCTTTGCAGGCCCATAATCAGCCTGTGAGCATTATGGGAGAATAATGCCCTAGAATTAGCCAATAAGAGTGGGTCTTGTATCAGCTACAAACACAAGCCATGTAATAAGAAATGCAAAATGACTTTTCTGTTTTTATTTAATATACAGGATAATGATGCTGTTAGGCAGCTAAAGAAATTGTTGGTTGATAAATGTCGGGAGTTTACTTCCAAAGAAAACACTGCAGAATTTACAGAGGTGATGGAAGGACCGCATTCTGTGGGATTTCTCATCAGCGAACGTTTTATTAATATTCCGCCGCAGATTGCAGTACCTGTTTACAAAACATTAAGGTATGTCAAACATCAAGGTATGTTCTTGTCAAACATTCTTGATACTAGTGAAAGTGTAAATGCAGCAGAGCTTTATGTTGTGACCGCTGGGGCTGCCAATACAACCAAATTTTTTTCACTGGCAACTAACTTTTCACACTTTTCACTGATTGAAATACTTTTGCTGGTGACTAAATCTGGAAACTTAGGGACCAGTTGGCCCAAAGGTTTTTCCCTGAAAGTCGAGCACTGTGTGGTGTTTATTGTATGTAGCTGTATCATGGCTACATGACTGCTTCAAGGAATAGGTGTCAACCTATGACAGACCTTATGGAGCTCATTATAAGAAAACTAGAATGGCAATGGCAATGAGAATGTCATCCCTCCAAAAAAGCAGTGAATTCTTGTGGGTAGACTAGAATATGTGCAATTATTACATAAATTTTCAACTGGTAGATTTCTTGGCCATCCTCCATGAAACATCAATGTGAAATGATGGTCGGAGTTCTATGTATTTTGGAGAATGATTTTTAATACCCAATTGACAATTGATTGTCTGTATTTCCATTTGGATTGAAAGCTGGTATTGAAAGATTCCTCCTTTTCTTTCCTTTAGATCTGAACTAAAGAAGATCCATAAAAAGGTATCATGAGTTTTGTTCCGTGTACTTACCCTTTACGTATATACACGATTCATGGACTGTTTGTATGAGAGGTGCTCCCTTGTCGGAGCTTACGAATGTGATGTAATCATGTTAAATGACTGAATGAGTAGCCAGGGTTCAGGACTCATGATCAGTGTCCCATTTGATTTACATTTATTTACAATATGGGAGCTGAGATGGTGGTGCATTGCTGGGCGAGGGACTTCATAAAAGACAACTTATGAATTTGACACGGTGCTCTTTCCACATTTTAGGGACAGGACATGCCTCTTTCCTATTTTGTAATAATATGCAAGACATACAAAGACATTGAGACAAAAACACAGAAAAAGGTTAAGAAGGCCAAGACCAAGGATTCAACGAGTGCACTGAATTTTATTAATGTTGAGGATGAAGTGTTTCTAAAGGTAAGGATGCAAGCTCTTAATGATCAAGATTAATTAACTAATAATAATAATAATTATTAGAAGTAATTCCATCGACTTAAAAACACAACCTGCTGAACAGAGCTAAGAAAAATCGAAGTACCATAATTTTTAAAGCACTTTTTGGGGTAGAGGGGGGATTAAACATGATCAGCAAGGAATAATGGAAAAGCAGCAAATATTTAAGATTATTTTCCAGCGATTGATAATTAAGCTGTTTCTGAACAATTAGTTAGTCAAAATGAGTCATCATGCAAAGCTTTCATGAAAATGTGTTTTACTTGCAAGTTCATTTTCGTACAGATTGAACCATTTTCATTCAAGAAAGGGGGCATGGACTTGTTTTGAAACATGTATGACATAATACCTATTCTGACATTAATTGTGCTAATTTTCTATGACAAAATCTTTAAGTGATGTACATCCCACCTAATGGAGGAGTGGTAAATTATAAGGCATGTGAATGCCAACTTAACAGATCAGACTTGCCAATGGCTTATTGTAATGCCATGAGTTGAAATATTCAACTAAAAAGATTAAAAGAACTGATCTGGTTAAAAAGTTTGAATAATGGACTTTTTAGCATCCATGTCGTTAAATGGCTCCCTTGTACTAATAGATAAGTGTTTTCTTTTGTTTTCAGGAAAGTGAACTATCGTTCAGTTACACAGCCAGCACAGACTCTGATGAAACTCTTGTAGCAGGCAGATGGACTTCTGATGATTCTGAATTAAAGCCTTATAGAACTGTCTTAGCACTTTCTGCTGACAAATTTGATAAGGCACTAGAAGGCATAAATACTTTGCTCACACAGTAAAGGACTTGGAGTACCAGTAATTTATGGATATCTGCCCAGAGGGACTGTTTAAATCATCAGTTCTTCATCAATGGCATGGTGCACTTATTTATAGGTAGTGCTCTTTTTAGTCAAATTAGCTTCTCATCCAGATTCTACAAATTATTATGTATCACTGATGACAATTTTCACACCCCCTGGATCCCTGCGCTTGTGTCACAGACAGTATATGTCACTGTGTTTAGGGGATTTTGACTTGTGCAGCTATACTGCTGCTAGCCTGCAAACACAGACGGATTTCCAGCTTTTGTTTTTGGTGATGTGAAACAAAAGCGGCAAATCCGTCTGTGTTCGCAGGCTAATCTTCTAGAGCAAACAGCAGAAAATAGTAAGTTATATGTATACACACTGGAATTGTTCCAATGGTTCAACTTGGATGAATTGTAGTCTTGTATGTGTTTCTTACATGGAATGGCCCAACGAAACCAAGCTGAGTGATCTTCCTCTATACATAGATTGTGCTGGCCAAAAGCTAAACTTTAATTGTACGTGGTATGTACAGTACTTTTCACAGTTTTACAGCTGGCAAAATGTTGTACAATGAAGTATCACAGTTGTCATTGCTTTGGTTCACTTTTCTTCTGACCCAACATCCGTTCAAGACAGATGCTTTCTCCTTTTTAGGGCTGCTTCATATGAGCCCCATTTACTGGGCTGGCCCCGGCAGTTACTGAAATTTCGTTCCACCATTTCCTTTGTAAAAATTTGATGTTCTCATATGAGGTGGGCCTGCCCGGTTGCCAAGATCTCGGTTTCTACAACCAAACTTTGTGGCTCATTTTGGTTTTGCTTCTTCAAGTTGACCGTGCCAAAATTTTCCTTTTGAACAAACAACAAAATTTAATCCTGGCATCTGAGCAAGCCCGGTTACTGGGCTCATATGAGGTCCAGTTGAAAAAGTTTTGCATGGCTGTGAGAAGCAGTTTTCTTCCTGCTGAAAAAGTTAATGAAACCTCTGCCCGTCAAATCAGAAAACTTTTAACTGCATCCTACAGGGGTAACAAACAAATTTGTTTCTCTTTGCTTGGCTTTTTCTTCTAGCCTGCGAGCAGACTTGCTAGTGGGTTGTAGGGTGCAAAAATGGCAGAATGCAGGCAAGCGGACTCTATTCCAACCCTATTCCCCATTAGGTAGCATCTACTGTTAGCCTTAGGTGTCCTGCAAGGCATGATGAGGGATGAGATGAGACTGTTGACCCCCCAACAACCAAAAAACAAACCTTATTTTAACAGTACCCATACTGGTAAATCTCCACAGGGAAACGTTTAAGAGAAATTAACTAAGTTTCCTTTTCTAACTTGCACTCTATAGGGAGGGTGTTCACAAATGCTCTAGGGAGGCACCTTAATGAGAGGAAATCAACAAAATTTCTACCATTTCTCAATATTCTTCAGGTCACACGAGGATGGTTGACTGGAAAGGTAAAATTCACTTGACTTCCTCCTGAAGGTTTTACACCAAATGGGAAATATATACCCAAGCTTACCCTATGTTTTCTTCATTACATGTAGTTACTTTGATGAGACAATACTGACCAGTACATAATGCAGTCCCTTGTAGTTTGTTTTCACAATAGACAGTAGAAATAAGCAAACACCAAAGTAATCCTGAGATCTCTGAAACCACTTATGCTGTACATGCATTTACAAAAACAAGACAACACACTCTTCCTTTAGTCTCAAAAGATTTTATTGAGGTTTATTCAAGAGGTTAATCTTCTGGCTTAAAGCATTTCTCCAGAGCCACCTGCAAATGGTAAGGATGAAAAATAATTAGTTGACCATTACATGAGTGGTTAAAAGAGATTTGTAGAAGCAAGACAGGACAAGGGGACATTCCATTTGTATCTGCAACCCCTACAAGAGGCAGATTCTGACAGCCTAGGTTTTTACTGTTGGCACCTTCGATGTTTGCAACCAAGGGGTTCAAACTTTTATCGGCTCCTTTGAAAATATTTTCTGACAGGCCTTGTGCAAGAGGTTGCTCTCCATGAGGTGTGGTGAAGACCCGGGGGCAGTGGGGGGGAAATAGGTCAATTTTTAATATCCCGTTCTATAAATTTAGTAAATTTCAATATAGCCCGCTGTTTTGAAAAGTTGTATTCCTTATTTGGTTGACCTATACATCCAGATACGATGGTGCTGCTTCTACAGAAGTCAGCAACCTTGTTGGAAGATAACGCTGTGATCGGCAATTTCTTGGAAACTTTTACTGAAATGTTTGTCTGCGATGAGAAGTTCTATTGATTAATTCGCTCAATCGAGTGAATTAAGTAAAGAAAATCTGAATAAAATGTTTTCAAAACTAGGTTCTCAAAATACAATGGTGAAATAGTATATTCTAACAAATTTTACAAGTATTACATTAAATGCTGCACTCTCTTGTTTGCATTTCTTCAGTCTCGAGATCAGGCCAAACAAAGTGTACTGTGCACAACACAGGGTGCAACAGTTTGATTTGTTCATTGAGGTAGTTTTTGTATGCAAATTCTCTATGAATAATTTCAAATGGCTCCTGATAATTTAATGAGCTTTTGAATAATCAAAATATTATACCCCATACTAGGAAATGTCTCAGAAATGGATACCTCATTCTAGACCAGGAGTCACAAAATCACGACCGCATTGGGCAGCACATACCTGTATGGGTGTTGCGGGGGAGTAACCCATCCCCCACCCCCTGGGCTGCAGATACGAAAACAGGAATGTCAGAAGACAGATCATGCATCATGACAAACTATCTGTAATGCCGAACTAAGAATTGAACTTCACCAAGGCGATTAATCTGCCTGCATTATAAAAATGGCCATCGGACATTATGGGTGTACATGATTGTACATCTCAGTACAAAGAGCGGCACAAGACGGAATTCTGCAGTGCTAGTATTAACAAATTGATGTCTGTTTTTCATGGACCTGTCTTGTTTTTGATCAAGAATTTCATCATAACATTGTCAAAGTAGCTGCCATAGCTGTGGATCCACGAGGCGATAGCCTAAACGCATGAAACAGGAGACTGAAAAATCTGCACCCCCATTGTAAAATGAGCCATTCTTAGGATTCATTTTATAACCCAGTGTTTAATGTATAAAGGACTCTCCACTGTCTTTAATTAAAAGACAAGGAAAAGTTCTTGGTACATTACCTGCATAACCTAATAAGTAAAATTATACTTGGAACTATCGGTATTTACACATTTAGAGATATTATCTTTCTTACTTATTCTGTTGACATGGCTTGAACCTCTTCCTCTGTGTGCTTTCCCTTCTCGGCCAACTTAGATCGGTTCTTCCTCTCGAGAATCTTCTTACGATCTTTGTCCAGCTTCAATTTCACAATCTCCACTTTGCTTGGGTGAATTCCCACACTAACTGTAGCTCCATTAGCCTTCTCCCTCTGGATTCTTTCAATGTGGATGACCCATTTCTTGCGGTAAACTTGAATCACTTTGCCAACTTGTTGGCTCTTATAATGACCACGTGTGACTTGGACCTCATCATCTTTTCTGATGGGCATGGAACGAACGTTGTATTTCTGGCGCAGTTCTTTGGAGAGAGGCGAGCTCATAAGCTTTCTCCTCACACTCGAAGGTGCGGTAAAATGGGCTTTTCGGTTTTTTCTCCTCGAGGAAGTCACTTGGCTGTTAAGCTTCATTTTGAAGGCCGACCATGCATTCGAAGCAGGAGCAAAAGAAAGATTGCGGCTAGAGGGGGGCTCTATAAATCCAATAACAATCATTATATGATACCCTAAAACCGCTGAGCATAAACAGTGCGGAGCTCAAGCAATGCAGCAAAACTAGTCACAAATGCAAAAATATCAGTCCAATATGGAGTCTTGCTGGCAGGTGGGACACATCTTGTGTCGTTTCTTGCTAACTTTGACGTTGTTAGCCATAATAACTTGCGATGCGTTCCGTCTACGTGACCTCAAAAACACAGTACAGCATATTCCGTTGAAAAGAGTGACTCGGGAAGGTGTATTTCGATACCTTGGAGGAGCCGACCCACACTTTGACAAGGAACTAAAAGAACTGCATGAATTTAGAGTTCGGCGAAGCGCGGAAGGTTCGCTACGTGTCCACAATCACACCAGAATAACGGAAGAATTCGAACTCGAAGGAGATAACCACACCGTGGCTTTCTTACATTGGGCAGGGAAAAATAGTTCCGTAAGTTCTTATGTTTTCCGTCGAAATTAAAAGCTCACTCTTTTTTTTTTTTGCTTAGTCATGAGCTTATTTGATTGTTTATAAACTTGCGTTTTCGTCTGTTTCTAAATTGTGCCGTGCGATTTTAACATATAAGCTTACATGCGTATACGTTGCTAGTAATCTTGAAAGCGAAACTTAAACAATAAGCTTATATATTATTGCAAACGTGCTCGCATTATGGAAGGTAAGTTTTTGTTTACAAGACTGCGAGTTTCTCATTCCTTCTGACGGAAATAATTCTCTAAAATATTTGCTTGTTTTATTTAATTTAAGAACAAAGAAGTTAAATACGATCGGCTGTGAAAAGCAAAGTTTTTATTTATGGTCTTTAATGGGCATATTTGTCACATGCCAACGACAATGAAACATGATCTTTGTTTGCAAGCGTTATTTTTTATGGCCCTCAAGGTTTTTTTGTTATCATGTGGACCATTCGTTTTCGTGACATGTTTGCATTTAAGAAATAGAAAGCATTTGCTGTGTTTCTATTAAGTTTTAGCATAAATCTACTAGCGTTCTATCATGAATGCTGTTCTCTGATTGGCTACGCTACTTACTATCTATTCTGTGATAGATAGTGAGTAGCGTAGCAGTGTGTGCTTGTTGATATATAAAATGACGACTGCTTCTTGGCATGTTCAAAGTGCCTGTGAAGAGGATTTAGATAAAGTTTTGAATGACTAGCAGATTTATGCTAAATAGAAACAATTAGATTATTCGCTCTAGATTTCTCTGTTTCTATTCTAATGCGTAGAAACATGAGTGTAGGAAATTTTGGGGGAACAAGAAATGCTCTGGGCACATGATGCTATAGACTTGTGTTCTGACAGGTCTTTCGAGTTTTCCCAAACTGTCACAAGTATTTCTATAACTCAATAGAAACACTAAGAAATGTTTTCTATCTTTTTTTAGCCCAAAGAAAATAATGAATGACACGACTACAACAACTTTTCTGTTCTTCATGCATTTATAGCAATATGATTTTTCCCCAATCAGTGTGCATATTTTCTTTGGGCAGTTTCCTAAAACATGTTTATATGTTTGCATTGTCATGGTATTTTTCATGAAAGTCTGTTACAATAGGAAGGGAATGTGACAATACTGTCTCTTATTTCCAGGTGATCTATATATACACTTGCGGGAAGGTGAATCAAACTGAAAGTGAACATGTCCTTTGTGAAAATGCATACTTCTGGAGGTTGGTTTTCATTTAGCCTGTGTAGAGCCTGTTCTCCTAAAAACACTCTAAACGATGGACATCTGTGTGTTACTGTTGATAATTGTGATCACTGAGTAATATTATCCATGCATTAAAACCATTTCAGGCATATTACATGGGGAGAAAACAAAGGAAATTGCCCTCTGAATGTGATTTTTGCACAAGATAGTTAATAGCCTAGTTTGCTATGTTCACAAGTAAAACAGATGACTCGCAAAATAATGTCATTGCCAAAAGAAATTTTGGTTATGAATAATAAAGGTTAACGCATTGAACCTAATTCATTAGACAAAATGCACAGGTAAAACTTTCACATCAAGGGTGCATTAAAAACGTATGTGCGATGTTCCCTTATCTCTAAGTGGCACTGTACATGTACCTCTTTTGATCTGACTTTCAAACTTCAAAATAATTTTAACTAGAATTATCCTTAATGTAAATCTCACTGTCTCACATAATGTTACAAATTTCAGTTACTCTCGAGATATTTGTCAGCATGACTAATAGATTGTTTTCATGCGATGTCATTGAATTCCAAAATCCAAAACTAAAGAGCCGCAAAAATTTTTATCCTCATAAGGCATAAGGGGATCTAAATCTATATCTGGTTACAACTTTTCAGCTCAATAGCGTGCTTGGTTTGGAAACCAGCGCTGTTTGAAGTTCGGAGTTATGACAGTGCATGACATACCGCTCCGATCATGTAAAAAAAATATATATACACTTCTGTAGTGATTTTTAGCCTTTTTAGTAGTTAAAGTATTAGGAAAAGTGCCTGTGTAAATGTTTGTTGGTTCAGTTCAGATAATCAGTCTCCTTGATAGCCAAAGTAAGTTCCAGATGGTTGCACTATTTTCCGGCTGCCATGTTGGTGGAGCACAGAGCTCCACCAACATTGTGGCTCCATACTGGGCTCTGTAAATTTGCACAAAACATTTTGACGAATATCTGAAGTTTGGGAAAACGCAGAGACCCAAAACTTGGAGAAGTGTCTTCTTTACCTGTCTCCTATAA
>Ga0126338_10004075_pt1 | contig 10342 bp, 5 predicted proteins | sample OrbCmetagenome_2_FD_92529 | JGI IMG/M metagenome (GOLD analysis project Ga0126338, IMG submission 92529) | Coral microbial communities from Petempiche,Puerto Morelos, Mexico - Orbicella C C metagenome | ecosystem: Host-associated > Invertebrates > Cnidaria > Coral | place: Petempiche,Puerto...
CAGTAAGCAGTCGAAACGTCGCGATCTACATCTCAAGTGACTACATCGTGAGACAAACGATAATACACTTTATTATTGCATCTACCACGATGAATAACAACAACCTTTTCCTCGACATTAACCATAGAGAAGTCAGCAGCTCTTAGTTGTTTTTATAGCTCAGTTTGTTAAAGCGCTACACCGTTATCACAGGGTCACGGGTTCTAATCTAATTACTTTAGTAGAATTCGGACTAAAGTTTTGTCAAATGACGATTAGAATTATTTCTCTACGTAGAAAGTAATTTTTTTGACTGGCCAAAGGTTAACAGTGAGTTTTGTTTTCCCGAGACCCTCAAAGTGCATTATTTTAAGGATAATCTAGTTACCCGAAATTCGGTGTTAAAACTGACCACATGGCCAATTTCGCCAAGCCTCTGGTCGACACTGTGATCTTAAACTTGTGATCAATTGCTTTAGATATTTCCTTGGAAAAAAACGACTTTAATCTCTAAAATAGAACTGATTAAGTTCAGCCAACATTTCTCATCAAGTGTTTTATGTTTTCCGCCCATGCAATGTATGGGTTTTTCTGTCGTTTGTTCGCTTCGTTGATCCTAAAGTTCGATGAGTAAATATATTTCCCAAAAAGGGGAATACAGCAATACATATTTCTACCTCCATTCCATTTGAAAATTAACGTTTTTGCCTCGTGTCCACGTGACTTTGGTCGCGTGGACACGATTCCGTAAGATTTCTATGTACGGATTTCTGTGTAACCATTCTTTGCGTTCCCAATGTAGGATTCCTGTGAAGGGCGGTTCTGGAAACTCGCGAGTTAATCAATTTTGTCTACGAGAGACAGGCATAAAACGTTGAATTGTCTAGCGGTTTGTGCTATTAATTTTTGCTGTACAGTTTCAAGACACCGTCTATCTATTCCTTTTTTTTTACGGGGACTGGCATGCATACCTTGGAGACTCAAGCATTTGTGACAGGATGTTTTTAACGTTTTATTTTGTTAGTGTCCGAGCCCACGGTTCACCCAACTCGCTCGCGACTTGATCAATTTTTACAACTAATGACAGGCTACTAAAACGCTGATGGGACGGGTTTTAGGTTAAGCAGACAAATCTAAAGATCGCAATGAGCGGATATACAAACTGTAACAACTAATGCTTATTTTCTGCGAATAAACCAACAGGTGTAAGTCAAAAAAATTAATTTTTTAGGTTATGTATGTTATGATCAATCTCTCACTGCATATATCAACATGGGTCAGATCGAGGCATCAAGCTAGATCGAATTAATTCGTAATGATACCGAAAGTGTAACGCTTGTATTCTGTTTGACGTGTGGCACGAAATTTTTGCGGGTTCTAATAGGCCACTTTCGATATATTAAAATTCAGCTTGATAGTGAGGCTTAGAGGACACAAACAAAGGAAACGAATAAACATGCTCATTCAATTTCTTTTGTTTGTGTCCTCTAAGCCTCACTGCCGAGTTGAATTTTAATATATCGAAAGTAGTTTCTTGTTTCGATTTTTGTGGCTTTTTCCAAGATCCGAAAAAAAGCTCCCGCAAAAATTTTCTCCGCAAAAATTTACTCCATTTTATACATTCAAAACTCACATGTAGAATCGTTTTGGTGCCATTTACTTAAAACTTTTCTTCTTCAGAAACAAAACGATGAAATTAGAATCAAAACGTTCAGAAATAAAATGCTCAAATTTCCTTCGGTACACTACAGGACGTGTTATAATGCATCAACCGATACCATAGTTATTGCTGGTCAATTGCAGAAGCAATCAGTCACACTAGGGCTAAATGAAATTGTACTGACTGAGTGACACTGTTTACCGTGTTTTACACATACTATTATCTCACTGGATGTTGTTTCACTTCTCGATTGCAAGTAGTCAAATAAAAAAACGAAAATGTCCAATTTCAATTAAACGCAGCTTCCTGAAAATCGCAAAAATAAATACCCAGCAAGAAAATCAGTCTTTTATTATCGCAAAAATTAGTTCCCGCAAAACACAAATACTCGCCGATCGGCAAAATTAAACCCCCTCAAAAGTTAAGGGTCACACAGTATTTTACATTTTATTTAAAGCATGAGATATAATATGAGCGTCGCGCTGCGTACTAGCGTACTTGCGTCAATGGGGGCAAGTGAACGAATCACCAGGAACTGATTCGCGCTGACTGGTTTTCTCTTCATCTTGTATCAGTATCATTTCTGTCCATGAAATAAAGCAAGTAAGAACAGATTAAAGCTTTAAGTTGGCTTTGACAAAGAGCCGCGGAGACCCTCTTGAGATGGAGCTGATGGAGTTCTAACCTGTGTGACAATCTGTTTTGGTAAACGGTCGTAAATACTGAAGTCCCAAAAAACTTAACGCAACCCTCACATAAAAATTAAGAGACCACATTAGCCGATTAAAAACTATCATATAATGCGCACTTCCCGAGAATAAGCAAATAGGTATAATTCGCAAGAATTGATTATCAATAAGAGTTAGATCGAGTCTGATCGAATTGTATTCCTAAAACGACTGGAAGTGAAAATGCCCTCCTGTTTACTTTACCTAGCATTACGCCTGCATTTTACACGGTTTGGTTTAGCCGTGGGTTTCTCCGCGCTCTCAGCCAAGTGACATTAGGCAAGCCAAAAGGGCCTTTTGATTCAATTCTCTTGACAAGCTCATCTGAAGTTCTCAAAATTGCGTTAAGTTATCGTTGTTGAGGCATCTAAGCATTTAGCTGTTATAAAATCACTACTATAAAATTATATATAAACTTCACACGCTTTATCGATATAGTTCTTGAAACTTGCGGTACAATTTGAGATTTCTGCCATGCGCCACAACACGACAATTTACTTAATAGTGCGTTGTATTCGAACCACAGCACGTGCAATGAAGCTATAATATCCAATTTTTTTGGAAGAAATGAAATCAAAACTTTTGTAATACCAAAATGATTTAATGATGTTCTAGATACCCAAAATTTGGCGTTAAAACATGGCATTCTCAATTTCGCCCAAGCCTTTGGTCGGCACTTCTCAATTATTAATATTGCGATAAATTTATTTAGATGTTTCTTTGGAAAAAAATTACTGTAATCTCCAAAATGGAACTGATTAAGTTCAGCCCACATTTCGCATCAACTGTTTTATGTTTTCCGCCCATACAATTTATAGCTTTTTCCGTCCTTTATTCGCTTCGTAGCCCCCGAGAATACGAAGTCGACGTTTAAATATATATCCCCAAAAAGGGAAATACAGCAATACATATTTCTACTTGGATTCCATTTGAAAATTAACCTTTTTCTCTTGACTAGCTCATTTGCAAAATTGATAAAGATATCGATATTAATAAAGATATCGTTAATCCGCAATCATCTTCCGTTCTTCAAAATAGAACTTCTTCTTTGACATCCACCTGCGTTGTTTCCACGAAAACAGGTTTTGCTGAACAAGTGAAAACCTTCAATAACTCATATAAAGCGGCCTCTTACGAATTCTCAGAATCAATTCAATAATAACGAATCGCACGAAAACAGACCATTTTAATGTTAAGTGCTTTCCTTTCCGTCAACTTTATCCTTCTCACCACACATTTCCCGGTCGTTTAAAAAGCGAAGGCAATTCGCTGATTGCCAGCTAAATTCAAAAAACTCTTTCCACTAGCACGAAGAAGCTCATTTCTACATTTTGTAAGTCTATTTTTCTATACATGAATTAAACACCTTTTTAATAGCGTTTAAAATCTTGTCAACCTGGCGACGGTTTTTGCCGAGACTACTCTGCATTCATGCACTAAACCTGTGAAATTTGCATAACTTTAATTTTCTTTGCATCAAATTTTAGTGCCAAGTAGAATTACGGAACCTTTATCAACTCTCAACAATATTGTGCCGGAATGAACAAAGAAATGATTTGCTTGCCTATAAGAGAACAGCTCAGACACTTGCAGTACGAAAGCAGGTTACAATTATAAGTAACACCACCTCGTTCGCGGAAACGAAAAAACAATGAATTTCTCTCAGTCTTCATGGATTGGTAATGAAAGTGAATGTAAAAGCTTTCTCTTCAAAGCTGTTCCCTTGCAGTATTCTTCTACCGATTCATTTTATGGTTTGCTTGTCGCAGCAGCAATTCTTAATTTGGCCACTTGTCCTTTTACCATCTTCTTGAATACTTTGGTTATGGTAGCCGTGAAAACCAGACGACGACTTCAAACACACCCCAACATTCTGTTGGCTTGTTTGGCACTTACCGATCTGATGGCTGGGCTTGTTGTACAACCCCTTCACACAGCGAAGACTATTTTCCTCCTCCAAAGGAAAGATGCTCACGAATTTTGTAACATCGAGCTAGCATTTTCCGTCTCGTTTTTGGTATTTTCCTTCATTACCAGTTGTCACCTTCTTTTAATCAGCGGAGAGCGATATCTTGCCATCAAACATACCTTCGCCCACGCTACAGTCGTCACTAAAGCTCGTCTGATCATGTCCTGTGCTGTGGCGTGGATTGCAGTGATGGTATTCCTTCTTGTTATATCGCATTTCACAATAATCTTCTTTATTTACAATGCAATAATCATTTTTTCAATCTTCTTGCTTCACATTTTTGTTTACAAGGAGGCCCGTCGACACGAAAAACAGATTCTTTCACAGCGTGTTTCCATGGAGGCTAGAGAAGAATTTAAACAGGAGAAGAAAGCTTTAAAACTAACTACGATAATACTAGTAACCATTTTTCTGTGTTGTTTGTCACCGTTGATTTTCTTGTTTGTTACATGGCTTCTTTTTAGCCAAGCATTTCCGCCTCATGTTAAAGCATTAGTTCGTCATCTTGGTCTTGCGCCGGTGATAATCAATTCATTTCTTAACCCAGTCATTTACACTGTGAGGAAGAAGGAATTTCGAGTTGCATTTATTGAAATGCTTTTAAGAAAGAGTTTACAAGACGCGGAAGCATTTCATCGGAGACTGTTTGGATCACGAAACAATGCTGTGATACAGCAAATTGAACAAGAAGGCGGACGACAGGAACAGAATGCCGAGAATGAAAATGCATCTCACTCTGCTGAAAGGCAACCATGAATACAATCCTGAAGTGCACATTTCTGGCGATAACTTCGAGGACAGAAACTCCACCGCTACGACTGCCACCCAGAGCAGGCCTGTTTCTTCAAATTAACAAACCAGCACATTCAAAAAAGGGGCAAGAAACAATATGGCGAGGGTAGAAGTCTTGCACATGACAAAAGCAAACATGAAAATAGTGCTGAAGGTCTTGTTCCAGGGGCTTGTTTGGATTTTAAAAGCACTGACTAAGCTTAAACAAAAAGTCTCAAATGAACAGAACACAATCAAGATGACAGAAAACGAGCCACAACAGCAAGTTAGACTAGAGAAAACGGACTGACTACACGTATAAAGTGTGGGAGGGAATGTTTTAAGGAACGGAAGCGAGGATGACATTGTTTCGAAAAAAATCGTTATATGGTTAGCGAATAACAAGACAATCAGAAATCGTAGATACTACGCTTTGAACAGTTTGTTCTTAAGTCTTAATAGGCCTTATCACGGTTTTTGGGGATAGGCGAGAGTCAGAAATTACAGTGTTTGTATGGTAATCCGAGTTCTGAATTGAGTTCTGAACAAATTATTGAAAGCATTGTTAAGATACTAGAAAAATGATTACATTAACCAAATTTGAGGGATTTACCTGAGCTAGAATACGGCGTCCAGACGCGTTCTTTATTTTGCAAACATTTTTCAATGATTTTTTCCACGAATATGTACGCAGCTTTCAAGTAACGAAACTTCGTTGTCAGTGGACAGTGGTTTGAGCATGCGTTTTGTATTTTGAGCCTGCGTAATGAATGTTAGTTCCCAAGGTCTCAGTGACCTGACGTAGACATCGACAACTGACAGTCCAATGTGTGGAATGCCAGCATCGGTAGCATCGATAACAAATAGTTGTAGACAACTAAATGTCTAGTAAGTGGAAGAGAATGAACGAACGAACGAACGAACGAACGAACGAATGAATGAATGAATGAATGAATGAATGAATGAATGAATGAATGAATGAATGAATGAATGAATGAAACTTTATTGTACACTCACAAAAATGGGTTTTATGGTGAATAATACAAATTGACAATAAGAAAGCCCTTAAGGAACCGTTAGTCTTCATCGTCTAGTAGTGCAAATGGATGCTCGAGCTTCTTAAATCTGTTTCTTTGCGATATTCTTCTGTTCATTTAATTTTCAGAGATATCCTTGTGAATCCAAGATTGGGCTGTTAATTTCCTTGATATTATGTTATAGGAAATATAACTTTTCAACCATATGCTTTGATAAATATCACACGAAAACGCCCGGAAACAAATCTGCCAATAGTGTATCTATGAATTCAGTTCAATGATTTATGACAATTATCTGAGAGAACAATGACAGCAAAATTAGACTAAATTATCCTGAAGAATTTCCAGGTGAAGTGATTTGAAAATAGCATTTTCCGTCTTTGCACAAACCGAACTCGCTTGTATTAAAAGGGAAAAAATTCTTTGAATGTGGTTCTCAGAATGTCAGTAAAGAAATGCTAGAAAGTATCAAGTATCAAGGCCATTACTGTGTATAGTAGTTTGACTAAAGTACATTATTAAATTCTAAAAGTCGACTAATACATTTGTAGCCTTCTGATCGGTCCACTGAATCTCGTTTGCCAGCCAATATGACTATGTTTAAATGTGTATGAAAAAATTGGTGCGGCAACGTACTATCGGGGAAGAAAACGGCTGAAAGCAAGCTTTCTATCGCGTCAGTACAGGGAATAAGAGGCCATGACCGCTAGTGTGCCATCTCAGAAACTGCAAAAGACCACAAAATGTCACATTTAACTCAACTACCTTGAGTTGGATTCAAAAACTTAATCGAAAGTCCTTGCAAAGGTATAAAAACAGCGACTGGATGAAGAAGTCATTCCAGTTCAGTTGGTAAAAAAAAAAGATTTTTCAGTACAAATTAAGTTTAACTAGCCTGCGAAAGCAGAAGTATTTATCACTCTCGCTTGTTCATCTTTTCGACAGCCGGAAATGCGCCTGCGCTCGGACGCTTAGGTCTAGCACGCCAGTAAAGTTTGTTACCCTAAAACTGGGTCTTGTCCTTTTACACTTTCATACTTAGATTCCATTTTAAAATGAACCTTTTTCTCTTGCTCTTTCTGAAAATTGCATAGATATCGTTAATCTACAATCATTTTCCGTTCTGGAATATAAAGCTTCTTTTATCTTTGCCACCTGCGTTGTTTCCATCAAAACAGGTTTTGCTAAATTAGTGAAACCTTCATCAACTTATAGAAAGCGGCCCCTTAACGAGTTTTCAGAATCATTTTCAGCAATAATTTACATTCGCGGCGAGTTAGATGTCCACTTCTGACCGCGGACACGGAGAGGAATAATTGTTTTAACGTACTCTTTTTTTATAGGAATATATTTTAAAAGAATATCGAGAATGATATTTGCGAAATTTTAGGAGTATTTTAAGGATAAACCCGAGGCTGGGATTTTAAAAAGAATATAGTTTTTTGTGTTGAAATTGTAAATGCAATACAATTATATGTTTTTCAATATACCGTATAAAATTCTTCCTTTCCCTAAACTGCAAAACTAGCCAAAATGTAACTAAAACAGCACTTGCCGTATGTTCGATTCTAATAACATTTCTGAAAGAAGTTATGTGCGATATAGTAGGCCTTAATGCTTGTAGGCAGGCTCAAAAATTACTTTAACACCACTGATCCAGACACCAAATACATTCGAATATGGACATGTCATACGCTATAATATAAGAATATTCACAATGATATTTTCAGCCTAAAATCGGCAGAAGAATAAGAATATTTAGCTTCACCCGAAAAACAATATTCTTATAAAAAAGAGTGTATAGCATATACCAAACCACATAATTCACATAATTCATCAAGTGATAAACAAGCGAAATCAAAACGTATTTCGTGTATTTAGTCAAATTACAAAACTGTAAACACAGCGAAAATAAGGGATTGATTCGCTGATCAACTGAAGAGATTAGCTCTGTTCAGTATCCAAAACTTTTGCTGGAAGTTGCTTCCAGAAGATTCGCACTGAAGTGAATTGGCGAATTGCGGTAAGCGGCTAGCTTGTTCAGTGCAGAAACTGTCGTCGCGTTTACTTGAGGGTCTGAATGGGGTTAACCGAATAGCGACAAAGGGCGAAAAAATATTACTGACTACCGACAAAACGAAGAAAAAATTACCGACTAGCGACGAAAAAATTCTAACTGACAATGGACATGGTCCGAGGTTATAGGGATGTTTGTATTCAGAAAGAACAGATCAGAATTTGAATGGTGGGCTCAATTTCATCAGACGTAGCCGCATTAATTCCAAATTTAGTCAATTATAGAATTTTCTGTCTTCAAATTTCTTTAAAGCCCCGGGATCCTCCTTTTCGGGGAGTAGCGAGGGCCTCATTTCCAGAATAGCGGCTCGTGATCGAACCGACGAGAGGCCCTGCTGTTGTATTTTCACTGCGAGTTGTTTGTTCATGCGGTCGGGCCATGCCCCTTTCTGCTATTGCTACGATGACACCTTTGCCAAGTGACGACAAAACAACAGGTATAAAAGGACAGATCAAAGAGTGGGTAGAGAGCTATAGACAAGTGCGCCAACGGACGGTTAGGAGTGAGACCACAAAAGCTGTCTACGCTGTTCATCGCAACGACAACGAATCTCAAGAGAGACTTCGATTCTCTGAAGAAAACGAATGCAGTACCACAACGCGTTGTTAGCATACAATTTGTGGACGAATGGAATGTTACTGAGGTGTTCGAGGATCACAGAGAAGTACATATTGATGAGTATGAGACAGATTCGGATGACGAGGAATCAGATTTTGAAGAACATTCAGAGCTTGTCAACAGAGCGTGTGTTACATAATCCGGCAGGGCTTTTTGTGCATTTGTGCGTCTCGACATGTGACGGTTAAGGGGTGATAGTAGTTGTAAAATCATTAAAGATCCATTAAACGGTGCAGATTGATACGTGTGGCAGCGAAAAACCCGTAAAACCCCACAGTAAAGGCACGAGAGCCGTTGAATAGTAATTGTAATAAGTGTTTGTGGACGTCCTGGGAAAAAAAACACTTCGTCCAGAGTTTAAAGTCTTAAAACTGCGCAAATTACATAACAAATGTGAATAATTAACTTGCACTTTTAGTTATTAACCGAGATTTACCGACAACCGACAAAGGTCGAAAATTTTAATCGACAAAGTAATGAAATTTTAACCGACAACCGACATGTGGACCCCCCCATTCAGACCCTCTACACTCTACAATCATCCATGGATGGGTGGACAAGTTAAGGTAATGTGAGAAATGAATCATTATATTTTCACACATAAGGAAATGATTCAGACTATTCTACAGTTACATGTAAGTATTTGTTTGCATGCAATATGTTCACTGCTACAAATTGAAGTTTAAGTACTATTGCTGTGTGTCTATAATTATTTAACAAGTTTTTTTATGATTTTAAAATAAAGATAGTTTTGCTAGTGAGCCATCTAACTTACTAAAACAAAATAGATTTGTCACATAATTGAAACTAATAGTTTCCTAAGTTTTAATTTCAGTCTCTTAAGGAAAATGAGGACAGAAACTCAGAGATTAAGCACATTCTTAATGCGGGTGTTTTAGTGAGTTATTTACAATTTTTGCCAGGAACTCACCATGGTGGTAGGTGTTTGAGAGCAGAGGTGTTTGGAGTGAAGCAAAAACCAGGTAATTATTACTTGTATTACTAATTAAAACACAACTTTGATACTGTACACGTGTTGTAAGTAAGTTTGAGTCTACATATCCTGTGCTTCTCTCTGGCTTCTGTAGCATAAAGCCATGAGACTCCCCTTATAATGGACGCTAGTCTATCACAGGGCTACCTCCAGTATAAGCATTAAAGTTACTGGTACCCGTTTATACACCTGGGTGGACAGAGGCCTTTATACATGTATGAGTCAGAGTAAAATGTCTTGGCCAAGAACACAAGTAACATTACATTTACATTTAACTACATGTACTACACATAAGAATTTTTTACCAATACAATTTTTTCCAAATTAATTAGGAAACTTAAGTTTAAAATTACAGAAACTACTTATCATTAAATTATTACTAAATCTACAATACAGTACTTATCTCACAGATTCTTACAGTATTACAGTACTGTTACAACACAGGTTTTACAAGCAACAGTAATTAGCTATAATAAGAAATTCTCTCATGATTATCCATGCAAGTGGAC
>Ga0126338_10004076_pt1 | contig 10341 bp, 11 predicted proteins | sample OrbCmetagenome_2_FD_92529 | JGI IMG/M metagenome (GOLD analysis project Ga0126338, IMG submission 92529) | Coral microbial communities from Petempiche,Puerto Morelos, Mexico - Orbicella C C metagenome | ecosystem: Host-associated > Invertebrates > Cnidaria > Coral | place: Petempiche,Puerto...
ACAGACAGGCTAGACAGACAGGCTAGACAACATGTTATGAAGTTAATTACAGGTTGTAACACGTTTGCTTTGGTATACTATCAGGAGATGCACAAATGGCTCTTCAGGAGTCAATCGAAAGTGCTTTTAATCGAGTCTCTTTTGTGATCGTATACGTTCAGTGAGCTATCGAGAGTACTGAATATAAAAGAGATGCCAATCATACTATGATCAAATGTCACTTGAGTCATATCAATGTCAATAAACAATCTATCGTGTCCATATTGTGACACAGGTCTTTCAGTTCATCTTAATTTGGAAGGAAAACTTGATGAATGGATTTGACTAAATCTTCATGTTTTTCCAAGACTGGTGCATTAGTTGTGTTCATTATTTAACACACAGACTACTTTTCAATTTAAAAAGAAGTCTTCATTATTGTCATCATCCTCTCATCCACTATCATTGTCCTGCTGTCAGAATGTTAACATTTTCCCTTATTTAACTTTCTTTCATAGGATATTCAATAAATATTTAGAAAATTAACCAAACATTGCATTGGCAATTAAAAATCCACAATAATTTTCTCAAGACTTGTGTCACCAAGATCCATTTGCAACACTTCAGAATGCAAATTGTTCCTTTAATTTGCAGCCAGTCTTTGTTTTAACGTTTGGTGGTGTGACATGGAATGTACCATATTGGTGTTGAGAGGTGAGTCATGTTCGAATTGGCTATTATTTGAATCAATTTCTGTGTTACTGTCAGGAAATCTATTCCTTTGCTATTGAGCTGTATTCACAGAAGTGTCAGTGCTGCGTTTTCTACTCATACTTGTTAGTATCTTCAACCATTGTTGATCTGAAAGAAGAGATTGCCCTTGCTATTACTGATCTTGCATGGAGAGGAGGAACTTCATGCCAGTGAGATGACATTATGATCCCAGAAAAAAAAACTGACTGCCATTTTTGACTTTCTGAATTAAATAAGGGACTAACTAAGTTTGAAAGACATTCTGGAAACCAAAAAAGATTCTTTCATTAGTTAACCTTTTATTTTGGCAATGTGTTAAATGAACAGTATAACAGAGTGACTGTAAATTGAAGAAACTTACATCGGGCCTGTAAGTTACTATTGGATTACTCTTATATTTTTGTAGCTTTGTTTGGTTTTGTCCCATATTTTCAGCTTGTTGAGTCCTATATTCCCATATTTTTGGACCCCTGAAGCACTTGACACTCTGGAATTGACTGGTGCATTCAGAAAAATTTACATTCTTACCTGTACCAACTTTTCCAAGTCGGAAATATACCCTTTCGGATGCTGAAACAGTATATATCTTGGGGAGCTCTTTGCTACTTGGCATTCTGTATTCTGTGAACCTCTCACAATCATTCCTTCTTTTGGCTGACTTGTAGAATCAAATTCTGGGAAGAAAATGTTTTGATTTCATGCTTATTAAACTCATCACTAATAGATGAGCTTGGGAGGTGACTAAAAGGTTGCTGGAGCTGGGCAAGAAATCTGTCACAGCAAGGAGGTATCCATGGCAACCCTGCAAGCGGCAACCTCCAGGCACTGTCTTACTGACAGAGTCAGTGGAATACTTATTTAACCAATACTTACCATAAAATAAGGGTGGGGGCAGTGGGGGCAGTGGGAGTAAGGATCTGAAAAAGTCTGCAAACAAGCAATCTGATAGGATGCCCTGCTTATTTTAAAATGTAGATTTTAAGTTGTCTTAGTCTTTCTTTCATTCAGGATTTGATTGTTAAGCCTCGCATCTGCGGAGTCAATTGTAAATAAGACCTTGTCTATTCATTTCATTGTCACGTTTAGCAGACAAGGATTTGTGGAAGGTTTTGATGAATGAACTTTAGGAGTTTGTCATTGTCTTCTAAAACAAGAAAAGATTTGTGTGCTTATTGAGGTGGCTCGATAGTCTTAAAATGGTCATTTTTTTAAACAATGTTGTGGCCAGTCAAGTCCTACATACAGACATTTCACTACTGCCAGTGGAAATAGTAAGTCCACTAGTTCTATTTTATAAGTAGACACAAATTCTTCAAATTCCAGAGGAGTTACACCTAAAAATCTGACACCGTCCATTTGCAATCCCCCAAATATACGGTTTGTTAGGAACACCATATCTCATACAAAGAACATGGTAGAGAGCTGAAATTTTACACCAGCAATATTGATGTCTTTGGCTTTGAAATTACCCACTTTGAAGCCCATACTAAAAATTGGTAAAAACGTATAACTATTCAGGGAAACATGAAGAAAAAAACTTAACATTACCTGAAGCAAACAACTGATAACTCGTGGAAAATATGGTCAGTTTCATTTAAGTGGCTCATTTCATGGCTCTATTAATAATTACAACACCAAACATTTCAGATCATTCTCTCAACTAGCTTTTCAGAAACAGTGCTCCTAGCATTCCAAATCATAAAATTACAGAAAATTGTTAAAAATCAAATTTACACTCCATGGACAGGATTTAAAATAGCTGTCAGGTCTTTGAATAAATTCAAAAGGCTCCAGCCCCATACAAGGGTCCTTCATTTTCTTCCTGTCTCTCACAGTAACTTCTCTTTCAATTTCTGAAAAAAAATTTCATCCCAGAAACCCACCCTGGTGTGCAGTGAAAACAAAATATGTGGCGAAGAATGACAAATGCAAAAAACAAAATTACCAGAAGAACTGTAGCCAAAATAACAAAAAGTAAAGTTGAGTTAAATGAAGGAGATGAAGGAGGTGTGTTTGTTATCAATGTGCTGGGTGTACAGTGGCTTGAGGTGATGTTTGGATGGCTGAGAGTAGACGATGCACCTGGCTCAAAAATATTGTATGACTATGTTGGAAAACTTAAAGTGTTCTTTGAAGTGTTCAACTGATGCAAATGATGAAGGTAGGAAGAAGGTAGTAAACATATACTTAGTGATGACAGAAATGATGAGCAGTTCAGGTAGGCGGGCCATTGTCGTCCATGTGCAGTAAAAATGTGGTGGCAACACCAAAGCAAACTTCTTGACATGATTGTAAAACAAAATATGTAGAACAAAAGAACAATGTTGTGGAAAGTGAAATTCTTGACAGTGGTGAACATCTCGACAAAAGCAATGGCAGAAAATAAAAACTGACTTTGTTGTGGTTGATCTGTTGAAGGTGGCCCTCAGTTTAAAGTCAATGGAAAGGATTTAAAATAGCTTTTAGGTCTTATGAAAAAATTCAAAAGGTTCCAGCCCCATACGACGGTCCTTTTTTTTCTCCCAGTCTCTCACAAAAACCTTTCTTTCAATTTCTGAGCTGTTTTCACTTCTTTTTGGCAGGATCTCCACTCTTTCTTTGTGAGTGGTGAATTCTGTCACTTTCTAGTTTTGCACATGTTTTTTCCGTGGGCTACTGGGAACAATACCAAGTTCTTTTAAAACACGAGTAAGGGCTGATGAGCCATCACTGATGTGAGCCACTGCCAAAAATGTTGCTAACTCAATTGTTGGCAGGCTGGGATGAGTTTCTTTGGTAGCTTGCTGCCAAAGGTATGAAAAAAAATAATAAAAAAATCCCATCCCAGAAACCCACCCTGGTGCACGATGAAAACAAAATATGTGGCGAAGAATGACAAATCCGAAAAAAAAAATAACCAGAAGAACTGGAGCCAAAATAACAAAAAGTAAAGTTGAGTAAAATGAAGGAGATGAAGGAGGTATGTTGGTTATCAATGTGCTAGGTGCACAGTGGCTTCAGGTGACATCTGGATGGTTGAGGGTAAACAATGTACTTGACCCCAAAATATTAGATGACTGTGTTGAAAAACTTGAAATGTTCAACTCAAGCAAATGAAGGTAGGAAGGAGGTAGTAAACATAAACTTAGCGATGACTGAAATGATGAGCAGTTTGAGTAGGCGGGCCATTGTTGTTCATGTGCAGTAAAAACGTGTTGGCAGGCGGCATAAACAATGAAACAACCTTATTGACATGGATGTAAAAGAAAATGTGTAGAACAAAACAGAAACAATGTGGTGCAAAATAACATTCTTGACAGTGGTGAATATCTCGACGAAAACAATGGCAGAAAATGAAAACTGACTTAGTGGAGGCTGATCTGTTGAAAGTAGCCCTCAGTTGTTAAATTATAAAATGGGTAAATGGTGGCCAATTTTACAAACAACACTGAAACAAGAAAAAAAAATTGGCAATGAGGAGACTCGCAAAGATGCGAGGCTGCAAGGCAGGTAACTTTTAGGACGTAATGCAGAACATGAAATGCATTGTTTTCTAGCGAACAGGTGATACAGAACAGAGAGTCCACAAGCCGTGTGCTTGTTTGTGAGCATGAAGTTTCTAAACAAATTGAACAGCACTCACTTAGAAGTGAAATCTTTGCTCGTTGGCACTTAAAGATAGCTATAACTAGTTTATTTCTTTATTTAAGCTAGCCACTGTGTAAGAAAATTGATTAACAATGTCTGTCATTTAGATGTCTCGGTTTTTCTACTCCAACTTACTCTTCACCATCCTGTTTCACGATGTTTGTTTGTTCAGACCCTAAAATCAGGATAGTCACAGGTTTTCATGTCTTTTATATCATTGTCCTCACATTTAAAACCCTAACAAGACAACTGAATTTTTATAAATTCAGAGGACATTTTGAACATCAAATACTTATACATAATATGACAAAAATTAAGGGCTAAGGGTGACGATTCCCAGAAAGTGTTCTCGTCTACCACTGATGACATGACCGCAGAAACCTTGCAAGCTTCCTTCCTGTGATTGATAACTTCTTCTTTTTTACCATTGTAGACAAGAGATCGATTGTTAAATTCCCTGCAGTAAATTCAAGTTTGAGTTGGTGTATTTGAAACAAAAATTCTTTAATGGAATTAAGTGTAGCTTATAGCTTAGGGTTCACAGAGATGTTGAAATGTGGTAACAACAACAGTGCCACCATTTAGTTCTCACAACATTGTGACATAACCCCAGGGTGATCTAAAATTGAACAGAATCATACTGAAATAAATATCACTTAACTCTCAAAAAATACAGATTATAGTGTACATGTTTCACCATGTACTGCTGATTGCTAATTTCCAATCAAGAACACTGGAAATAGACTGTTCATTATCTGAACAAGTATGTAATTGATGAAAATGGAAGACTAGGGCAATATAAAAAATATACCTTGACATCAAACAGGGCAATCTCTCCTTGCTCTGTCTCTTTAAACACTTTTTCCCTTGTTATCATGGCAATTTCCCTCCATTCTTTGCAGACCTGTAATTAACTTTTAATAGCATATGTGAAAATATACCATTGAGCAAATGAAGTTAGCTCTGTATCAAACAAAAGGCTTTTCAATACGGTTAACAGCAACACCTCTACTATATAATAGTCTTAGTGTTTGGTTATAATTTACATGTATATTTTCAAGTCAGAGCATATGCTATAATCTTTTAAATATCAACCAAACAAACAAATAAATAAACGAACAAACAAGAACTGGTAGATTCAATTCATGAATTTACTCCATTGGCACTTTTAGTCTCCTTGCAACAACCCCAATTGATTTTCTGATAGATACATTTACCCGCTTCAACAATTCCAGTTGTTTGTTAGCAACGTAAGTTGCAAGTGCATCCTCTTCTTTGGGTAGAGACTTTTTGCACGACTTGCACAGCTTCTTGAAATAAACAGAAAGCTCCTCCAACTCTCTCTGCCACTCAACAAGATGAGACTCCATGTCAGCTTTATCATCTGTAAAACAGCAAGAAACAAGAATGTGAAGGGAGAAAAATTGTTATGAGAGGTTCCTATGTGAAATATCTTTCTGAAGAAATTTTTTTTCTCTGGTAACTTGAATGTTCAGGCATGTAAAAACAAAGTAGTTTTGTTATATAAACTACTCTGGCGACTTTTCAACTGCTACATTTTTATTAAAATATTTTTTGGAACTTTTGGAACTAGTAGTTTTTTTATTAACCAGTTTTTGCATTTCAACATAGCAAACAAAGGGAAGTTCACTTTATACTCTAGCTCTACTAACATACCTGAGCCTTTCAAGTCTACTTCCTCAGTGTGAGTGCCAAAGTCTTGATTGAAGGTCCTCTTACTTAGAGCTTCCACAAAGTACTAATAATTTTGAAAATCATAGTAAGTTACATAACAGTACACCACCACAAATCAGCAAAATCTTGACTCTGACACAATCTAAGTATATTTTTAAAAAAATGTCTCAGTGTCTACTACAAGAAAACAGTGGGTTACACTGCACTTGTAAAGACAGCAGGTACCTTTTTAGTAACAAAATGACGTTTATTGTTCAGCAGGCAATATGCAATGAAAACATGTGCCAATGTGGCTAGCAAAAATGTAGAAGCTAATTTCTGTAATACAAGATACAAACACGTACTACACGTTGGTGAGTTCTTGCGGTCTAGTGGTAAACCACAGTAGTTTCGTCACAGCACTCGTGGGTGTTTCACCTAAAGTACAGCCTATGTTTGTTTACTCTACAAAAAGAAAATGCTGGGTTACACTGCACTCATGGGTGTACTACCTAAAGTACAGCCTATGTTTGTTTACTCTACGTAAAGAAAGCACTGGGTTACACTGCACTCGTGGGTGTGCCACCTCAAGTACAGCCTCTGTTTGTTTACTCTACAGAAAGAAAATGCTGGGTTACACTGCACTCATAGGTGTACCACCTAAAGTACAGCCTATGTTTGTTTACTCTACATAAAGAAAACACTGGGTTACACTGCACTCATGGGTGTGCCACCTCAAGTACAGCCTATGTTTGTTTACTCTATAAAAAGAAAACACTGCGTTACACTGCACTCATGGGTGTGTCACCTAAAGTACAGCCTATGTTTGTTTACTCCACAAAAAGAAAAAACTGGGTCACACTGCACTCATGGGTGTGCCACCAAAAGTACAGCCTATGTTTGTTTACTCTACATAAGGAAAACACTGGGTCACACTTTACTCATGGGCGTGCCACCAAAAGTACAGCCTATGTTTGTTTACTCTACAAAAAGAAAACACTGGGTTACACTGCACTCACTCAAACATCCTGTGACTTCCAGCCACAACCAGCAAAATGGAAGGTGAATCTGTCTTTCTGGTTTTGAGTCTTTGCTGAAATTTGAATTTAAGATTTTCTTAATGTTAATTCTATTTGCCGACATGGGTTGCTTGTAAAGAGAATATAAAGCTTTTACCTATTTAGATACAGGCATGTATATACATGACAGAAAGAATTCATCAAAGGAAAGTCCATCACAGTTTTATACATGAAGACTGACCAGTAATTTTGTTTCAATCAAATGAGTTACATGTATCTTCAATTGATTTTAATGCTTCTCGGAGACAGAGACACATAAACAACATTCTGTATAAAAATGCACCAGCATTTGTTCAACTACAATGTCACAGATCATAATAGGAAATTTGTTAATATGTAAACTAAAAGAAAAAGAAAACATAAGCAAAGGAAAACAAAAGTAATACATTTCATAATTATTGATTCTCACATGCTTCATTGAAATGTATAGGCATAGGCATAGCACATTACATGGACACACTTGTAAAATTAACAGATATGAAAGGCAGATACCATGCCAAATATGAAGAGACATTGCACTAGGGATAAAATAAACCAAGAAGTATAGAAACAAAATGACGAAGGAAAATAATAAAACAGGCATTTGACTACAAAAAGAAAAAATAAGAATAAAGGGGAATGGATTTAACATGTAATGCGTGCAAGACAAAAACAGTAACTAGGTTGGCAGTGTTAATGAACAGTTTTCTAATTGGGAATATACTGTATAATGGAAGGTCAACTTACTTGAGGATGCTTCTCCATGGCAATCATGACTTGAGGCTTTGAGCCAAAGCTGGCATTGGTCCTTATGGGATACCTCAAAGCCTTGCTGACTAAATTCTGTCATGGACAGTAAGTGTCTCATGAGCATTGGTGCATGATCAATCAACAGATGTCCATAATCACCTGTTCCAAGGCTGCTTCCAAATAGTTCTCTTAACAAAAAACCTTATTCTTTGCACTATATAACAAAAAAACAACCACATAAAATAAGCCTAGGTGAAATTTCAACCACACTTAATTTCACTTAATACATGTACCAACTACCTCAAAATATTTAGGGGGGGCTTATTACAAAAGATTGGGCACATAGGAAATGCACAACATTTACATGTTGTCCTGTTGGTATAAATACCATAGATTTTCTTGTGGAAAAAGAGTTGCAATGATTTCGTGTGACTCTTGCATTTCAGTGTTTTGCAAAATGTTTTTACCATTGTAGACAAGATATCGATTGTTAAATTCCCTGCAGTAAAATCAACTTTAAGTTGGTGTATTTGAAACAAAAATTCTTCAATGGAATTAAGTGTAGCTTATAGCTTAGGGTTCACAGAGATGTTGAAATGTGGTAACAACAACAGTGCCACTATTTAGTTCTCACAACATTGTGACATAACCCCAGGGTGATCTAAAACTGAACAGAATCATACTGAAATAAATATCACTTAATTCTCAAAAAATACAAAATGTTTGCAATCAGTCAAGGGAGAAACCACCCATCACCAACCTCATTTCAACAAATTACCAACATTATATTGACAGCTTTGCCAACAAAGAATTATTTGTGAGAGCAATGAAATTCCACAGTCATAGTGATGGTGATTTGAAATTTAAAAAACCGTGGATCATTAAATCTGAATTAGCACATTCCCTTTTCAGATGATATACAAAATCAGTAAAAAAAAATTCATGGGCAGCATATAATTTCATTACACCAAAATGCTCTTCCGTCAAGCTTTAACAGCAGTTGTAAGGATGGCAATGACACTTTGTGCAGCCTTTGTTCCCTCACAATCAGTTCTACAACTGAACACAAATCCACAGAAAAACCTTCTAGGGGAGGAGCCACTTTCCTAACTCCAATATAAGCTTTGGAAACACCAAAATTCACTTTTTTGGCTGCCTTGATCTGTTTCAGGTTAAGGAGAAGAGGCGTGTGAGAGAATTTCTATGAGAAAAGAAAAGCAAATGCAGTTTGAGACTGTAAGAGCTGAAAAAGACAACCTTCAGCTGTCAGGCCTGCTATTAAAGATAATCACAGTAACATGTTTGTACCAATTCAGAAGAACCAGTATTGCCTGCAATATCACAGAGGCTGAGGTATCTTGACTACTACTTCAGCATCACATAACAAAAAACTGAAAATAATAAGATAAGCATAAGATTGCACACAAATTGAGCTCGCATATCATGCCCAAAAAAGAGCAGTATTGAAAGGTAATCTACCGGGTATAAAGTCTGGATTCCTCAAAATAATGCAATACCGGTATTCATTATTTTGGATGTGGTATTATCATAGTCCATCTTCACCACCCACTAATCAAACAGTTTACGCATATAAGTAAACTCACACCACCTCCTGTATGCTGGCAAAAAGCCCCGGTCATGAAAACAAATAAGCCTTAAACAATAAACTTTTTAGCTTATTTAATTCTAATTCTGCGATAACTTAACTAAATTTCTTACCCCCGTCCTACCAAGCCCTGTGATGGTTTTTGCCGACACTCTTGCCATAGCCTGGAAAAGGACAAGCTTCCAGTTAGGCACTTGCAAACTCTCAACGTATTCCAAGAAAGCGTCGTCGCCAACTAGTTCCTCTACCATCCTCTTCACTCCCCTTTTCACAGCCACCTCCTAAACAATTTCATTAACAATAGCCTTAGTGTCTGGGTCGCCAAATGCGCACATATTGGAAAGCACTATCACCAAGCTTTCCCTATTTTTCTGGCACACGTCATACACATCCTTTATGACGCGACTGCTTCACTGTTTCGTGAACAACACCTTTTCTGGCGTGTCCAAATCAATTGTTTCGCTAATCTCCTTCAGGTTTGGAGAAACAGAGAATGTACCTTTCGGTGCACCGTTTGGGGGCGTCATAGCCAAAGACGAATTTTGAGGTACCTTATTTGGCAGTGTAAAAGGCATTTCGAGATGCCGCAAGGCACGGATCTGTCAGCCAATACTTCGCTCTCCTCATCTCCACAAATGATACTCAAGTCTAATTTGTTCAGAAACTCTCTCAGCAGGGCTGAGCGTCCTGATGAATGTTTCTGGTGAAGCAACACAGATATTAGACCAAAGGAAGAACAGACAATTTCAGTTCCATTCGATGACTGCTTATAGGTGTAATGATGGCCATCTGGCAGCCAAATGTTGCTGCTCTCGATTCTCCAAAAATCCTCTGGAAAACTGGAAACTACTGGCGAACGCTTAAAATATTGCATCGGTAACGGTAACGGTAACG
>Ga0126338_10004077_pt1 | contig 10340 bp, 9 predicted proteins | sample OrbCmetagenome_2_FD_92529 | JGI IMG/M metagenome (GOLD analysis project Ga0126338, IMG submission 92529) | Coral microbial communities from Petempiche,Puerto Morelos, Mexico - Orbicella C C metagenome | ecosystem: Host-associated > Invertebrates > Cnidaria > Coral | place: Petempiche,Puerto...
AACAGATGTGCACAATAAACTTGAGAACGATATCAAAGGAAATTGAGTCGACTAGAACTTGCTTTCAATTCTCATCGCCATCACGGCGCCATAGCAAACAGCTCGTTCAAATGATTAGCTATTCATGGTCATTCATTTGCAGTTCTAGTAAGCAGCTTTATGACAGCCGACCCCAGAGAACTGCTAGTATCAAAAGACTAAAGAGACAGAGTTCCCTCTCGCAAAGTCTCTCTCGTATGGCCCTAAATTGGACAAACATTTTAATATGAGATTTTAACATGTTTAACGAATTAGTAAACAAACTGCGAGTCTTTACGGTCTGTAACATGTTTACTCAGTTTCCCATTCCATTCTAATTCTATCTGCCTCTTTAAAGTGTGTCAAGCGCTTAAAGAACACGTTTTTGGCGAACGTGTATAGCTCTATGTCCAGCGAGTTCAAGGTCTCTATTTGACTCAACACAGAACTGTCTAATATTGGCAATATATTTCCCGCTCGAGTTTCGTCCTCGGGCAACTGAGCAAACGGAGTCACGAATTTCAACCCAAATGTCTTCTCAAAGAGATACTGGCTCGCCTCTTGATATTCAGTCAGGCCAAAGAAGGGCATTCTTTGCAGATTTCTCTTGGCGCTTTCAAGCATGAGTCTTCCTCGTTCGGTTGGCGACATTCCACTTGTATTGTAACAGTTTACCAGCCGTAGATCAGCCAGCATTCTGGTTTGGCGATTGAAAGCTAGATTCCAAGGGCACCCTAGAAATTCGTCGAGAGTGACGTCGCTGAGATCTGCTCTAGTGAAGCACTGCGGAAGTTCTTCTTGAGTTGGCGATCGACCATTACAGCGAAGAGAAGAAGCTCTCCACATCTCACCTACGTTCCGAACGAAGGCGAATTCGCTCAAAAACCTTGAAACGGCTTCTCGGACTATCGTAATGTACACGAACTTTCGCCTATTAAAGTTTCGCCCCTCTCGTTTGTTCATGTATTTTGGAACGCATTCATGGTGCTCCGTCCAGTCGGCATGCAAACCACAAGGCCAACCTAAATGATGCCGAGAAAACAGCCAAATCCTTTTCGAGCCTGGACGAAAACAGTGACAAACCTTTCTTTCTTTAGTCTTCTGTTTAGCTGCGTGTTTACGGAGGTCGTGTGACCCTTTCCTTGAACATACACACGGCCTTTTTAAGTCCAAGTTGCTCACAAGTTGAGCACCGAATTTCGATCCTCCTGTTTTTTGAATGTGTAAGAAAACCATTACTTCAGTCCCTCGCATGTCGAACTTGTGATCTCGCACCACCATGTCCATTTCGGTTGTATTCGCGAATGAAATTTTACGAACAGGAAAAAGTCTTGGCACTTGTAAAACTGTGACAGCCATCAAAACGACAGACCCCGTCGTAACAAGAAGAATTGCAGCGAAAGCGTTCTTCAAATTCAATCCACCACAATACTTTACGACCATAATTATATAAACGCATTGATTTCCCGTTTCAAAAAGAAGTAGCCTTGTTTCGTAAGCTTATATGCCTTTTGACCTTTACGAAAGCTCGCGGCGATTAGCAAAACTAATCATGACGAGTGGCACAATCATGAAGTTTGAAATTTGACACTAACTTTTAGCACGATTTCTCTGCTTGGCATGCTTTTCATTACGGAACAACAAATGTGGTCACGCAAACTTCAATTTCGCTATTATGGCGTTGAAAAAAAACACAAAAATACTACTTACAATGCACAAAACGCAGGTGGCGATTTTTCCGCTGACGAATAACAGCTTTCAGTGGGTTTTATTTCTCGTCTTCCGTAAAAAGGAGAGGCACAATCTTGGCGCGTCTGACTTCCGGTCCGCATAGTGTGCTTGTCAAAACACAAAAAAATTGAATGGTTTTCTAAATAGCTGTAGTTCCTGTTTTGAGTGTACCGATCTCTGTTACACGCCTATCGATTTCCTAGAGGCATTTTCAACTGACTTGGAAAAGCATCTGCCACCTGTCAAATAAAGTCTATCTGATAAAATTGAATCTGCTTTCAACTCGATAGTTCTCGAAACCAATTAGCCGCGCGACCGCAAAAATTAAAAGCCGTGCCCGATGTATCGGATATCATTGAACACGATCACGTTTGCAGCTGTTGGTTTTAATAAAAAAAATACGTGAAATTTTTATATAAAACCCAGATAATACGGACACCACATAGACACGGAAGAGCGTTCGTATTAGCGGCTCTGGGGCCCGTTTCTCGAAGGTCCCGAAACGCTTTCGCATCCGCAAAATCTCAAACCTTATAATTATTGATCTGCTTTATTCACGTATCCTTTTAAAATATGAACAAAGATTCCCTTCATACAAGAAGTTTCAGGCGTAAACACCTCTCTGTTTTTAGATACAGATTAATTGAAAATGGCTTTGCGGACCCGAAAAGGTTGCGGGGCTTTGGAGAAATGGTCCCCTGGTGACCGGCTGGCGACCGTATCAAGCGAGCACGCCCGACGTCAGAGACACTCGTTGTAAATAATGGAGAAGAGAACTAAATTTGGAAGTTAAAGAACGTCTTAACTGTTACTTGCAGTCTACAAAGTAATAATGAAAATAAATCTGTGACTTTCTTTAAATCGCATATAATTAATCCTGTAGAAAGCTTATCTTCATTTTCGAAAAGGTTACAATATGAGGTACATCTGAGTACATAATTGCGGCCGCATAAAACCGGTGTCCGGAAGGGCTTTCATTTACGATAAGGTTACAATAAGTATATAGCTGCGACATACTGAACCATACGAGACTATATAACCAGCGTCTGGAAAGCGAGGTTAACCTTTGAATGAAAGCGTATATCGTTTGGGTCGGAAAAAAGCGTCCGTCGTCTTTTCTGTCAAAGCTGGTATGGTACCGGATATTTGTGCTTTTTTAATCCCTTTATGAAACGTCAAAGATACCCGGAAATAACGAAAGAGAATCTAAAGAATTGCCGTCGTACGAATTCTATGGAAGGTCCAGCAAGGTTTTGGCCAGACGACGATCGAATAGTATCCCATGATGCATCTGGTTTAGACTTATATTATCACTGCGTACGTGACGTCATCATTCATTCCACGCTCTCAGGATGAAGCCATGGCGTGCTTTCACACTTGTCTGGGATTACGTGGCTTCTGCTTTTAAGAGTACCGAGTTAGTTTATGTTCAATGCGTTTCAAAGGAGAATTTTGCCGTTACAGTGAAAGGTTTTACTTGTGTTTCGTTGGTCTGTCGAGAAATACATATAAGCTATGTGGAAAGCATAGACGAACGAAGAAGAGCTCTCGTTCGTGTGGTTGTTGTGAATTCGCCTACGGACGAATTATTCGCTGGGGTAAGAAGCCCTGTGCTGATACGAATAAGTTACAACAGGTACATTCTCCGAAGTTCAGAAGGTTTTCTGATTTTTCTTTTGACATTTCTTGTTCGCTTCTTAGCAGGCTTGTTCCGTGTTGTGCCGTTTGCTGCATGACATCTCTTGATTACGGCTCCATTAACTATTGAAATTTACGAAGTTAAACACTCCGTTATTAAGGCTAGTTATCACTGCTGAACATTTTGCAGTTTCGGAAAGAATAGCAAACAAAACACCTTCGAAAATAATCATTTTGACTCTAAAAGATGACCAAGCTCGGGAATAAAGCGCCAAACGAACTGAGACTTTTAAAAGCAGACATTCACACACGCAACACTGGTAATTGCACTGATATGTTACGAAATTTCAGTCCAGTTCGATCGCTTGAAAGGTCATAAAAATGTGGGTACTCCTCGGTACTTCTTTGCCAAAAATCATCATTATGTCTATATTTTGTGGCGTGATGCCCAAAAATCGAAGACATCAACATACTGTGCCAAGAAAAGCGAATATTCACGACCTTGTTACGGGTCGACGAACACTTTGTGATGCGAATAGTCACATAACACGATCAATGACAAGAATACTATAATAAGGCCGCGCTCTTAAACATTTGCAAATCATTATAATCGCGTCAAAGATTTAAATAATGCACTTTTCTAACCTTTTACTGCAATAAAAATAAGAAATAGACGCGGAGAAAACCACGTTATTCCACGCTGAAATCCATGATAACTTCGATGTTGCGTCACGTACGTAGCAAATTGCATCATGGGATACTATTCGATCGTCGTCTGGATTTTGGCTTAGAGAGCTCCCTCATCCACGGCTTCTGTTTTCTCTTAGCAAAAAGAAGATTAAAAAGATATCGAGACTAATATTTTATCCCATAAAAGTATTGTCAAATACTTGTGGAAAATAGTTCAGTTCGTGGCAAGTATGACGCGGCGTTTTGTCTCGGCCAAGACCCTTCAGAGAGTTATAGAGTTTCACAACAAACTCGTTGAGCATCGCGCTCAATTCAAGTCGACCCGTTGAAAAATCCAACTGAAGATGTTAGGGCTATAGCATCTTGTAAGATTTCATCCCCAAATAAAATTTTGCTTCGTGTGACTCTAGACGTTAAAATAAACAATTAACTTTATCTCCGTCTATTGATTTTCCATACAAATCGAAAGACAACCAGAAATTGGTCTACGTTCACATGCTATAACCCAAAGGAAATCCATGTTGATACGTGGAAACCTTCCATTTTTTTCCCATAAAAATCTCCCTTTGCGTCAAAATTTCTCACGTTCATTGCATCCTGCCCGATTGTGTCGCTTATTCCATATAAAAGCGACAAAACACTGTTAAGTTCACGTCCGCAATCTCAAACCTCTGCCACCAAGCCTCCACGTCACGCGTTTCACACTTTTGTGGCGAGCAAGTGCAGAGCGCGAGCTAAGGAACTTGGTACCAGGCAGTCTGGCACCTCGCACGATTTTTTTTTCTCTAAACTGAATTATAAAATGTACAAATGTGGGGCTTGGGGGTTAAATTGCCTACAAATAATTATAAATAAATAACTCAGTGTCGCCCAAACCGCAAAATGGAGGTTAATCCCAAGCAAATCCGAGCGGAACTAAGCGCAAGCAAACCGGAGACGAGTGTTAACCATGGTTCAGGTCCTTGTTATGTATAGTTCTCGACTGAGGGCAGATTACTTATACTGTTAGGTGACTGCCATTAAAATCACTTAATTCCTGTATCATGAAAATAAACTTTTTGAGACTGCTTAAGTGTATCTTCAATTACAATTTATGTCAAATTTGCTTTTTATCCTTGGTCTCAAGTACTCAGGGACTTGCAAACAAAACTCAGGGACTGCTTATAAAAATTCAAAGGCTGTTCAAGTAGAAAACTACAAATTTACAAGACTTTTCAACGACAAAATTTCAAGGACTCGACTAGGATTTGAAGGCAATTTTTCAAGGCCTCCTCAAGGTCTACGCGAACCCCGTGAAATCAAAATGGCGGACCGCGGGCTCAGGCTCTGTCGCTTCTGGCGTTTTCGGCTAAGAATACTAACAACAGCACCAGTTACAATATTGCAGGCTTCTTTTTATTCCTTGGTGATTCGTAATAGTGGTATCCAATATAAATACTGCAAACGTCGCATTTCCATATAACTTTGGACGGTCTCTATACTAAAAAAAGGTCACAATTATTTTTAAATCTGAAATTTCACTTCGTATAAAGTTCGCCTGTGTTGAAAGAGCGATAGAGGATGGGCAAAACCATGGCGGCATTGCGGCTCGGTGGTGTAAAAGCCTGGCTTTTCCACTTGCCTTGAAAAAATAAACGTAAGTGGCTTATTATTTAGTAACGATAAAACTCTCTAACACGACGAGCACACCGCGACACTGTATGACTATAATTACAACTACTACAACAATCTTCAACGTTATCCGCCAGCAGACAAAATGCAAACCAGCCCGCCATGTTGTTCGGCCGACAACACATTATACATGAAAACGACATAAAAGCTTTCTAGGAAGTGAAAAGGAAAAAAAAACAAAAACGCCACCATGGCTGTCTGCTTGCTTTTGTCTTTTGTTTTCCTTGGGAATAATTTATGCTACTTCTCTCAACGTCGCACCATACTACTTGTATTTCCCGCCACGACCCCCGCTGTCCCGACGCCCGCCCGATCGCCCGCTAGATCCAGACCCTGCGTTTGCATTGCCAGTATTCGCTCCAAATCCTCCGCGGTTACCCGCCCGAGATCCTCCAGCGCCTCCTCGGCCAGCTTGTCCACCGCCTCCACTGCCACCCCCACGCGCGTTTCCACGCGCACCTCCGCCACCACCACCACCTCGACGATTTCCACCTCCACCTCGGCCGACTGCTCCGCTAGGCTTCTTCTCTTCAATGTTGATTTCATGGTCACCAATTTTGATTGGCTTAAAATAAAATGAATAGTAGTGGACTTAAATACAGAAAATTGTCGTGTAAAACTTTGATGTTCGTTGGTTTTACCATTCTTCCACTCCCTCTACCACTATATTTTGACATAAAGGAAATCTCAGTAAGTCCTTGTTTTCTTATCTTAGGAGTCCCTTGATACGGGCAGCACAGCGTGCAAAAAGAAGTCTTGTAAATTTTCTAATCGGACTAGTGATTTCCGTCAGAAAATTTTTCAGGAAAATCACGTGACAGAAGTACCGTAAGAGATGAACTTTTCGGGCGCTAGTGAGAATAGTTTTGGGACTAGTAAATCATAGTTCTCCCGAAAATGTGTTTTTTTTCTTTGCACCGTGGCAGCTTTGTATTGCCCATGGATAACAGTGATCAATCATCTAGCTTCTCCTCACAATAGCAATACACTGTCAAGCAGAAAGGTGGCGAGAATATGGAAAATCATCAACTATAGGATACATTTACAAGATACTTTTGGACTGTCTTCAGCCCTCTACTAATTGGGGACACTTTCAGCTTAAGCTTAGCAAGGTATACTTCCGCAATTGTTCAATTATCGCTCATATTTTTGTTTTCAGGATTTAAATATTTATACTCACTCTGTTGTTTAGAATTTGTTCCACTGGGTCAGAGCTGTTAAAGATCACAAATCCAAAGTTCTGATGAAAACCAAAAAAAGAAAAAAAGAAAAAGAATTTTAAAGGTAATGTCATCAAAAGGAAGTTACATCTGTGCAAACAGTTGCTTCATGCTTCAGAAACTAAGACACATGTTGATGAATGCAAGTCATGGTGTCATAGGCCTGCCAGTACGGCCACAAAATAGCTCCTGACCTTTAATAGACTGACCATATTCATATTCTCGCTTTTGGACTGGAACTAGCTTGCAACTGAGGCTAATGCAGAGAGTCTTTTCAAATGCAAATGGTATTGATCTCTTCTTAACCCTTTGAATACCAACTACGCCTATATGCGTAATTAATGGTCGTGCTACCACTTGTCACGTCATCAATTTAAATGTCATCAGATATTCTTGATAAGCAGATAGTAGAGCTAGGCTAGCCCTTTCCAATGGTCAGGTTTAGATATCGACGACATTCCGACGTCGCAAATCGAAAAACAACGTTATCAGTTTTGGTGCAAAAACGGTGGTAAAATGGTCCACAACGGCTATGATTGATCAAGGTCCATTTCTAGGCTTCGCCCTTAATTAACATCCAACTTTTCACTGCAGCCAGAAAGAACATACAATGCAAAAGGTAGCCAGTGTAAAAGGGCCGAGAAAAACAGAAAGGAAAGGGCCAACAAACAAAATTGAGAACGGTTAATGGCAAAAAAAAAAAAAAAGGAGTCCAAATTTTGGCTTATGCGCATGCCCGTAATTGAAGTTTTGCTCAATTTTGTACCTAATACTCGAAAAATCTCTCCTTTTAGTGAAAAAAAAAAAGCTTTTTTTAGCAAAAGTTAGGCTTATTTAGCGTCATGGCAGCTAAAAAACCTGACTAAACGGTTAAAAACGGTATTTTTTGGCGAAAGTTTGGTATTCAAAGGGTTAATGATATTCCCCCGCATGAACCTCCATTGCAAGCTAGTTCCAGTACAATATCGAGAATACGAAAATTGAATGAGCTGATATTCACAATGAAGGGGCAAAAAAATAAAGCTGAAATATAACAGAACTTCCTACCTTGGGATTGAGCCTGATTTCCAGTATTGTTCCATACTCTGAAAAGCAGCAAATGACAAAAAGGACAACATCAGAATTAATAAACTCTTCTTTTTGTTTTTACTGCAAAGCATTTTCTAATGTTACTTACTACAAAACACATTTCGCACTTCATCATCCTTGACTCCAGGAGGCAAATTACCAATAAACACCTGATGATTATCAGGTGCATTCCGTGCCGTCAGTCTTGCCTCTCTACTGCTCATTCCTCCACGGGTTTCCTTGGAGGGGCGGGCAGGGGCAGCCTGGGGTCTAGGTGGTGGTGGTAAGACAGCCTGAGCAGGAGACTGGAGACAAAGAGCAAATAAAGTAATTTAAAACAAATGCAGTAAACAAGTACCCAAGTGTTTATTTTGCTTTGTTTTGTTTCTGTGTGTGATAGTTTGTATTAGACTGTTCGCAGCCTCTTTATTTTGCAACGCATTCAAAAGAAAAAGCGAATGAAGTGATTACAAGCTCGAAGAACGAGGGGTGGGGCTGGGGAGGTGAGTGACACAAGCTAAACAAATATTCTGCTCATTCCCCACCCCCTACCCTGTGAAGTATCCCATTTTACGCTGAAGTCTAGTTCTCTCGTGATTCAATCTGTGCGTTCAATAAAAATAAGGGAAATAAAGGGCTGTGAACAGCCTACGTTTGTATACCTTTCCAAATTTTGCCTATGTTCTGCAGCCATTGAAAAGAGAAAAGTTCTCTCACGCAGGTTTGAAAGGTACATGTAAGCCTCCCACCACAGACAAATTCTCCATGTAACACTCACCTGTTGTGTCTGTCTCACAGGGCGTGAGTTTGTAGCTGGAGCAGAGTTAGATTGACCTGATGGTGCACGAGATGCAGCAAGGGCAGCCCAGGTCTTTGGCTTCTCTGGTACTGCAAGAAAATTGCACAACTTTATTTACTAGGTAAACTCAATCTAAAGCAACACAGAAAACCACATCATATGAATTAAGAGGCTGATGTTTGGTCCAGCAAGAAAGACTGATATAACTGTTGTTTACAGTGAGGGCAACAGGGCGCCCTTGAGTGGTAAGAAAAAAGCTTCAAGTGTGGTACCTGATTCAACAGGCTCACCAGAGACATCCTCTAAAGGTGCCTCTAGTTCAGGCCCTGGCTCTTCAGGCTCCTCCTCCTCTTCGACACCTTCCTGCTCCTCTTCATAAGGAGCCTCAGCAGGTTGTCCATCAGTAAGTGGAGAAACAGCTTCCTCCTCCTCCACTGGTTGAGTGACTTGTATTTCTTTGGCAGATTCATGATGAGGAATCTGAAGCAATCATAGTCAGAATGATGTGAACAATATAATATTAAATTTGGACATTTGACTCATTTCACAAAATACATGTAGCTATCAACTTTAATTTTTAAAGTTGCAACCTTTTGTTGTATACATGTAATTAATAGCCCTCCAGGATTATTTCCTGGAAAAAAAATTTTGCTGAACAAACACTTTGGAGGATTCTCTATTGAAATGAGTGGTTTGAGCTTTCCAAAAAAAGCGTACTACTTTCAAGTGTTGGAAAATGTTCTTGAAAGCATTCTCAGCATTCAAACATGACCAGACACCTGTGCCCTTAAAAAGAGTTACTAGAATGACCAGCATTATTTCAGGGTTGACTTATTTCAATTACATTAAGCAAGATTAAAATACTAGCCACATTACCTGTGGCTGCTTGTCAATGACGACTTCTTGCAGTTCTAGTGATTCTTCTTCATTGCCATCATCTTCATCGACCAGTGGCTCTTGGTTCATCAAACTTCCAGGACTACAACATATAAATAGCAGGATAGACATTACAGTAAGGTAAAGGTAAAGTCGGCAGGCAAGCCAAGTGGCCCATCAGGCCAGAGCTTATCCCAGTTTCTGTAGCATGAAGCGACTAGGAGTATTTCTACTCCCCCCTGGATGGGATGCTAGTCCATCGCAGGGTTACCCCCAACATTAAGTTTGCCGGTACCCATTTATACACCTGGGTGGAGAGAGGCACTGTGAGAGTGAAGTGTCTTCCCAAGAACACAACACATGTCCCTGGCCAGGGCTTGAACCCAGACCGCACGATCCGGAGACGAACGCACTAACCATGAGGCCACCGCGCCTCCCACAAGACATTACAGTGGAGCTCCATTAATAACGTCACAAAAAGCTATGAAAATTGAGCTTTATTAACTGGGTGGGCATAGTAATGGGTTAGAGGCAGATTTCACTGAGTGATGTCTTAACATATGTATCAAAATTGCACTTCTGAACAATTGTTATTAAATATCCAGACTGTAGATATAATTACCCCCCAG
>Ga0126338_10004078_pt1 | contig 10339 bp, 7 predicted proteins | sample OrbCmetagenome_2_FD_92529 | JGI IMG/M metagenome (GOLD analysis project Ga0126338, IMG submission 92529) | Coral microbial communities from Petempiche,Puerto Morelos, Mexico - Orbicella C C metagenome | ecosystem: Host-associated > Invertebrates > Cnidaria > Coral | place: Petempiche,Puerto...
CCCTCCCCAATACCCTCCAAATTTATGTTTTTTGTTTTTTTTGTATTGTGGGGGCGCGTGGGGGCGGGGGGGGGTGGGGGGGGGGGGGGGGGGGGGGGGGGGGAGTTTCAGGAGGTTCGGTCGAACCCCCTAAATTAAAAAAAAGATATGAGGTATTATAACACACTGACTTGGACTCTGAAATCCCATTTCCGAGGACTTCATTTTTTAAACTTTTCCGGGGTAGGATGCCCCGGACCCCCCTACAATGCCTACATACAGAGGGTCTGTATAACGAGCCCCCTTCTCTAAGTTCCTGTATCCGCCCCAGTTGCTTGTTTGTCCATGGGCCTTATGCTTCAAAATTTCAGGTATGGACAATCGCCTTTACGTTATCCTTGGACACGACGCCGCCACAAAAACTATGTTCGGGGTCAGCGGGAATGGGAAAACGATTCTGAAAAGCTCAGAGGACCACAAAGCAAGATTTAAGGCTGTTCCTCAAGACGAGTGGTTCAAAGTCAAAGATAAGGCCACCACAACACACGCTATGTGGCTTGATAGCAGCATGGCTGTCACCAATACCAGCAGCACACCCCCGACTGAGCACATAGTCACTTCGACCAGCGGTGCCAAGTGGGGAGGTACGTTTTGACATCTCTAAACATGCTAAAGTAGCCTTCTATACATTTTTTTGTGGATGTCTTCTTGACAACTTTTAGTGTTTGAAGATACTTCCAATGAGACACGCAACCCTGAGAATTTCTGGGATTTTTGCTTTTTTCCGTAGACTGACTGAAGGCACCTTGCTGTTTCTGATTTACCACTAACCTTTGTACGGCTAGAAAGCATAAGAGACCGTGTGTGTCCTGATTTGTTAAATGTGAAACCACGCGAACAGTCTGTGACTGATGGAAGTATTCTTAGGATTTCCGATCCCTGGGGGCACAAATGGGGGATGTTCCTAGGGATATATATTATTATTCATAGTTTTATTTTCTGAGGGCCACGTATTTATTAGCCTTTGGCTATTAAGTGTTTAACCCTCCTTAAATAAAGTCATTTGATCGTTATCTTTGTTCTAAAGACGGACATTTCCAGCCAGTAGATCTTCCAGTGTCCATCAAAGTCTGACATGCGCATTATCGAGACACTGGTTTACTCGCAAGCCCCGCAGATCGGTGAAGTACTTTGCTTTTCTCATTGCATTTTTTTCTCCTTGCAGCCTCTGCCAACGGCATTCACGTGCTACAGCAGTCGTCAGGGTGGAAACTGAAAGCAATTTGGATGTGTTACGGTCTGTAAGCGACTCCTCAAGACTTTCTGTACATAACCTGAAAACTTGTCAGCAACTGAACGAAACGAAAACACTGAAACGTTTACACTGTAGATATTGTGTGCATTTGAATAGTTGTAACCAAACTGCAAATGCAGGCCTTCATTTACACAAGATGCATCTACACGCGTTTTGTATCACAGTCCTTGAAAAGTAATCTTTCTGTAGCCGTTTTAGGACTCGTCACGCAACGAACCATGAAAACGTTACGTCACAAAGCGCTTCCACTCAATTCGAAGCGTTGCGTGACGTTATTTCCAAAAAGCCGTCATAAGGTTTAAGTTATGTAGCTCTTTAGTTATGGATTTTAGAATTTGATGACGTTTCGAGAAAACGCTATATTTGCACACAGTAGTTTTAATCCTGTTTGTAGTTCTTGGGACAATGTGTATAACTGGGGACTGTTTTACAACAAACCGGTCACATGGTACAAAACGTGTGGGTACTTGAAAGCCCAGACAAAGAAAAATGTTAAAAGCTTAACTTATTGAAGTCATTTTGAATCTGAGGTGTAGCGGTTGTTTGCACCAGTTACTCGTTAAGATGCAAAATGAATGCCTATTTCTCAGCTTAGACCCCACTTTAGTTACAGCGAAAATTAAGTTAATTAAGTTCGTCTTGTTTTCTTATTTCAGACTTTGGTAAGTGACTGTGCCACTCCTGGTGTATCGTCAAAATAATTTCAGTGAAATGCACGGGAGCACTGAGCCTTGGTCTGTAAGCGTTTAGTAGAGGAAAAAATTAAAACAGTCCATTTTGCGTTAACCTTGCCCACAAACAAAGCAGGAGCCGATTTTAAAGTGATTATGAACAATCCTGTAACTTAATGATCTAGCTTATGTAGAAAGAGCTTCAATTCCCTAAGCACTGGCAGACGTCTAACAATCTCATACTTATGTTGTTCTGTGCATGCGCGTAAGAATTTAAAAAAGGAAAAGTAACCAATCAGAGATTATAAACGGATCTCTGTATAGTTTCGTCATCAGTATGGAATTTTTCGGGTCCAGTTTCACTCGTCTCTAAGGAGGGGAAACGTTTGAGGGTGCCAAGTAGCTTGGACTACGCAATTTGGACTGTTTTCTAGTTTTGTATAAATCACCGCAGCACGGGACTGGTGTCATCCGCAAAAGTTTAAAAGACTGACAATTTAAGTGAGTATTTGATCTCATCCAAGCATAAATGAAGATTCACGATGCCTGCCTCCATTTTAACTGTACGTCAAACTTGGTACGAATTGCATATTCCTTATTCGACGATAAAGAAAATACGGTCCTATATAAAACTCAGAGATGGGTTAAAAAAATAGTGAATATAAAAAAATAAGACTAAATGCGTAATTAATCTCAGAAGCCATCCAATAACAAATTTATTATTTCACTGCATTTTCAAATTATTTTGTACCAAACTGAAACACTAGCTTTCTAATAGGTTCACTGGATCTTAGTTACCAGCCGTTATAATCCATCAAATATTTTCACTCGCACGCAATTGGTCTAAACGCGTCACGCGTCTGAATATGCCCCAGCTAAAACTGGGGAATATCGGAGTGATATTCCCCAATTTTCAAAACTGCGCGTGTTGCGACAAAAATTTGAAGGATAATAAACACAATGGCCTTCATTTAGCGTGAAAACTGAAAACGTGAATATGTTCGGATATTTGTCCTTGGACATTATCTGTTTCTCGGAGTTCACAGTTTTTCTCGAGCTACGCTCTAGGAAAACTTGGAACAGATAATGTCCGCGGACAATTATCCGAGCATATTTCCGCGCCAAATGGAGGCTATTATTTATATATTTCGCTCCAAATAAAGGCTATATCAAAATTTTTTATTAAGGGTCATGTTGCAGCTCTCGTAAGGTCTCACATCAATGGCTTGAAACCCTTTGATAGGACAATAAAACAAACAACTGAAACAATGGTTCTAGCCCCAAAACAATAACAGCTGTTGCAATGACGACAAATAGAATTAGAAGGTTACGAGAGCTTCTACACTACCGTTTATTATACCTGCGTTTGACCTAATATGGAAATGAATGCGGCAAATGCCGCTCGGCATAAAACTTTTCGCGGGAAGCCAAGTTCCGTCGACAAGGAAAATGGATGAAAAAAGCAGATTCGGTGAGTTATTTACAGAAGAAATACAAGAAATTATGGACAAGGCCGTCTCAGTAACAACAAAAGAAGCCACAAAATTCGGGATGAGATTTTTTAACGGGTACGGTTATCAAATTCTAAAATCCCTTAAGTTTCCCTAAAAAGTTGCAATATATATGGATTTAGCCAAGCCTAAGCGGAGCTCCTGGGCCGGGTTGTTCAAAGCCTGATTAAACTAACCCAGGATAAGTGAGAAATTTGATCTGAGTTTTTTCTTTTTTTTAACTTGGCGGCGAGATTTTCTGCTAATACTGTTTGGCGTGCTGAGTTTGAATAATCTCAAACTACACAAAACATAACAGTGAAAAACATTTTGAACAGGAAAACTTTGTACTTCGGTTAGCTTCTAATCCTGGGTTAGCATTAACCGGCTCTGTTCCGAACAACCCAGCCCTGGGGCCCGTTTCTCAAAAGCCCCGAAAACTTTTCGGGCCCGCAAAGCCATTTTTAGTTAATCTGTATCTAAAAACAGAGAGGTTTGTGCGCCTGAAACTTGTGGTATGAAGGGAACCTCTGTTCATATTGAGAATATGCTAATAAAACAGCTCTGTAATCATAAGGTTTGAGATTTTGCTATGGCTTTCCGGGTGCGAAAACCTTTCGGGACCTTCGAGAAACGGACCCCTGATTACAGTAAGTTAACCTGGTTTGAGCTCGCGATCAAATAGAAAAGCCGGTACTTGAGCTCAAAACTTGAGCCCCGCAATATGGCCACGTGATACTGGTCAGCGTATACCTTGTTTTGCCCGGTGTCAACTGACGATAAAATGGATGTTCAATATCAACGATGTGCGCTGTTAACTATGGCCGCATATTCTATTAGCTGGGGTATGGCCGCCATGATGTGCAACGTCGTCGTCGCCGCCGCCGCCGTCGTCATCATACGTACGCGCCCACGAGTAATAGCCGCTAGCCATTTTTGCCACGAGAAAAGCGATTTACGGGTTTCTGTTAGTATGGGGCTCCGCCTAGCGGACCTTCGGGCCGTCGAAGCTCCGCTAAAATTTCAAATATGATCGTCGAAAAAATTATGTAACAACAACAATGTTAACCTTGATGTTACAGAATTGCTTTATAGTCCTAGCTCAGTCCCTGTGGCACCAAATTTTCGAAACCGATAGAAGAAATGTCAAAAGAAGAACTGAAAAGTTGTCTGAAGTGTTTTTACACGTCTGCGAAGAAGAAAGAACTTGAACCGGCCGAGAGCAAAAATCCCGCACAGCTGTAGAGGACGACCTTGGTTTTACCTCGGTCTCTTTTTGGCAGACGAGGACGAGAGAATCAACGCCATCTAACGCCAACAATTCTATCATTACAAAAATCCCTTCAAGGAGTTGAGTATTTTGAGCTGAACCGAAGTCAGCCCGGTTCTTTACCAGCCACGAAAAACCATCAGGGTGGCCTCAGAGATTCTGAAGATGAATCCGACGCTAAGATATTTTCTGTCCATGATTCTGAAACTGGCCAGCAATCAGCTCACACATCCAGCTCCAAATGCCAAGGCAGTCACAGCAAGGGAACGCTGAAAGAGTTATTGTCGAGAATATAATTTTAGCGCGACGTCTGTGTCACATGGCGATCAAAGTTTTCCGCAGAACTTTTACAACTGCAATGTGCACAATTACTGCCTTCCTCGATGACTCAAACCTGAACGCTTTTCAAACTTTCTGACCAGGGTTGTATCTCCTTCATTTGGTAGACGTTCTTTGAATTCTAAATGATTGTCGGTAATTTTCGTTCAACAGACTCGCTAACTTCGCTTTCAAAGTTTTATTCAACTAAGTTTACAAATCGTGCGCATGTCATGTGATTTCCCACTTGTTCCGGCCGCACTCAATAGAAGTAAGTTATAATTTTCAAGTATTCAAGCGTAAAGATTAGCACTTGTTATCCGCGGGCCAAACATCATGTAATTTAAAAATGAAAGAAAGTAAAGATTAATGTTGTCGTCAATTATTCCATTCGCGCTTGTTGGATAGAGATTGGTTATGGCCAACTCCTCGTTGGCTATTTACCATTTCATATCCAATGCGCGCTCGTGGAATAATTGTTAAATATTACACTGAATTTATCACAAAACTTAGCTGCTACCCACTCTCATCGGTGGATAGGTGTGTTTAGATGACAGTGTGCAAACACGGTTGTGACGCTTTAGATTCGCGCGTATTTTTAAGAATTATTTTAGAAAAGCTATAGAGCACTTTTTCCGTGTTTACGTAGCCTTATCTAAACACTCGGAAGGTTGGGAGAATTCTCGAAAGTTATGCAAAACCGAGACGTAGTCGAGGGTTTGCATAACTACCTCTAACTAATTCCCCCAACCCTCTTCGTGTTTAGATAAAGCTATGTACACACGGAAAAAGTCCTACGTAATACCGTCTGATATTTAAGTCAACCTTCTATGGTAAATGTCCCAATAGTGGAGAGCCACACAAGTTTGCAAAACTATTAAAATTGAGGCTGATATAAACGATGCGAAAAACCGCACGAATTTCATTCCAACCTAGTTTTTCATGGGCTAAGCAATGGGAAAAACAAAAAAACCTTGTCTAATTAATGTTGGTTAAAACTTTTTCGAATGGCACAGTAACAGTTCTTTGCAAAGCATTATTATGCACTGTTATCTACCAATAAACTTTTATTACGACAACATCATGGCCAATCGGCTTGTAAACTTAAGGTTGCGTTGGCATCGTTTATTAGACTTGAAAGTCTGTTTTTTTTCTCTGTACTGGTCAAATTAGCACTTTAAATTAGCCAGCTATTTAAGAACTTGGAATGAACTGAGTTAGATTTCAGGTAAAGCTAGGGCTTGCCTTTAATGACCGAAAAACAGTTTTCTTATAAACTAATTAAAGTTTAAAGAAGTGACTAAGGTGTCAATCTTAACACCATTGTTGAAAAAAACCTGCATAGAGTGGTTTTCACTTGAGTGTCGAAAGTTATTCGCATCTGCTCTGGTTTTGCATTCCTACACCACACGATCGATTCAAAAAACTCGCGCCACTTTGCCATCCAATCAGGAGTAAAACCAAAACCAATCGTGATTCGTTCGCACACGTTTTCCCGCGCTTTGCGTCAGCTACATGCATTCGAGTTTTGATTGGTTCACTGGATTGTCTGTGTAACTGTGATTGGCCACAGTGATTATTGGTTTTGGTTTTATGACACTCAATGCGAAACTGCTCTAGCTGCAAGGCAGTAGTACATATTTATAGGCCAAATCCTCACATGTGCATTTACGTCTGTAAAACGATAAAACTGTCTTTGTCTACACGAGTCTGGTGATAGCTAACGCATCTTTCAACACCAAAACGATAGAACCAACCATGAAAACGATCTATCTGACGAGGGCACTTCGGTACAAGACTGACGTTAAAATCTGCACTGAGCGTGTTGTGACGTCAGCGTTTACAAATGAACACGTTCACACTGTTCACGCGAAGATAGAAAAACGGAGAAAGTCAGTGTCCTTTTACAAATTAAACCGACCATCGAGAGAGTGTATAAGGAGAGCATAATTTTGCAATAATCGTTACTATCGTGTAGGCGTGGACGAAAGGCCTAAACGTATAGAATAAAATTCTTTTACAGGTGTAAATGACATCCCTAAGCCATTTCATCATATCTTAAACAAATGAAGCAAAGAAGGAACTCTTAAATTAAAATGTGAAACAATTAACTTTAGAGGTGACATCTTTAACGAAGATAACGATGTCAGTTTGTTAGTTATGATCACAGTCATATCTGCATCACTGAAACACTGTAGCAGTTTTAAACTTTAAACAAGGTGTAAAGTGGTGTTCTTTCACAGAAATAAATTTTCCATTGCTTCAGTTGAGTAATTTATTATTTAGTTCACCCTGACTGAGTCTTGTGCACTATGTTTGTCAACCAACAAATCAATTTATTAGTGTCCAAAGCGTCGAGGTTGCTCTCCATATCCGAGCTAGAGGCTCATGTATAAAACACGTGACAATAAGTAAGAGTAAAATAATTCATATTCGGTGTGGCGTGTCAGTGAGACAAAAATGAGACGGCTGAATCAGTGTGGGGAAATAAGTCCCTCCTAGAAAAAATGTTGGGTAACGTTTGAAAACCTCTCGAAGATCATTTTGATCAAGAAATAAAGCTATCATGACAAGCAAGAGAATTGTCTTCCTTTTCTGTAAACGATGGTAAGCTTGTTAAAAAAACCTTGGCTGATCTTGTCAAATACCCATTTAGTAAATTTAGAAGCTAGCCGTTAGTTTTTGTTACTATTTGCCATGTAGTTTAAAAATGCTGATGTCAGCATTTTTGTTGAGATTCAAGGCTAATTATCTCGAGAAAATGAGTGACTGCCCCCATTTTTCTTTGTGGACTTCAATAGCCCAAAAACCTTCGTATTTAGTAGGCACCGTTCTTAACGGGGTTCCACTGTTTATAATGAACTAAAGTTATTGGATCACATGGCTCCTGATCATTACATTATAGGTAGGTGGGAGAGTCTTTCATTTGAAGATCTGGCTGAGGTACTCAGTGTCGTAGTGAGAATTTTCCAAAGGGAGGGTAGGACGGGGGGGGGGGGGTCACACTGTGTCAAAGTAGGGCTACTCACCAGATTGTCATGTCGTTTTCGGTACCTGTAGTAGGTTGCTTGCTTAAAAAAAGGCATACAAAAGGGGGTCACGGGCACCCCAGGACACCCCCCCCCCTAGCTACGCCCCTATTACCCAATCTCTGATATCAGTTAAATTTTCGGAGATTTCTCATGCAGCGATTAGTAAATACAGTCGAACCTCCCGTGAGCGACCATCCAAAATGCCAAGCCTAGGTACAATGATGCAAGAGACCGCAAACGAAAATGCTACGCATGATCACTGCAGAGACTTACCCCATGTTTGAAATGTCTTATTCATGCGAAACGTCACTATTTCGAGAAAAAAATCCTGTACTTCCTATCGAGAAATTTCCATCTTTTTTACTAGCCAGGAATGCGATTTGGTTTCAACTTAGCTCTAACAGTGGTCGTGGACGCTTACGAGAGGTGTTCGCAACCGGAGGTTCGACTGTAGTTACAAAGGCGTCATTCCCAAGCTGAAAATTAAACGCCGTCTAGACTCTCCAACTGGTACATGCAAGTTTCACAATTTAACTGAGCACATGTTGCCTTTTCAATAGGGTACATCGATGTACACGTCTGTTCTGGGGGTTATAGCGACCCCTCTAACGGAAATTGCATCGGAAACAATGCCTCAATCAAGGTGGACAGTGTGGAAAAAATTGTAAACGTGAGTATAATACAGGCACCTTAATTTTATCCGGGGAGTGGGGAGGGTGGGTGGTCACTAGCGCTTGGTCAATGAATATGGGTCATTGACCAAGCGTGAGGTCAGGAAGGTTGGATATTGGCCTACTTCCTTTTATGGGTGTTTATGGATCGAGACGGAGTCGAGGTCCATAAAACACGCAAAAATATAACCAGGTCACCATCTAGTCATCTTGGCCAAACAAGCCTGGTTAATAAAGGATTTATTATATGGAGAAAGAACACTATTTTCTTGTGGGACATAGTGGGTAATCCGAGAGGACAAGATAGGGTCATCTTGCCTGCTCGGATAGCCAATCATAGCGCAGGGTTTGGTTCATCTTGTCCGCTCATCAACAACGAGGCGCGTAAAAGCTTAGGTGGCGGGGTATTCATCTCCACTCAGTCCTCTACTCAACTTTCATTTTCACTTTTTTGGGCTCCTCACCTTCTTGGGAAAGGAAAATAGCGCTGGAACGGTCGGGTGGTGGGGGAGGGGGACGAGGGGAGGGGAATTTCGCGAAAAAAATTCAAACACGCAGGAGTGGCAGAAAAACAAAATATAACTGCAAAGCAATGTTTAAAACTCTCTTTAATCATGAAGAGAAAATTGGAATGGGGGAGGTTAGGAAAGCCGCAGTCTGGTCCACGTATAAGAACAAGCATCGTGAATCATAAGCACATTCAAGTAAATGAAAGTTATATAATGCGCTCTCTGCATCATGTTATGTGACAGCTGCTTTTCCTTTTTGTTCAGCCGGGTCGTGGATACAATGTAGTGGTGTTAAACAGAGGAGGGCGCTTCATTGATTCTGTGGTATTCGACGCGTATGCTTCATCAACAGCCGACGATGAGCTAGGTGCGTACATTGACGGTCTTCAAGAAAATGTCATTGTTCTAATTGCTGTGATGGACGAGGCAACCTTCGGAAACAATGCAAGTGAAGAGGATAAGATGGGCGCCAATCTGCAGCTGTTAAGCCTCGGAGCCAAGCATCCAAGACCCCCTGGGAATCGAGCCTCGTGGGCCCTCGTTGGTTACAAGGGGCCTCGCGATGGCGTGGATTGGATTCGACAGGTACAAGCTCCAGCATTTCAAGGTCCCTCAGAGATTTCAGTTCAAATCCCAAAAATCACTGGGGGCTGCATGTAATCCGTCATACTTTCATTTGAGCCAATGTTCATGTACGTGAGCACATAAACGATTCTTTGTCATTAAACTATAATAAACCAGTAGAAATCTTAGCGGAACATACAGTAGAATAAGGCACGCTAATTTGACTAATCACCACCCGCGTAGTATCAGAGTTTTATAACACACATCTAAGTGTGGAAAAGCAAACTATGCAATTCAGTAATGTGATCAATCTATTCTTGAATATAACTTACGCGATAGAGGAAGCTTATTGCAAAGGGGCGTATGTTGGCAGGAGGGCGCTAAATTGAATAATAATGGTGTGACCGTTCAGTACTTGATTAAAAGTGATGGAAAGAAATAACTCATTAATTTTCTTACATGCATCAATTAATTTATAAGTGTCATGCGTGGAAAGAGGTTGCCCTCGGTATCCAAGCCA
>Ga0126338_10004079_pt1 | contig 10339 bp, 7 predicted proteins | sample OrbCmetagenome_2_FD_92529 | JGI IMG/M metagenome (GOLD analysis project Ga0126338, IMG submission 92529) | Coral microbial communities from Petempiche,Puerto Morelos, Mexico - Orbicella C C metagenome | ecosystem: Host-associated > Invertebrates > Cnidaria > Coral | place: Petempiche,Puerto...
GATGAGAAATAGCAGTCTTTATAAAGATGAAGGCATTGTTATTAATTCACAATGGGCCAATCAATATAACAAAGAAATTGAACAGGAACAAAATTTGGATGATGCTTGTAGTGACCAATCTGCAGAAAATGTTGAGAACAGCAATAATAGTCACTCTGAAAGAATAGATGATGATGATCACTTAAGTGAGAGTGAAGATATAGTGCCAGCAGGTGTTAAGTCAACTGACTTTTTAGAAGATAATGAGCGCCAGCATATTTTTAACATTGCACCAGCAGAAGGCAATATACCCTTAAGTGTATTCAGGGATAAATTCTCTGAAGAGTTAGCATATCCAGGAATATTTCTCGGCCAACCTCGTACTTTATGCAAGCAAATTCATTATAGTGATATATGTAAATCAGAACTGAGATCAGACAGAAGGGCAGCCATGTGTGTTGAGAACATTTTTTACAAAGCAAAAAAGTTGCAAATGAAAATTCTTTCAGGCAAGTCAACTATTGCACTGAGAAAATGTAAGGGAAATAACAGAAATCTTAATGCACGGCAACTTAAACACACAGGTGCAGTAGATCGATTAATTCGCTATGATGAAGGGTTTAAGTTCCTTACAGCATTACGTGGTTCACCTCCATACTTTGAGAAAGCTACAAAAGAATTGTCGGCCTTGTGAGTTTTTGAAGAGCTGCATTTAGATGAAAATGGCACAGGAATAAATGGTTTTGGAAAGGAAAGATGTTGTGGTAGTATCATTATTTATGGGAGCAAAATTTGGGAATGTAAGTATGCGTTTTTCTCAACTTCATGCTGTGAATGCAAGACTTCGTGTTCGCTTCCTTCAGGAATACAAGTAAGCTTATGTGATACTTGCTTGCCAGTTACATTGTTCAGTAGCTAAGAGGCTTTTCTACTGGATGAACTCTTGCATTGGGCGGTATGATGTAAGTTAGGCTAATAATTGACACTTTGTTTAGTGTTTTACCTTATGCTTTGAAAATTTCGCCATAGAAATTCTCTGACAGGTCAACTCGCAGGGATTAGTGTTTTCTTTGATGAAATTTCTTTTGCAATCCAAATTTCTTTCAAACCCATTCCCGCATGCAGATAACAGACAAGCAGAGTGAGATTTCAACAAAAGTAACCATGGTCTGTTTTTGTTGTAAAGATTAAAATTTTTAAAATCGAGTGCCGTGTAGCTCTTAGCTTTCTATGAGCTGCTGATGGCAAGTGGCAAATGGTGTCTTTTTGGCAGAAAACTGTGTGACCATTCCTAGCTAAGGCAAAACAATTTTTTTCTCTCTTTTGGGCACTCTCTTTTGTGCTAGTAGGCCCACATTTTTGTAATTTTTGCAAAAACCATGGTGTCTCAACAAGGGTAACGTGCACTCAAAGAGCGAGTTGCCCTTGGAAGGACTGTTCCTGCCACCACAATCTCAGAAATCCAACATCAACAGTAACCAGCAGTACAGCAACATCAGTCTCCATGGTCACCAGAAGGATTGGAAATGTTGCTTCCACTTATGTTCTTGCCGTAGCGAATGTGGAGAAAAAAGCAAGTGCAATTTCAGATGCAGTTGCCAGAGCTGGTAAGTAAACTGTTACTCTACCAGGTAGTTTATTAAAATTATCGTTAAGATTGACGAAGGGGAATACATTTTTTCTTTTAAGTAAGTTATTGATAAATGAAAGAAAATAGGATAACTGTACACCCATCAAAGTGGTTTCATCAGGTTCGCAACAAAGCTTGGCTCTGCAGGTCTGCTTAGTCTGTTTCTTTGAAGGTTGTCAACTTGTGTAGCTGCAGCTACCAGGGCTGGTAAGTAAATTCCAAGAGTTCATTTGAATGATTTGATGAAGGGAAATGCACCCTTTCCTTTTACTATGTTATTGATAACTGAAAAAGGGATAATTGTACGTCTACGGAGGGCAAGGAAAGTGTTTTTACCTTTTGTGTATACAGCAGTGATGCAAACATCTTCATGAACAAAATGAAACTTAATATTTTTAACATTGAGATAAGGATTGAAAAAAAATTTTTTGCAAGCTTTTGCCTCAATAGTTTTATGCTTTGTTTGTTTGCTTTTTCATGACAAAGGTTGGTACAGCTTTCGTTGTATAAACAGATCCTGAAACTCATTATATGCCCTGTACAAGCGCTGATACTAGAATACAAGCACCAAGTATGAATCAGAAGTAAAGGCTATTCATCACAATACATGGTTCCATTCAAGCGTGTTGTGTTCATTTGTCGAATGCACTTCCCAGTGATCAACTGGCAAGTGTTCGTTGTTTTTTCCAAATTCAGAATCAAAGCCCTCCTGTTCCCAGTATTAAAGGTAGTATTAAAGGCAGTATTAAAGGCAGTAGTTGCCATTAAATGGTAAATGGAAACTTACTACTTTTGTCTTCTTGTGTTACTTCTGCAGCAGAATTTATTGAAGCAACTTGTAAGGATGACGGCTACAGTTAATTTGTGCAGACCACCATTCTTTACTTTTGGAATCTCGCAAGTCTTAAGAATTGATCAACTTTAATGCAACTTTCACCTCAAAACTGGATCTACAGTGTATACAAGTATTAAAGGAAACTATTTGCCACTATTCAGAAGGTCATCAAATGAACCTGAACAGCAGAGGAGGTATTTTCACCAAGTGCAAGGGTTATGCAAATGACCTTTGGCTAAATGTAAATACACTGGCTGTGGCAGATTTTAATCGGTTCTTGTATGCAATCCAAGGAGATACCCACTGGTTTGTACTTATAGAATGGTTTGTTAAGGTAAGAAATTTACTGTGATGTGCTTTTTAGCGTTAATTTTGACCCAACTTTTGAGATTTTTTCTCTCAAATTTGGCCGAATTTTAGTAGGCGAACAAGAAGCCTCAGAGCAGGGTGTCTTCCAGCCTCACTGGTAAGCTTAGAATTTTCTAAAAAGTTTCCATATTTCGTCACTCAAAGTAACGAATGTAGCTTAGAATTTGCATGAAAACAAAATTCCTTGAGCTGCATTTTATTGGACGTAGCATGCTTCACAAAATCAGCAAGTTTTACCTTTCTGATCACAGTCGACTAACCCTTTTCACTGACAACAAATGAAAAACTATTTTTGGTTCTGAAGTCAAGTGGACCACTTTTAGCTGGACTGCCACTTAATAGCATTGTGTCGACAATAGACATTTCCATGATCACATGGCCTAACAAGGCTATGGCATCCATATTATATGTGACCAAGTTTCCCAGTTGCTTGGCTAGAGCGGCAGGAGGAAATTTGTCAGGATTTGCCCTGATAGTTAGGAATGTGTCAGTTGATTTATCAACTGCACTACCAACTTTAACAAGCGCTTTCTGTATATTTTGTGAGTTGTAAATCTGAGCTCCTGGTAATATGCTTAAGCTTGTTCCAGATCTCTGGGTTGACATTTGGACCCCTTAACTTCTCGAAATTGTTGGGGGATTATCTTTTGAAACTTCTGGAGTTCATTCTTGTTGGCAATATCAGCTAACTTTTGAGCTACTTTTGGGGTGGTTTTTTCGACTGACTTGAAATCTTGGGCAATTTCTTTCAACAACTCATCGTCCATGGTGGCTGGGTCATTTGTTTTCTGTACATGTGGCGAGTAACCTGAACCTGTTTTTGGTGCCATCTTTAACACCTCTGAATCTGACCGTTTGTCATCTTACACTTCACTAGTGCTCATGTCACAAGTTGTTCCAAAAATTTTTCTCTGTTTTGGTGGTGTGGCAGAGTCTGCTGTCTCATCAGCCCTTTGTCATTGTCGCAAATTCTGGTAGAAAAACCTCCAAATAAAAGGGAAATAAACTAAAGAATCTAGAGATGATTAAAGAGAAACTTCTAGTGTTAAAAACCTGTTGATTTGGAAGGTGCCTACAATTTATATTGTTTAACCTGTAACATGACATCCATTGGAAAGTGCTCGAAAAGTCCTTAAAAAGGGTTGCAATTTTTTGTATAATCCCTGAATTGCTGTTTTGTCAGTAGTCTGCATCATTTGCAGGCAATTGTCTGACAAGATTCATAGAGGTCATTCAGGTTGATGTTATTCTTTTTTTGATAAAAAAGAAATGTTCTATCACTTCTGTTTTGTTGTTTTCCTCTCACTTTTTGATTAACTGTTTGTGCAGTGAAAAGTATGCTTCTTGTGTTATTATTGCAATTCTAGGATACCAAGAGAGGGTTTTATAAACTAGCAGGCTTCCCAAAGGTGATAAGAGCACCTGATAGAACCTTGATACCTATCAGGACAGCAATTGAAAATGAACACCTGTATGTTTGTCACAAGGGTTTCCATGCAATAAGTGTTGGCCACATGCAATGCAGGGATGTTGTCTACGACATAGTTGTCAAGTGGTATTGATTAACCCATGATTAAGGAGTATTTAATGCCAGTATGTTGAACTTTCACTTGGAGTCTTCAGGTAAAGGGACTGATTTATTTACTCATGAGGTACAGTACAGCCCAAAAATAATGCACGCGCAAGACCTTTTTGCGTCCACAAGCCGGCAACTTCTTGCGGCTTCTTGTGGGTTGCTTGCGCTTAAAACCTGCAAGACGCAAGAACTTCTTTGCGGTAGGATTTTCGAAACGCGAGAACTTCTTTGTAGTAGGATTTTCAAACCGCAAGAACTTCTTTGCGCTAACATCTTAGCACGCAAAAATCTGTATCAAAACAGTTCTGTCTTGGTGACGGGTTCTAAAAAACACAACTAACAAACACAACTAGAACTAATGCCAGCACTTACTGTAAGGAGTATTAAAACAACAAATTCTTAACTTTTGACAATTTTAACTCTGAAGTTCAGTTCAGACAATGAACTTTTCATGAACCTGACTTAATTCCAATTTGGACCGATCCCTGATCCACGGCCAAAGAAAAAGTAATGAACGGATGTGCGTTTGATGAAACTTCAAATTTGTTGATTGGCGCGAGCTTCTGTTTACATGTTCTACAAAGCTGTATTTCAATCCATCAAAACGTAAACAAATGTAACAGAAGAAGTTGATTCTCAGCCATACCAACTAACAAACAAATCATCGACCTTATTACCTATACGGCTACCGTTACACAAGAGATCTTGGGAAGTTTCTTAATGATGTGACTAATATTGTAAGTTCTAAAGTGTAAGCCATATAAAGTCTAAACGCTGTCAAAGTCGTCCTTGGAGAGAGTTTTCATTCACAAATAAATCAGTCCGTAGATTTTATCACCAACAGTGGGAAGATTTTGGTCACGTGCTAAACAACCTGTGATAAGGCCGTTGGCTTTCTGTTGGTTTATAGTTATTTTAATCAGTTAAGTATCAGTACATTGTTTATCCGTTGGTTCTGAATTAGATAGAGTTCACTTTGTTTTTTTTTTCGGCGACATGGAGGAAATTTTGCTGTCTACAATTATTATTACGATGTGTCCCGGAGTCCCAGACCCGCAGTGTGAGAGCAGCGTGAAATGAGCTTACTTGAAATGGCTTTGTCTGTCCGGAACAAAGGTCGAAAAAACATATATTTACTGGGAAGTAGCTTCCAAGTGTAACCCAAATTTTGAAACAAGCAAGTTTCTCAGTCGGCGAAAACAAGCGTGACTTTTCACACAACAGTATTGTTTGAAGACTTATGCAAATTCAAGGCGTCATAACATGATTTTTATCAGTGCATACTGCCTTAGAAGATTTTGTTCAATGGGATTCTCTTCGAAATAAGAGGAATGCATAAGGTAAACTCATGAGATTTCGCTGTTCAGAAGATCATTTATGTGCTTATCACAACTGTAGTTATACTGGTAATGTTCCACTGCATTGCAAACAGGGTAGAATTTACGAAGTTCGCTTCCATGGACGATTTTCAAGTTTCCTTGATTACCATTTGTTTAGAAACACAAAATATATTTTCTGCGAGAGCTTTTCGCCTGTAATACTAACGCTGCGAAAGGTTCTTAAAGAAATTTACAACATCGTAATGCACACGTAGTCTTTGCGGTTCAGTGTGCGATTTGAACGAAAGTTGTCTTCGCTCACATATCCACAAGAAGAAGACAACAACACTTCTGAATGATGATGAATTTTGCATTCAGAAGCAAAAAGCGTTGGAACCCAGACTAACTACATCGTAGTTCGATTTTTCTACGTGGACTGTTTCTTCATGAGCTTTATTATTTGGAGACGTTTTGTGATTGTCGCATAATATGCCAGCAGACTGTTCAAGTGAGCGAGTGTGTTCGATATTATTTTCACAGTATGAGCAAACATAAATCCAGATCTGGTCTCAGCTGTTGGAAATATATCTCTTCCCACTGCAGTGACTTATCTTATGGATAACATTGCAAGCAAACACTGAGCATTTTGACCACCAACATGGCACTTATAAACAAACAAACTGTTTGACCTGCAACAACTTCTTGCACTTTCTTGCGGCTTGCGGTAAGATCCATAAGTTCTTGCAGCTTCTTGTGGTTAGATTTTCAACTTCTTGCGGCTTCTTGCGGTTAGATTTTCAACTTCTTGCATTTTGAATGTTCTTGCAGGTAAACTGCACAAACACGACATTTTTACTTCTTGCGGCGGTTTGCGTGCTCTTGTGGCGCAAGAACTTCTTGCGCCCCTTCTTGCACGTGTATTATATTTGGGCTGTACTGTATGGAACATTGGAAATTACAATCCTTGTGGTTTGAATCGTATATTCCGTCACATTTTTAAAACAGGAAATTTAAAATTTTCAAGCAAAATCAATATTTTGTAACTGTCTTTTGATTTTCAACATTCTGAGAAACGTGCACATGTGTGTATATGTTCAAAAAACTGATGTTTACTGGTGATACCTGTGTTTTCTTTAGACAGAGCTTACCAGCTCAATCTTAGAAAAGAGAGAATTGGAGCCATCAGGAAACCATACTGTGAGTGACCCATTTTCACTGTGTTCAAGTTGCATGTGCAAACAGAACTGACCCAAACTACAAGACCAACACAGAAAGTCATCAATAAATTCACAAGGAAAAGTGTTACTTGCTTCTAAGAACAAGCTGGAAGCAAATCCAGTGGTAAAACAAAGGCAATGACAGCCAACAAAATATGTGAGAAGTTGCTGATTCTAAGGATCGAAAGCCGACAGGCTTTCCAACTGACAAGACTTTTCCTCACTGATTAAAGTATTAACTCAACTTACCACTTTCCATATTAACTACCAGATCTAACCAGCAAAATCTCAATGATTTAAAGTTACATTTTCAGTGGCATCTAGCTTAAGCTAGAAAGAACTTTAACCTGACTATTGCATTTTTAAGAAAGGCTTTTTTCTTATTTCATGTTTCCAAGTTTAAACACGATCTTCATGAATACATGTATTAAAAGTGTAAATCATAGTGGTAGACCTTGACAATGAATAACAAAAAAGTTTTAAATAGCTTAAGTCTAAGCTTATGTCTTTTCTACTATCTATTCATTAGGCAATTGTCCTTTTGGCAGATGAAGAAAGCATTTACAACACAACACATTACTACAAGCAAAAAGCAGCTGGGCTGAGTAAATCAACGAAGGTAGCAGCTGACAAGCAAGGCGAGAGCAAGCTACACAGTCAGCTAGAATGTGAGCTAAAGAATAGGAATGCGAACTTTGGTGCAATTACACAGCTCCAAGAGTTCACACTTCAAAAAAGGAGAATAGAAGAAGCTGATGTAGATAGTAATATCGAAGACTCTTGAGAAACTTCCATTTCTTGACAAAGAAACAACTGTAATTAAGTTCTGGGATGAGTTTGTGTCTGTGAGTGTAGCAAGCTTGCAAATAAAGACTACACCTTCTTTACATGAAATCTTAAGCTTATGTTGTGTTAATATCTTTGTAAGTATTATTTTTTACTCAATAAAATAAAATGATACTGTTAGCTCTCAATTGACCTCTACATGAACATTTGTAGGGTCCACAGCTACCAGCAAAGTATGGTAAACTTTAATTTGCCCAGTAAAGGAAAATTAAAGGAATCAACACATCTCCGTCCTGCAAAGAAATAGCCAAACTAGATATTTATTTCATTAAGATTAATTTTCACCTTCTTTTGTGTTTTGCAGTTACTGGTGGCGATGGATTTGCTAACAAGATGCAGAAAATCTGACTTCTTACAGAACTGGAATGACTTGAAATCCCAGTTGAAACCGAATGTTAAACAGTTACTGGGTGGGAAATACGACACAACAGGATATAAAATTTCAGGTAAATGTTATTTTCTAATAACTATCAGTTCCCAGCCTGCCCATCCCCCCTGGAATTGGAAGGGCATTTGGCAGGTTGTCGGTCCCCACCATGGGGCATTTGCTTACAAAGGGCTGCCCAGGGTGGGGCATTTGATAACTTTGTCAAAAACAAAGAATTATACATCAGTACTTCTGAGCCGTTTATCAATGGTACACAGTACTCACTAGTTTTCAGGTTTATTTCGCAGCTTAAACTCTCTCTAAACTCAGTATGCTCACAGTTTAACTCGCTGCTTCGTCTCTCCAGTTTCTGAGAAAAGTCACTACACGTGCTCACTACCATATTTGGTCACACAATTGAATGTTGCAAACTACGGGGATGGGGGTCCGTCAAAACTCTCGTACACTTCGTAAAAACACAAGTCTGCTTTAAAAACATCAAAGGGATTAACCCCTAATAAAGAACGTATTTGTAAGATCTTTCTCTGACTTTGAACCCACTGGAAACTTGCTTGTGCCCTACTACAACCCCCATTAACTCATGCGGTTTTCCACATGCAAGAAAATTGAGTCAAGAAGCAGTGACGAACACAACAGACGATTTTTGTGGGAAGGATTTTGAATTTGTGGTTTTTTGAATGAAATAACAATGTCTGAAAGATCTAATAGAAACCTTCAAGGGATAGATACGGAGGTATCCAAGTAGACAGGAGAGCTTTTGAGGGCCCACCCACATTTAGAAGTTCAATTCCTTAGGATAGAACGACACATATCAAGACCAACTAGAATCACCTTGGTAATCAATAGAGTCGAGCTTCAGAGCATTTGTCTTTGAAATTGAATAACTAGACTCTCGTTACCAGTGAATACAGTACTGGATGCTTCAGTTTCCTGTGTTCAGTGACATTTGTGATATTTTTTCCAGAGTGCGTTTCCCACAAGTACTCAGAGAAAAAGCTAATGAAAACTTGGAGGAAAATATGAAAAGGTATTAATCAAAAAATGTAATGATCTTAGAAAAAATGCTTGTACAATAAAGTAAAAATACAACAGTAATATAATAGTTGTTGTGCATGTTAAGGCTACTGCATACCTTCAGATCGACAATCTTTAAGTTATAAACCTGGACCACGGAAATCTGCACGGACCAGGTTGAAGAAGTGACAAAAACAAAGCAAAAATAATAATACAACGAGCAAAGAAGCAAACATTGATCTGGCGGCAACAGATAAAGGATCCTACTATTAGAAATGGTCTGAAGATTCTGACTCCGAGTTGGATGAAGCTACAGCTATTGGATCAAGCAGGCAAAAAATAGAGGGGACAGCAAGAAAAGTAATGCTGACAGTGACTCTTCTGATGAGTGCGATACCAACCACATGTGGGACTCATTGAATAATATCAATGCACAGTTGCCTCAAGATGCTTTGAAGGAATCTGCCATCTGCAGAGACTGTAAAACTTCTTAAAGACAACAAAATCAAGAAATGCCCAGGGAGAGATTTGGTTTCAGCAATGCAAATGTGTTGATTGTAAAATTTTATAAGAATCCAAAATGTTTTCACATCTCACAAAAGAGTTTGTGATTCTATGAGTTGAACTGTGCAATCATTTTGGCCTTGCAGTCAATTGGTTGTGGTTACTCTGCACTCAAAAGTTTTGCAGCATCGTCAACTTGCCAGATCCCATCTGCAAAAAAACCTGGTTGGAGCACACTCAAGCTATTTTGAAAGCTGCAGAAACCTTGCTTAAAAAATGATTAAATGATACTTCCTTTGGAGTTAAAAAACTGTTGAGTGACATTGCAGATATCAAAGACTGTTGGGGCAAAGAATTGAGAGGAAATGTTGTATACAGCATTGCCAGTTTGGAGGAAGTTTGAAGTGTATATTCTATCATATTTTTAAAGGACTCTCAACTGAGCAAGACAATGGAAACAGCCAGGACTGTGTGTGCCACTCAGTGTCTCGTCTCAAATATAAACATTGTCGACCTTGTCGAATGTTATAGCCGTTTATGCTCGCTGTTTTACTGGAAATATTTTACAGAACAGCTCACAAGGACACTGGGAAGTTAAAATCTTTTCTATAGCAGCAGAAGGAACGTAAGTAACGGTGAGTCGTTGTTTCCTGTTTTAAACC